>KB227470.1_pt1 | contig 10292 bp, 7 predicted proteins | sample 524768 | NCBI WGS metagenome assembly AMQJ01 (sample SAMN00998488, study PRJNA167727) | sediment metagenome | isolation source: subsurface aquifer sediment | place: USA: Rifle, Colorado | collected Aug-2009
GGGGTGGCAATGGAGAATAAAAAAAGCAATCATCAGTGGTACTCTATACAAACATATGGAAATGAGAGAACGGTTCGTTTAGCAATTTTAAATATGATAGAAGAGATGGGATTGCAGGATAAGATAACTGATGTTATAGTTCCTACGGAAGATGTTATTGAGGTAAAAGAAGGCAAGAAAAAAATCAGTGAACGCTCTTTGTATTCAGGATATGTTTTTGCAAGAATTGACCTGAGTAAACAGATTCAACACCTTATCCAAAGTATTCCTAAAGTATCAGGATTTATTGGAGAGGCAAATATACCGACACCTCTAAGTGAGCATGATATTAATGTAATACTAGATCGTGTTCAAAACCGTGCGGCACCTAAACCAAAAGTATTTTTTGACAGCGGTGAAACGGTACGTATTACAGATGGTCCGTTTGCAAACTTTACGGCAACGGTGGATGAGTATGATTTAGAGCATGGAACTCTAAAGCTTAATGTTTCAATTTTTGGAAGAGCAACTCCGGTTGATATCTCTTACACTCAAGTTGAGAAGATAATTTAAGTTGACGATAAACTACGCTAACATTAGATTTTTTATAAAAGTTTAATGCTAGCGTAGTTTAAGGCGACTAGTCGCGCGAGCATTCTGCTGAAGAAAACAAAGCGTTAGCGTAAATAATCCGGACTTGTTCAGATTATGTAATTGATAAAAAGCAGCTAGCTGCGTGGGTCCTCTGCCGAAGAGAACTAAGCGTTAGCGTAATAATCCGGACTTGTTCGGATTATGTAATAAATTAAATAAAAAGGAAAAAAGATGGCAAAAAAAATAATGGGCTACATCAAGCTACAAATTGAAGCTGGCAAAGCAACACCTGCACCACCGGTTGGGCCTGCTCTAGGACAGCGTGGTGTTAACATCATGGAGTTTACTAAAGCGTTCAATGAGAGAACAAAAGATAAGATGGGATTTAAAGTTCCTGTTGTTATCACGGTTTACACTGACAAAAGTTTTACTTTTATTGTTAAACAGCCACCGGCATCTGCGTTGTTAATGCATGCTGCAGGACTAAAGGGCGGTTCAAGCAATCCACTTAAGAACAAAGTGGCAAAGATTACTCGTGCGCAGCTTATGGAAGTTGTAAATAGAAAAATCGAAGATATGAATACAGACGATAAAGAAGCAGCAGCTAATACAATAGCTGGTTCAGCTCGTTCAATTGGTATCGAAATAGTAGATTAATCTACAAAATATCATCGACCACAGTGATATAAAACTTTGTGGCAGAATTTCATAGGAGAATTTGATAATGAGCAAAAGATATAAACAACTATTAGAAAAAATTGATGTAACCAAGGGTTATGCTGTTGATGAAGCATCTAGCCTTGTAAAAAATTTAGTAAGCGCAAAATTTGACGAGACTGTTGAAGTTGCACTTAACTTAAACGTAGATCCAAGACATGCGGATCAGATGATTCGCGGCGCTATCGTTCTTCCTCACGGAACAGGTAAAACAGTTCGTGTTGCAGTATTTGCAAAAGGTGTTAAAGCTGATGAAGCAAAAGCTGCAGGCGCTGATATCGTTGGTACTGACGACTTGGTACAACAAATCAAAGATGGTGTATTTAACTTTGATATCGTTGTTGCTGCACCTGATTGTATGGGACTTGTTGGTCAAATAGGTCGTATTTTAGGGCCAAAAGGTATGATGCCAAACCCTAAGACCGGAACTGTAACTCCAGATGTTGCAACTGCCGTTAAAAACGTTAAGGGCGGTCAAGTAAATTTCCGTGTTGATAAAAAAGGAAATATACATGCCGGTATCGGCAAAGCAAGTTTTGAAGCAACTAAAATAGCAGAAAATCTTGTATCTTTCGTTAAGGCTATCAATAGACACAAGCCGGCGTCTGCTAAAGGACGTTATATTAAAAACTGCGCGCTTAGTTTAACTATGAGTCCAGCTATAAAGCTTGATGTTATGCAATTGGCTGACCTTAAGTAAGTATAGTAATTTTTAGTGCTTTATTCGTAAAGCACTATCAAGTTACTGCTTTGGTAACTGCATTTTATGGACTGAAGATATAGGAGCGAAAGCTTAATATGCCAGCGTTTGTTGGCAAGCCTGTTGAAGTGTTGTCTGGAAAGGAGATATTCTATGACAAAAACACAAAAAGCTGAAATTATTGAAGTACTTTCGAATGAATTCAAGGACGCTCAAAGTGTAATCTTCTGTGATTACAAGGGTTTGAATGTTTCTAACCTTGAAAAATTGAGAAAAATGGCTCGTGCTAAAGAAGCAAAAGTTCAAGTTGTTAAAAATACTTTAGCAACAATTGCACTACGCAATGCTGAGCTTACAGGCGTAGAGCTAAAAGACACTAATATTTTAGTGTGGGGTGCGGATTCTATTGCTACTTCAAAAATAGCATCTGATTTTGCTAAAGACAATGACAAATTCGTTATTAAGTCTGCTTATGTTGACCGTGAACCGGCTACTGCTGCTAAGGTTGAAGCGTTTGCTAAACTTCCGGGTCGCGAAGAGCTACTTGGAATGCTTGCATCTGTTTGGATGGGACCAGTGAGAAACTTCACTATCGGTCTTGACGCATTGAGACAAAAAAGAGAAGAAGCTTAATAGCTTTCAACAAATTAAGATGATTTAATTCATCAAAACTAAATTTCATAATGGAGAAAAATTATGGCAATAACTAAACAAGACGTATTAGAGTTTATCTCAGGACTTTCTGTATTAGAACTTTCTGAGTTGGTAAAAGAGTTTGAAGAAAAATTCGGTGTATCTGCACAGCCTGTTGCTGTTGCCGGTGGTGCTGTTGCAGCTGCTGCTGTTGAAGAGCAAACAGAATTCAATGTTGTTATCCTAGATGCTGGCGATAAGAAAATCAACGTAATTAAAGTTGTTCGTGCTCTTACTGGTCTTGGACTAAAAGAAGCTAAAGATGCAACAGAAAATGTACCTTCAACAATCAAAGAGGGTGTAGATAAAGAGACTGCTATGAATGCTAAGAAAGAGCTTGAAGAAGCTGGTGCAAAAGTAGAAGTTAAATAATTTCTGCTACTCGATCGTGACTTTGGAGGGATAATATTTTCCTCAAGAGTCACGAATTTTTGGGCGCTTTTACGAATGGATATTAATCTCTTCGTAAAAGTGCCCTTACGTCGTTTATAAGCACTATAAAAAGCTCTAACTTTTGAGCAAAATCATCTAGGGACGCCTAGACACGATATCTTAATCTTTATGATTAAGTCTTAATAACAACTCATCGAGGTAGCCTATGTTAAATACTTTATATTCCGGAAATCGTCTTCGTGTGGACTTCGCTAAAACCCCTCAACAAATAGAAGTGCCAAATCTACTACAATTACAGCAAAGTTCATATAACAAGTTTTTAATGCTTGATGAAAAAGATAGATCACAAAGTGGCGTTGAGACAGTATTTCAATCAGTTTTTCCTATTCACGACACTCAAAACAGACTCACTGTTGAGTATATCGACAGCGAGGTTGGCAAGCCAAAATATACAGTTAGAGAGTGTATGGAGCGTGGTCTTACTTACGCAGTATCACTAAGAATGAAAACTCGTCTTGTGCTTTGGGATAGAGATGAAAATACAAAAGAGAAGTTGGGTGTAAAAGATATTAAAGAGCAGAGCATATTTGTTCGTGATATTCCGCTGATGACAGAGAGAACATCTTTTATCATCAATGGCGTTGAGAGAGTCGTTGTAAATCAGCTTCACCGCTCTCCGGGTGTAATCTTTAAAGAAGAAGAGTCAACTACATCGGGCAACAAGCTTATCTATACGGGCCAAATTATTCCGGATCGCGGTTCTTGGCTATACTTTGAATATGATCCAAAAGATATTCTTTATATGAGAATTAACAAGCGCCGTAAAGTTCCTGTTACGATTATGTTCCGTGCTCTTGGTTACTCAAAGCAAGATATCTTAAAGATGTTCTACCCGATTCAAAAAATAAATATCGTTGACAACAGATTTTTAATGTCGTTTAATCCAAGCGATTATGCGGCTAGATTGACATACGATTTGATTGATAAGAGCGGAAAGGTGCTTTTAGCATCAGGCAAGAGACTATCTGCTAAAAAAGCTCAAAAGTTCATAGAAGATGGACTTAGCGAAGTTGAATATCCATTAGAAGTATTGATGGATCGTTACTTGGCTAAACCGATTATCGACCCTGAGACAGGAGAGGTTCTTTTTGATACTATGACTCGTATCGATGAGACTAAACTCAAAAAGATGAGTGAAATAGGCGTAAGAAGCTTTAGTGTTGCAAACGATTTGGCAGAGGGCGTGGATAGTTCAATCATCAACGCATTTAATGCTGATACGGATTCATTAAAGCTCTTGAAGCAAACCGAAGATATTGAAGACGAGAATGATTTATCCGCAATTCGTATCTATAAGGTTATGAGACCGGGTGAGCCTGTAACAAAAGAGGCTGCAAAGATTTTCGTAAACCAGCTTTTCTTTGACCCTGAGAGATATGACTTAACGAAAGTCGGCCGTATGAAGATGAACCATAAGCTCGGACTCAATATCCCTGAATATGTAACTGTACTAACTCACGAAGATATTATAGAATCTGTAAAATATGTTATAAAAGTTAAAAACGGGCTAGGTCATATTGATGATAGAGATCACTTAGGAAATCGTCGTATCCGTTCTATCGGTGAGCTTTTAGGAAATGAGTTGCATAACGGCCTTATCAAAATGCAAAAAGCTATTCGCGACAAACTCTCTACAATGAGCGGACCGATGAATGAGCTTATGCCTCACGATTTAATCAACTCTAAGATGATTACGTCAACAATTATGGAATTCTTCTCAGGCGGACAGTTGTCACAGTTTATGGACCAGACAAACCCGCTATCCGAAGTAACTCACAAGCGCCGTCTATCGGCTCTTGGCGAGGGCGGTCTTGTTAAGGAGCGTGCCGGCTTTGAAGTGCGTGACGTTCACCCGACTCACTACGGAAGAATCTGTCCTATTGAGACTCCGGAGGGTCAAAACATCGGTCTTATCAATACCCTTGCTACTTACTCGAAAGTAAATGAGCACGGCTTTATTGAAGCTCCGTACAAAGTTATGAAAGAGGGAAAAATCACTGATGAGATCGTTTATCTGACTGCAACCCAAGAAGAGGGCAAGAAAATTGCAGCAGCTTCAAATAAGCTCGGTAAAGATGGACAGTTTATAGATAAAATGGTTGTAACTAGAGTTGATGGCGAGATACTTCACCGTCCAGTTGGCGAGTGCGACTATGCTGACTTATCATCTCACATGGTTGTCGGTGTTGCGGCTTCACTCATTCCATTCTTGGAACATGATGATGCTAACCGCGCACTAATGGGTTCAAACATGCAACGTCAGGCAGTGCCGCTTATAAAAAGCGAAGCTCCGATGGTTGGAACCGGTGTTGAAAAGCTTGTTGCACGCGACTCTTGGGAGTGTGTTAAGGCTAAGCGTTCAGGCGTTGTAGAAAAAGTTGACGGAAAGCACATCTATGTTATGGGCGAAGATGATGGAGATATCTATATAGATTACTATCCGTTGCAAAAAAATCTTCGTACAAACCAAAACACGGCATTTGGTCAAAAACCGATTGTTAAAGTGGGACAAAAAGTAGAAAAAGGCCAAATTATTGCAGACGGTCCAAATATGGATCAAGGCGAGCTTGCTCTTGGTGTTAACGCAATGGTTGCTTTCATGCCGTGGAACGGTTACAACTTTGAGGATGCTATTGTTATCTCAGAGAGATTGATTCGCAAAGATGCATTTACTTCGGTTCATATATATGAAAAAGAGGTTGAAGCTAGAGAGCTAAAGCACGGTGTTGAAGAGATTACTCGCGATATCCCGAATGTAAGAGATGATGAGCTTGCTCATCTTGATGACAGCGGTATCGTTAAAATCGGTACAAACGTTACGGGCGGTATGATTCTTGTCGGTAAAGTTTCTCCAAAGGGTGAAGTAAAACCTACTCCGGAGGAGAGACTTCTTCGTGCGATTTTCGGTGAAAAAGCCGGCCACGTTATAAATAAATCTCTCTACTGTCCGCCGAGCATGGAAGGTGTCGTAGTTGATGTTAAAATCTTTACTAAAAAAGGCTATGACAAAGATTCTCGCACGTTAGAGCTTGAAAAAGAGGAGCGTGACTATTTAGAGCGTGAGCACTATGACAGACTTCTTATGATAGACAAAGAGGAGATGCTTCGTGTTACTAGGCTTCTTACTAAAGAGCCTCTTATTGCTGATATCAAAATCGGCAACACGAACTATAAAGCCGGAGATATAATCAACGGCGAAGATTTGGTTGAAGTAAATCGTTTTGCTATGAATGCAATTATAAAATCATTCAGCGAAGAGATTCAGTCGGAGTACAACAAAACTAAAAACTACTTCCAGAAAGAGAAGAGACTTTTCCGCGATGAGCACGAAGAGAAGCTTAACATTTTGGAAAAAGATGACATTCTGCCAAACGGTGTTGTTAAGTATGTAAAAATTTATATAGCTACCAAACGCCACCTAAAAGTCGGTGATAAAATGGCTGGACGTCACGGAAACAAGGGTATCGTCTCTACTATTGTTCCTGAGGTAGATATGCCGTATATGGAAGATGGAAGAAGCGTTGATGTTTGTCTAAACCCGCTTGGTGTTCCATCACGTATGAATATCGGGCAGATTTTAGAGATGCACTTGGGTATGGCAGGTCGTGAACTTGGTCACCAAATTCAAGAGCAGTTTGAGAGCAAACAGAAAGATTTTATAGCAAATATTCGCGCTAAGATGATTGAAGTAGCCGATGTTGCAGGAATGATGAACGCTGCACATGTTCTTGGCAAAATGAGCGATGATGAGCTTCTTGGTTATGCTCGTGACTGGTCAAGAGGAGTGAAGTTTGCTACTCCAATCTTTGAGGGTGTCAACGCTGTAGAGTTTGAGAAGCTTTTTCATCTTGCTAAGATGAGCACGGATGGTAAAGTTGTGCTCTATAATGGCTTGACGGGTGAGAAGATGAAAGAGCGTGTAAACGTTGGTTACATGTATATTCTTAAGCTTCACCACCTTGTTGATGAGAAAATTCACGCTCGTTCAACTGGACCATACTCTCTTGTTACTCAACAGCCAGTCGGCGGTAAAGCGCTATTTGGCGGTCAGAGATTCGGGGAGATGGAAGTTTGGGCACTTGAGGCTTACGGAGCAAGTGCTGTTCTTAAAGAGATGCTAACTATCAAGTCTGATGACGTTGATGGACGTGTTCGTGCTTACAAAGCGATTACAAAAGGCGAATTGGTACCTGAATCCGGTATCCCTGAAACACTGTTTGTATTAACAAAAGAGCTTCAATCTTTAGCTCTTGATGTAGAAATTTTTGACGAGGTAGAAGACAATGAGTAAACTAGTAGCTATTGAAGTAACTGAAGACAAAAGACCGACAGATATAAAACAACTCCAGTTCCGTTTGGCTTCTCCTGAGAAGGTTATGTCATGGAGCCACGGTGAAGTAAAAAAACCTGAGACTATTAACTATCGTACTCTTAAGCCTGAGCGTGACGGTCTGTTTTGTGCGAAGATTTTTGGCCCCGTAAGAGATTATGAGTGTCTTTGCGGTAAATACAAAAAGATGCGCTACAAAGGCGTTGTTTGTGAGAAGTGTGGCGTTGAAGTAACTAGCACAAAGGTTCGCCGTATCCGTATGGGTCACATTGAGCTTGTAACTCCTGTTGCACATATCTGGTATGTTAGTTCTCTACCTTCTCGTATCGGTACTCTTTTGGGTATCAAGATGAAAGACCTTGAGCGCGTGCTTTATTATGAGGCGTACATAGTTGAAAACGGCGGCGAAGCTTATTATGATGCTGAAGCAAAAACACCTGTTTTAAAATATGACGTTTTAAATGAGGAACAGTACCGTACTTTAGTATCTAGATTTGGCGAATTAGGCTTTAAGGCTCGTATGGGCGGCGAAGTTGTTCGCGATCTTCTTGATTCTATCGATTTGGTTGATGCGTTTACTCAGCTTAAAGAGGAGATTGAACTTACAAAAAGCGAAGCAAAAACAAAGATTATCGCTAAGAGACTAAAAGTTATCGAGTCGTTTTTAAATTCAGGAAACAACCCTGCATGGATGATGCTAACGGTTCTTCCTGTGCTTCCACCGGATTTAAGACCTCTTGTTTCGCTTGATGGCGGTAAATTTGCCGTCTCAGACGTAAACGACCTGTATCGCCGTGTAATAAACCGTAACCAGAGACTTAAGCGTCTTGTTGAGCTTGAAGCGCCTGAGATTATTGTTAGAAACGAAAAGCGTATGCTTCAAGAGTCTGTTGATGCACTATTTGACAACGGTAGAAGAGCAAATGCCGTAAAAGGTGCTAACAAGCGTCCTCTAAAATCTTTAAGTGAAATTATTAAAGGAAAGCAGGGACGTTTTAGACAAAACTTACTTGGTAAACGTGTTGACTTCTCCGGTCGTTCAGTAATCGTTGTCGGACCTTCATTGTCAATGGACGAGTGCGGATTGCCAAAGAAAATGGCTCTTGAACTTTTCAAGCCGCATCTTATTGCTAAACTTGAAGAGAAGGGTTACGCAACAACTGTTAAAGCTGCAAAGAAGATGATTGAGGACAAAACAAATGAAGTTTGGGAGTGCCTTGCGGAGATAGTTGACGGTTATCCGGTTCTTCTTAACCGTGCGCCTACTCTTCACAAATTGTCGATTCAAGCGTTTCATCCAAAGCTAATTGACGGTAAAGCTATACAGCTTCATCCGTTAGTTTGTGCTGCGTTTAACGCCGACTTCGACGGTGACCAGATGGCTGTTCACGTTCCACTTAGCTCGGCTGCTATCGCAGAGGCAAAAGTGTTGATGATGGCATCTATGAACATCCTTCTACCTGCTTCTGGAAAAGCGATTGCAACACCGTCTCAGGATATGGTTCTTGGAATTTACTACATCACTTTAGAGAAAAACGGGGTAAAAGGTTCAAATAAACTTTTTGCAAACGTTGATGAAGTAAGAATTGCCATAGAGCATGATGCGCTAGATATTCATGCAAAAGTTAGAACTAGAGATGAGGGAAGAATTATCCACACAACGGCCGGACGTATGCTCCTAAAAGCCGTTCTTCCTGATTTTGTTCCATCAGAGCTTTGGAACAGAGTTATGAAGAAAAAAGCTATTAACGAGATTGTTGATTATGTTCAAAAACATGGCGGCATAGGCGTTACGGCAGGTTTCTTAGACAGACTTAAAAACTTGGGCTTTAAGCATGCGACTGAAGCCGGTATATCTATCTCAATTGATGATATCAAGATACCGACTACAAAAGAGGCAAAAATTACCGAGTCAAAAAACAGAGTTTTTGAGATTCAAAAGCAGTTTGAAGCCGGACTTTTAACAGAGCAAGAGAGATACAATAAGATTATTGACGTATGGACTGACACAAACAATACTCTAGCTACTCAGATGATGGACTTAGTTCAAACAGATAAGAGCGGATTTAACTCTATTCATATGATGGCAGACTCCGGTGCTCGTGGTTCTGCAGCTCAGATTCGTCAGCTTGCAGGTATGAGGGGATTGATGGCTAAGCCAAGCGGTGAAATTATCGAAACTCCGATTATCTCAAACTTTAAAGAGGGTCTAAACGTTGTTGAATACTTTATTTCAACGCACGGTGCTAGAAAAGGTCTTGCCGATACGGCGCTTAAGACTGCAAACGCAGGATACCTGACTCGTAAATTGGTTGACGTTGCTCAAAATGTGAAGATTGTAGAGCACGACTGCCATACCCACGAAGGTATTGAAATCTCTGACATCAGCGACCAAAATACTCTAATCGAGTCACTAGAGGATAGATTAAACGGAAGAGTTTTGGCTGATGACGTAATTGATCCAATTAGCAACGAGATACTCTTTGCCGAGGGCACTCTGATAGATGAAGTTAGTGCTAAAGTTATAGCTGAAGCGGGTATTAAAACGGCATATATCAGAACACCGACCACATGTAAGAGCGAAAATGGTATTTGCGCTCTTTGCTATGGCGTAAACCTTGCAACAGGTCATATTGTTCGCAGAGGAGAAGCAGTTGGTATTATTGCCGCTCAGTCAATCGGTGAGCCTGGTACACAGCTTACTCTTAGAACATTTCACGTCGGTGGAACTGCGTCTTCAACTGCTCAAGAGAGACAAGTTGTAGCTGAAAAAGAGGGCTTTATCCGTTACTATAACCTTAAAACTTATGCTTCAAAAGAGGGCAG
>KB223801.1_pt55 | contig 10287 bp, 8 predicted proteins | sample 524768 | NCBI WGS metagenome assembly AMQJ01 (sample SAMN00998488, study PRJNA167727) | sediment metagenome | isolation source: subsurface aquifer sediment | place: USA: Rifle, Colorado | collected Aug-2009
AGGGAGTTGAACTTCAGTAAATTTTTCAAATGATTTTGCAACATCTATGTGCAAGCCCTCAAGCTGCTCAAACTTTTCTAAAAATCTGTTTTGATTTGCTAAAATAGCATCTAAAATTTTTATATCATGTCTAAATCGCTCTCTCCCCTCTTCTTGCGTCTGATGATCTTGATTTTGGTTTAAGAGTATCTTTCTCTCAAGCTCAGAACCTGACTCCTTTAACTCATCTATCTGCTGTCCCAACTCTCTTATAAATTCCTGTTCCATTCTTGATTGTTCAGTTTGCATAGTTTGATGGAGTACATTCATAACAATATATAGAAGAAGCGAAACTAAAATAGGGATAAAACTCTCTTTTAGAACGAGCAGCATATTTGCATCCTCAGGCTGGATGATAAAATGAAGAAGAGCACTAATGATGCCTATACCTACGATAAGCGGTATATAATTTATCTTATTTGGCTGTTTAAGTATAGATATCTGTCGTAAAAAAAGCAACGACATAAACACAAATGCAAGCAGTAAGTCAATGTCAAACACTCTCTAATCCTTGAAATGGAGTTAAAACATTCTATCATAAAATTTTATAAAACTATATCCAATACCTCTGTCGGTCTCTTTATAACTACTTTGGCGTTACTATGAGGCGTAAATCCCCATGTTGCGAAGATGGGCTCTATTCCTGCCGCATTTGCGCTTAAGATATCTTTTGAATTGTCACCTATCATCCACGCTTTGTGGGTTTCTTTATCAAAACCATAATGTTTTAGTATGTAGTTTAACATAAGAGGGCTGGGTTTAGGCTCGCTAACCCTGTCTGCTCCTATGATTACGTCAAATAGATTTTTAACCTCTAAATGCTCCAACATTCTTAGCGCAAACTGAGTTGGAGCATTTGTCGCAACGGAAATTTTTATACCAAAAGAGACTAAGCGCTCCAACATCTCTCTAATGCCCTCGTAAAGATAAACGTTTTGTATGCACTGAAGCTCATAATGGCTCTCAAACAACTCTTTGTCTCTCTCCTGATATATCTCTGTTTCATAAAAGAGCCAAGAGAGATTTCTCACTTCCATATTTATAGCTTCCACAACAGACTCTTCACTAAGCGGAGCGAGATTGTAGTGGAGCTTTCTTACATGGTTTATTGAAATTGTTATATCTTTTTTTGAATCAAGGAGCGTTCCGTCCATATCAAAAATAACAATTTTCATCTCTTTGACTATCTCATTTTTGCATAGATTTCACACAGAGCCTCAACAAAAAATTCACTATCATTTGGACATTGGCAAACTCTGTAATCTTCAAATCCAAGCTCATCAGCCAATTCACGGTATTCAATTGAGAGTTCAAAATCGGTCTCGGAGTTATCAATTGTAAAAGCGATAGGAAAGATGATGACACTTCTGCTTTTTATATCTCTGAGTTTATCTTCCAAAGAGGGTTTTAACCACTCCATAGGTCCTACTTTTGACTGGTATGCAAGATGAACTTCATTAAACTTCATACCCTCATCTTCAAGCATTTTACTCAAAAGCGCCACATGTTTTTCTATGTGTTTTTGATAAACATCACCTGCTTCTATGATTTTTACCGGAAGTCCATGTGCGGAGAAAATCATATCAAAGTCTTTACATTCGTCTATGTTTACCATCTCTTTGATTCGCTCAATTATAGCCTTGTTATAGTTTGCATTTTGAAAAAAGTGCTTTACTTCGACTAAAATCGCATCACCGCCTTTTGAGTGATAGTTCTCCTCAAAATCTTCCAGTGAGGACTTTGTAGTAGTCGTTGAAAACTGCGGATAAAGGGGAATCAGATAGATCTTTTCTATATTTTCTTTGTTTAAACGCTCAATAACCTCAGAGACAAAAGGAGGAGTGTAACGCATAGCAAAATCTACTATCACACTCTCATCCATTCTTGCTTGAAGCTTTGAAACAAGTTTTTTCGTATGCCCGACAATAGGAGATTTCCCACCAATCTGCTTGTAAATCTCTTGGGATTTTTCAACTCTTGAAAAAGTTATCATCTTAGCGATAAAACTTCTTAAAAGAGAGCTTTTCACCGTAATAATATTTTTATCATTAAACATATTTGTCAAAAAAACTTCAACTTCCTCTAGGTTGTTTGGACCACCCATATTTAGTAAAACTATTGCCTCTTTTTTCATAACTAATCTCCTTTAGCCCTTAAGCTCACTTCATACATTATCTGCTGCAAAGGCAACATATCTTCATAAATTTTATAGAGTGTATCTATGAGTTTATCACCCTCTTCTATAATCTCAGGCTCTAAGATTTTATATGTTGCCATGCCTTTATGCAGACTTAGATCTACACTCTTCATTTGGGGAGTAAAACCTTTTGGATACTTTTTATACTCTTTACCCATAGTGCTATATCCTAAGGCATTTATCTTTTTGAGCGTCTCATCTAGAGCAACTCTTCTTTTTTCATCTCCTATGTATTCGCGATAAGCATCCAGCATAGGTTTATTGAACCATCTGACCCCGACTGCTACAAAGAGTTCATCGGGCGAAAAATGTAGATAAAAAGATGATTTTTGAAGTCTGCATCCGCTCCATCCGCCTTGAGGAAAGATAATACCTATTTTGGACTTCATAGGTTCTTTATTTTCGCCCATTCTGCGGATGTCTCTGTACATTTTAAAAAGAGATTTGTTTATTTTAGGTTCTGCATCTACAGTCGGTTCTAATGCCATAAGATGTTCACCCATCTCAACCACAAAGGCTTTTGAATGGTTTAGTATATATTGCTCATACTCATCTCGGTGAGCTTCAAAGTACTCTTTAGAGTTATTTTTTCTAATAGACTCTAAAAACTCCAACGCTTTTTTAAAACCGTTAAACTCCACATGTAAGCCTTTAAGCTAATTTTCTATTTCTAAAAGCAACCGCTATCAAGAGAAAGAGAATTGCGTAAGTAATCGGTACGAAATCAGGAACAGGAACAGGGTCGCCTTTTGCATACGAGTGCATTCCGGCTAGATAGTAGTTTACTCCAAAATATGTCATGATAACCGAAGTGTAAGACAAGAGTGAAATAACGCTATAGTTAAATTCGCTGTAAATCGGTTTGATAAATCTTAAGTGAACGACAACAGCATAAATCAAGATGGTTACAAGTGCCCATGTCTCTTTTGGATCCCATCCCCAGTATCGCCCCCAGCTTTCGTTCGCCCAAACGCCGCCTAAGAAGTTTCCTAGCGTTAAAAACGCCAAACCTATCATTATACTCATCTCGTTTATGGAGTTTAACTCTTTTATGGAGAGAGATATGTGCATATCGTTTTTCTCATTTTTGAGTATGAAAAGTAAAATCGTGATAAATCCCAAAAGTGCTCCAAGACCCAAGAAACCGTAACTTGCCGTAATTACCGCAACATGTATGCTTAACCAGTATGAGTTAAGAACCGGAACGAGGTTTGTAACCTGCGGATTCATCCAGTTTAGATGCGCAACAAAGAGAATAAGCCCTGTTAAAATAGCAGTTGAAGCCATTGTCATGGATGAGCGTTTAGAGAAGATAAATCCCGCCAAAACCGTTGCCCAGCTTATGTATATCATAGATTCATACCCGTCAGACCACGGCGCATGCCCTGCGACATACCATCTAAGTCCTATGCCAAACGTATGTACAAAAAATAGCGTCGTTAAAAGTGCCAAAGAAACTTTTGAAAACATAGCAATATTAAATTTAGGCTTCAATATTTTTACAAAACTAGCAATTAGGAGAACAAATCCGATAAGAAAATAAAGAGGGTAGATTCTCTCAAATATATTTGCATAGTTGTATAAAACTTCAGCTTTTATCCTTGTATAAGATGGCGTAACAGATGCTCCGTAAAACTTTTGATACTCTGCTATTTTCTCGATTGAAGAGTTTGCGACACCCCAGTTTCCGCTATTTATAGCGCTATCAAGTGAAGTAAAATATTCAAATGCGATGTCTCTGATTTTTAGAGAATTTTCTTGTGAAAAAGTCTGCAATGCTTCGACTGTCGGGTACCATTTATTGTTTACGTCGTTTGGTTTTGGCCAGATTTTTATCAATGCGCCTGAATAGACCGAGTAGGAGATATTTACTCTCTCATCTATCTCCAAAACAGCCTTATCCAAAAGATCTCTATGTTTTGGCTCTTTTCTGTTAGCGCTATCCACATGCTCGGCAAGTTTATAACCGCTTAAACTCTCAGGGTCTACGAAGAACTGTGAAAAAGAGGCATATTGCGCATCACTTTTCGCACCTATGATTTTGTTCACGCCTTCGTTTTTTGTTCTGATGATTTTTAGATCTCTATAAACATCCGGCTTTGCCATCATTCCAAGGATAACCTGATTTGCGTTTAACTTATGTTCGCCTATCACAAGAGATGAGCTTTTATAGATTTTCGCCAAAATTTCCGTTGAGAGCGTATCAAGCGGCTTCATTCTTCCGCCGCTGTCTTGAATTATCAGCTCGCCAAATCTCTTTGCATGCTCTTTGTCAAAAGACAAAATGGTCTTAAGTGCAGGATTTAAATCTTCTGCGTTAGATGGCGTAATGCTAAAGAGCAATCCGAGTGAGAGTAAAAATCCTACGACTTTTTGCTCACTAGCTTTTTTAGCTCTGTTTGAGAGTTGTGCAAATCGATTTTCTTTTGAAAAAAGTGACCAAAACATACCCAGACCCAGTAAAAAATAACCTATGTAAGATGGAAGTGTTCCTGGGTCGTTATTTACCGATAAAATAGTTCCCATCTCATCTTGGTCGTAAGAAGATTGGAAAAATCTATACCCACGGTGCTCTAAAATATTGTTCATGTAGATTCTGTAAAGCATATTGATATCTCTCTCTTTATCTATCAACTCAACTTCGCTTGCATAAGATGCGGGAGACATAGAACCCGGATATCTGTCGAGTTGAAAGTCAACAAGTTTTACTCCAAATGGAACTTGTAGTTTTTTAGAGCCGTAAGAGATGTGTACGTCGACTCCATCAACCATATTGTGATGTTCTTTCGCCGCTCTTCCTGCTTGAGCAAAAATCATAACATTTTGGGAAGCAGTGCCAACTTTTATATTGAAATTTAGAGCATCCATCTGAGGTCGCATAGGAGAAGCGTTAGGGTCTGATACAATCTTTGTAGTAGCATGTTGATAGAAACCACGCACTATGAAATTCGCACCATCTACACCAAAAAGAGTTCTTGCTTCAACACTGTTTTTTTCACTCGGATCTATCTCTCCTTGTGAATTATCATCCATTTTCATAAATTTTAAAGGCATATCATGCTTCATGTAGAGCTTTCCGCCTTCGTTAAAAATAGAGACAACAGGTCTTAAAAACATCTTTTGAGAGCCAAAATCTATAGCAATCTCTTCATTTTCATAGTATTCACCTTTTTTAAGTCTGATAGGCTTGCTTGCAGTGTTTGTGCTAACCATCATCTCGATAACTTCAAAGCCGCCCTCTTTGCCCTCTACTAGGCTCTCTATAGCATCTGGAATATACTCAACAAGATTTACCTCTACCTTTTTACCCTCTACATTAAGAGATGCAAATAGAGAATTTGTGCTTTTTTTTGAGAGATAAACACTCTTTTCGCTAACCTCTGTTTTTTCTCCGACTTGCGCGCTAACGGTAAAATATGCATCGGAGCTAAGCATTGTATTGGCAATTTCGCCCTCACGGATATGCATAGTTCCTTCAAAACCAACAAAACGTGTGATTGCGGCACCAAGAACAATAATGATAAATGAGAGGTGAAAAATAAAAATAGGAGCTTTTTTTATACTGAACATTTTATATCTAAAAATATTTATAGTTAAATTGATTGTTAAGAGTGCGATTAAAATCTCAAACCAACGAGCATTATATATATCTGCTTTTGCCGTTATAGTTCCGTAATCATTCTCTACAAAAGTTGCATAACCTATAGCAAAAGCAAAAAGAAGCATAAGAAAAGCCATCGTTTTCATAGAGGCTAATACTAAAAGAAGTTGTTTCATACATATCCTTATTTGAAAAAGGGTATTCTAGTTAAAATTAGCTAATAGAGTGTTAAACTAGGGGTTAATCTTCTAGCTTAAATGTTATTCTAAAGTCTCCATCATCAAGCTCTGTAGCTTCATGTGAGATACGCAAAGGCACTCTCTCATAAAGCGGAAACGGCTCATGAAAAAAGATACCTACAAGCCTGTCATTTTTGCTCTTTAGAAGACTCAAACCTATTATGGCATTTATCATCGGCTCAGGCGGCTGGCACTCGGTAGCATTAAACTCATAGTATATCAATCCGTCCTCTTCATATTTGTAAAAATTTAAAGTTGTTCTTGGAACTTCGATTAATGTTTTTTCCATTTTTCAAACCTTTTTTTTAACCGATTTTATCATTTTGTCATTCAAAAAAAATTGTCAAAGAGCAAGTTTTATTTCAAAACCTTTTCTCTTTTCATCAAGAAGTTCGACACTTCCCCCATGTGCTTCTGCAATCTGTCTTGAGAGGACGAGTCCAAGCCCGTTTCCTTTTACTTTCGTACTCTTAAACGCTTCAAAAAGCTCTTTTTTATTTTCAATCATCACGCCGCTGTCATAGATATAAAATTTATGAAACTCATCATCTCTCTCATAAACCACCTCAACGATGCCATCTTCATTATCATCAAGTTCAATAGCATCTATTGCATTTATCAAAAAGTTTGAAAATAGCATCTCAAGAAGATCTCTGTCACCATTTAGCATAATTTTTTGGCTTGGAAATATAAATTTTATCTCTTTTGTATAGCCGTAATACTCGATTACTTTTTTTAGAGCATCTTCTAGTTCACTCCACATGAAGGGAGTTTTATTTGCATGCATGCCCTTACTGAACATAAGCGTTGCTTTGATGATTCTCTCTATTTTGTAGACCGACTTTTGTATCTCTTCGACGATAGGAATATTCTCAGGGATAACCCTTTTTTTGAGTGTTGAGCTAAGAAGCGAGATAGAGCCGATGGGATTTCGTATCTCATGTGAGAGGTGTGCCGCCATCTGTCCCATAGTTGCAAGGTTCTCTTTTCTCTTTTGCTCCGTAATATCGGTTGCGCTTAGCATCAGCTTATCTTTATATGACGAGCTTTTAATGAGATATGCCTTAGAGTTAAAAGTAACCTCATAATCGTCATTTTTCAGCTCTAACAGGGCAAACAGCTCACCCAATGACTTTGAGAGTGAATTTTGCAAAAAGATATTCCCATCTTCATCTAAAATCCAGATAGCATTTGGTAAAAACTCAACAATTTTCTCAACCGTATCCTGAAGATGCACATAGGAAGCTTTGAGTTCATTAAACTCTTTTTCAACCTTGTATGTCTGCTCTATTAAAAGATTAAGCTCTCGTGGCGTTATAGTTGACATTATTGATGTATATCCCTGTTTCTATAGCTAAGTATCTCTTGAAATTTTAACAAAGATGATATCTCTTTAGCTTTTATATCAAAAATATCTAGAGATACGTTCAGCATGTCAGAAGCTTTAAATAGCAAATCTTCTATCTCTGGTACATCTATATTTGCTTCTTCTTCACTAAGGATAATAAAATCATCTCCCTCAAAACGAAAAAGTAAATACTTCGGAAATGTTTGCATAAGATATAATCCTATGGTGTTTAGTAAAATATCTCCGTCATGCCAGCCGTTACTTTGATTGAAATTACCGAAATTATGTATACTGATAAAATTTATATACTTATAAATATCAGAGCTGTCGTTTTGAACTAAAATCAAATCCAGATACGTTTGATTGTATAGCCCCGTAATTTGATCCTTATAAAAATAAGCGAAACGCTCCTCTTCTATTTTTCCATTAGGCATCTGCGTGCTGTTCGTGTCTATTTCAATCTTTTCTAACGCCGATATAGCATACTTTGCAACTACCGGATCAAACTGCTTGGCACTATGCGCATCAATCTCTGCCAAAGCTTCCGCCTTGCTTAGTCTAGCTCTGTAAATCCGGTTTGTAGTCATTGCATCAAACGCATCGGCAACTATCATGATTCTTGATAAAACCCCTATTGCATCTCCGCTTAATCCGTTTGGATAACCCGTTCCGTCATATCTTTCATGGTGCGAACCTATAATGTACGCCAACTCTTTGTACATAGGGATTTTTTCCAGCATCTGCTTTCCTGCCGTTACATGCTCTTGAATCAACTTGTACTCATTCGCTTCAAGTTTTCCCGGTTTTAGCAAGATAGTATCAGGAGTAACAACCTTGCCGATGTCATGCAAAATTCCGGCTCTGTATATTAAATCGCAATCCGCAGGAGCACATCCCATCTCTGAAGCGATAATCTTGCAATACTTAGCTACACGCTCAGAGTGTCCGCCCGTATAGGTATCTCTTCGTTCTATCATTTTAACAAGCGCTATCAGTGTCTGCTCGTAATTGTAAATTTTTTCATCTTCTAAAATTTTATTTTTTTCAACCTCTTCTCTAACCAATCGCTCTAACTCTTCTTTATAGAGTCTGTTCTCTTTAATTGCCATAATCTTATTTGTAACGCGAAAAAGAGTGCCGTTTATCTTATCAAAATCAATAGGCTTGATGACATACCCGCTTACATCCAGCCTGATGGCATCCATGAAGTATGATGATTCTGAAAATGCAGTAAGAATTATAATTTCTTGTTCAGGAGAGTCATTTTTAATCGCTTCTATCATCTCTATACCGTTTACATAGGGCATCTGTATATCGGTAATAACTAAATCAAAATGACTTCTCTTAAATTCATCTAAACCATTCTTGCCATTTTCTGCCGATTTTACATTTAAAAACAGTTTTTTTAAATAATCCAAGACTATTTCACGCAGTCCGATATCATCTTCTACATATAAAACGCTAAGCTTTGAGCAAAGTGCTTTGAGATCTTTAACAGAAGTCATTTTCATATCTCCTGTGCATTTACAAGTGGTATTTCAATCGTAAAACAACTTCCGTTGTTGATATTTTTCCAGCTCATGCTTCCGCCGAAATGTTTTTCTATAATTATCAGTGACATGTAAATTCCCAACCCTGTTCCGTTAACACTTTTTGTCGTAATATATGGTTCACCCAACTTGTCAATAACTAACTTGTCAATTCCGCCTGCATTATCGCAGAGAGTAATTGTAAGCAAATTTTCCCGCAGACGAGTGCCGATTTGAATTTTTGCATCTTTTACATTACGATCTTTAATCGCATCTTTCGAGTTATTTACCAAGTTAAGCATAACCTGCATAAGTTCATTTGGGTAGGTATAAAATTCAATGTCACACTCATTTGTAAACTCAAGAGTGATTAGATTGTTTTCAAGTATTTTTTGCGTCATACTATATAGTTTTTCATAAATTTTGCACAAAACAACTTTTTCTTTGGCTCTTTCAGGTTTAAAGAATGTTCTAAAATCATCAATAGTATGACTCAAATACTGTGTCTGCTCATTTAAAATATCTGTCAATTTATAAACCTCAGATAAAGATATCTCTTCATTTAGTTCTAAATTTACTCTTAGATTATTTGCTACCATTGATATGACACTCAAAGGCTGACGCCATTGATGCGCTATCATTCCTATCATATCTCCCATCGCTGCCTGACGAGACTGAGCAAGCATCAACTCCTCTTTTCTTTGAACTTCGGTAATATCCATAGCAGAAAAAATAATAGCTCTTTTACCGCCGTAAACATCTCCAAGCGGTGCTAAAGAAAATAACCAAGTAACTTCTTTAGCATCTTTAGTAATAATAGTTCTTGCACCTTTATCTAAGCGAATAGTATTTTTAAAAAGTTCTTCAATGTCCAATAGATTTAAACCATCCCCACCGCCCATTGCCATTTTACTCCAATCCTCAATCGTAGCTATCTCTTTGAGCGTATATCCTGTTATTTCCTCAAAAGCCTTGTTCATGAGCAGTATCTCTCCATTTTCATTATAAAGCATAATCGGATTTGGAGCAAAACGAATAACATTTTCAAGCTCATTTTTTTTCAACTCCAGCTCAAGCATTAAGAGCTTGATTTGCGAAATATCTTGAATAATAGAGATAAAATAGAGAGGCTTGTCTGAACTATCACGAAGTAAAACAACTGAAAGGTTAACCCAGATAATATCTCCGCCTTTTGTAATATATCGCTTTTGTATATGATATGAGTCTAGTTTATTTTCTAAAAGCTTGCTAACATAAGCCACATCTTTATATAAATCATCTGCATGCGTAATATCTTGAAATGTAATTTTCAGCAATTCATCTTTTGTATATCC
>KB223965.1_pt9 | contig 10270 bp, 7 predicted proteins | sample 524768 | NCBI WGS metagenome assembly AMQJ01 (sample SAMN00998488, study PRJNA167727) | sediment metagenome | isolation source: subsurface aquifer sediment | place: USA: Rifle, Colorado | collected Aug-2009
TGCCCAAAAAAAACCCATGAAACTCAAAGAATTTTCTTTTTTGTTTCATGGGTTCGGAAAATAAGAAATTAGAACTATTTACTAAACATCCTTCACCGAATTTACGGGTGTTCCCACATGACCTAAGTCACTAGTATATCCATACATACGATCAAGTTTGATTTTATATTTTACTTTTAAGAACTTCCGTTTCACCTTTAGTGTTGGCGACAATTCTCCTGTTTCGGTGAGCCATTCTTGACAGGTAAGTTCGAATTTTTTGATCTGACGATAACTGCCAAAAGATTCATTTATCCGATCCACTTCTTGCTGAAAACGTGCAATTACTTCCGGCTTTTGAATCAAATCTTTATTGTCGCGGAAAGTAATATTATTTTTAAAACACCAGCCGTGCAAAAATTCGAAAGAAGGACAGATAATGGCACCCGCATATTTTTCGTTTTCGCCAACAACCATTATTTGTTCAATAAACGCCGATTCTTTAAATCTGTTTTCGACCAATTGAGGAGCAATGTATTTTCCGGTAGAGAGTTTGAATATTTCTTTCTTCCGGTCGGTGATTTTCAGGATATTGAACTCGCCAATTTCCCCTATGTCGCCGGTATGAAAATAGCCCTCGGCATCAATCACTTCATCGGTTTTTTCCTGATCTTTGTAGTAGCCAAGCATCAAACTCGGCCCTTTCATCAATATTTCGCCATCTTCGGCAATTTTCACATCCAAATTATCCAATATAGGACCCACACTCCCAAATTGGAGGTAAGGATAGGCAGGATGATTTACGGAGATTACCGGAGCAGTTTCCGTTAAACCATATCCTTCCATGATTGGAATTTTTGCGGCATGAAAGGTACGAGCCAAGCGCGCTTGCAATGCAGCACCACCGGAAATAATCACCTTAATATTTCCGCCAGTTGCCTCGCGCCATTTACTAAAAATTAATTTATCAACAATTTTTAATTTAAAAGCATACCAAAATCCATTTTTATTATTCAATTCAAATTTCAAAGCCAAATTCACTGCCCAAAAGAACAATACTTTCTTTATGCCGGTCAATTCTTTGCCTTTTAATAAGATTTTATCATACAATTTTTCGATCACCCGTGGAACCGTTGTAAAGCCTTCGGGACTGACTTCTTTTAGATTTACACCAATAGTATCAATACTTTCTGCGTAATAAACGGCTGCGCCTTTCGACATAACCAAATAATTTACCATTCGCTCCAATACATGGCACAACGGCAAGAAACTTAAAAATTTCTCATTTGCTTCGAGTGGCAATATTGAGTTTGTTGCAATAACATTCGAAACAAAGTTCCGATGTGAAAGCATCACTCCTTTTGACAATCCGGTAGTTCCGGATGTATAGATGATCGAAACCATATCATCTGGCTGAATGCTCTCTTTTATTTTTTGCAGTTCTTCCTTAAATTTTTCACGATTTTGGCGACCCAATTCAACTATTTCCATCCAGTTGGCTGCGCCATCCACCTGATCGATACTATAAACTTTTTCAATATTCGGAGCATCGGGAGCATAAAAACTCAATAAATCGTAAAATTCTTTTGAAGAAGTGATAATAATTCTGGCATCAGAATGCACCAAAATATGACGAAATTCGGCGGGACCGTTGTTTGGATATACCGGAACATGAACTACCCCAACCTGACTCATCCCCATATCCATAAAGTTCCATTCCGGTCGGTTGTTGGATACAGTCAAAATCTTGTCTCCAGGTTTGAACCCGGAAGCAAGCAAACCATAGCTGAAATCGTCTACAAATTCTTTGTATTTGAGACTACTGAATTTTTCCCATTGGCCGTTTCGTTTTACCGCCAACGCATCTTCTCTCTGGTATTTTTCCACCAGCTGCGTTACAATGTCAAAGGTTCTTCTAATTTCCATTTCTGTTTAGATTTAGGTTGGTTTTTTAATACTTCTAGCTATATCGATTTTGGTTTAAAGGTCCATGTAAAATTAAATTCAGCTACCTGAGTCCCGGTTTCATCTTGTCCGATTGATTTTACGGTAACCGTTTTTCCTGCATTTTCCGAAACGCTGCTTGTCACTGCCTCAGCGATTGCTTTTCCTTCCACACAAGTGAAGGTAATTCGTCCGGTCGCTTTTTTGGTAAACTGGGCATTCATATCATAAACCAGCATAGAAACAGGAACGGAAGCATCATAAACAGAAGCAATCGCTATGATACCGGTCGAAAGTTCGGCAGCCATGCTTAAAACCGCAAAATAAATGGATTGAAATGGGTTTTTATTTAGATATTTATACGGAACGGTGATTTGCGCTTGATTGTGGTCCAGCTTAACAACTTTAAGACCAACAAAAAAGCCCAATGGTAAATGTCTGAGCATAAATAATTTCATCCGTAAAGTATTCGTAGCCAGTGTTCTTATATTATTACTTTTCATTTATTTGCTTATAATTCGGTTTTGGTTTTTGGTAGAAAGATACCTCTCCGAGAAATTTCGGAGAGGTATTCATTAAAAATTCAATTAGAAACAATATTTATTTTCTTCAATAATTTTGTTCGCAATCCGACGGCGAGCCGCTTTTACATTAACAGGAGCCGCTTTGGTAAAGCGTTTCATTCCCATTAACATAGCTTGTTGCTCATCCCCTTCGGCAAATGCATTTACTACATCCACACCAAATTTGTTCATTTGGCTTGCAGAATCATAAATATAAACTTCCAACATATCCTTGAAAGCGGCAACATTTTCATGATTCATACTTTCGAGTTTTTCGACCCGCAAAAGCATGGATTCAGTCGCATAGGTTACCATAATCATATCTGCAATTCCCATCAATATTTCTTGTTCGTCGTTAAATGTAGCCATAAATTTCTGAAGTGCAGCACCTGCAACCATTAAAATTGCTTTTTTAAAATTCACAACTAGTTTTCTCTTCGATTCGTAATAATCGGTTGATACAGATCCAAAATCAGGAATGCCCATCAATTCTTTTGCAACGGCTTTTGCAGGATTTAAAAGATCTATTTCGCCTTTCATGGCTCTTTTGATAAGCTCACCAACAATAACCATTCTATTAATCTCGTTGGTTCCTTCAAAGATACGATTGATACGCGCATCGCGGTAGGCTTTTTCGACCGGAGTTTCTGATGAATAGCCCATTCCTCCGTATATTTGAACTCCTTCGTCGGCCACATAATCCAATACTTCCGAGCCAAATACTTTGGCAATAGAAGATTCAATAGCATATTGGTAAATACCTTCGATGGTAGCGCGACCAATGTCCATTCCTTCTTTGTGCAATGCATCTTTTGCATCATCTATATTTTGAGCAGCACGATAAACTAAACTTTCTGCAGCAAAAGTACGAATGGCCATTTCGGCAATTTTAAATTTAATGGCTCCAAAATTGGAGATTAAAGTTTTAAATTGCTTCCGTTCATTCGAATATTTTACCGCATTTGTAATCACCGCTTTGGAAGCACCAACAGCACCTCCACCCAATTTGATACGACCTAGGTTTAAGATGTTTAATGCAATTTTAAATCCTTTATCGCGTTCGCCAAGCATATTCTCAACAGGTACTTTCACATCGTCGAAATACATTTGAACTGTCGAAGATCCTTTGATTCCCATTTTTTCTTCGTCAACACCTACTCTAACGCCATCCCAAGTTCTTTCTACAATAAAGGCGCTTAAATTCTTATCATCAGCTATTTTGGCAAATACGATGTACAAATCGGCCACACCGCCATTGGTAATCCATATTTTTACACCATTTAAGAGATAATGAGAACCATCAGCACTTAAGGTTGCTTTTGCTTTCCCGCCATTGGCATCCGATCCGGCATCGGCTTCCGTCAAACAGTAGGCACCGATAAATTCACCTGTAGCAAGTTTGGTTACATATTTTTGTTTTTGTTCTTCTGTTCCATAATACAGAATTGGCAAAGTTCCAATTCCTGTGTGGGCCGAATAAGCGACTGAAAAACTATATCCTTTACTCATTTCTTCGGTGGTGAGCATAGAAGTAACGAATTTTTGACCAAAACCGTTGTATTCTTCAGGAACGGAGATTCCGAGCAAACCCAATTCACCCGCTTCGTGCATCAATTTTGTCAACAACACTCTATCGTGTTTTTCCAATTGATCAATTTGTGGAAGAACTTGTGCATCGGTAAAATCACGACAACTCTGTTGCATCATTCTTTGTTCCTCATCAAATTCTTCAGGAACAAAAACATCCTGGGCTAAGGTTTCGCGAATAAGAAATTCGCCACCTTTTAACATTTTATTTTCTGACATCTTTATATAATTTTCGTTTTGTTAGATTTTATTAAATTTGAACTCGCTGCTTTGCAGCGAGTTCATTCGTTACAATAATTCAAATATACCGGCTGCACCTTGTCCGGTTCCAATACACATGGAAACCATGCCGTATTTTCCACCAGTTCTTTTCAAATCATTGAGCAATTGAACAGTCAATTTTGCTCCTGTTGCACCAAGTGGATGTCCAAGAGCGATTGCACCTCCGTTGATATTCACTTTGGTAACATCAAGACCAAGTTCACGAATGACCGCTAAAGACTGAGAAGCAAAAGCTTCATTCAGTTCTATTAAGTCGATGTCTTTCAGCTCCATACCGGCATGTTTTAATACTTTTGGAATGGCAGCTATCGGTCCAACACCCATTTTATACGGCTCAACTCCGGCTACTTGATAATCGATCAGGCGAGCAATTGGAGTTAGGTTATATTCTTTGAGTACTTTTTCCGAAACAACCAAAACAAAAGCGGCTCCATCAGACATTTGGGAAGAATTTCCGGCTGTAGAAACTCCATCGGCGGCAAAAGCGGGTTTCAATTTTGCCAATCCTTCAACTGTTGTTCCTTTACGGGGACCTTCATCGGTATCCACTATATATTCACGGGAAAGCATTTTACCATTTTTATAATAGTTTTCTTTCACTGTAATTGGGACTATTTGAGATTTGAAATGGCCTGCTTCGATTGCGGCAACAGCTTTATTAACAGAATTCACAGCAAAAGCATCTTGTTCTTCGCGGCCTATTCCGTATTCTTTCGAAACGATTTCGGAAGTCAATCCCATACTTAAATACCACTTTGGATTGTTCTTGGCAACGGTAGGATTTGGTACTTGACGCCATCCACCCATCGAAATCATCGACATGGTTTCAGCACCACCAGCCACAATGATATCGGCTATCCCAGCTGATATTTTTGCTGACGCGATGGCAATTGTTTCCAAGCCGGAGGCACAATATCGATTCACTGTGGAACCCGGAACTTCGACATTCCCGGTCGACATTAAGGAGAGTAAACGTCCCATATTAAATCCTGACTCGGCTTCAGGAAAAGCATTTCCCACCACTACCTCATCAATTTTCGATTTATCAATCTGAGGAAAATCATTCAATAAATGTTTGATTACTTCTGCAGCAATATCATCGGGACGCATAAAACGAAAGGCGCCACGAGGAGCTTTCGCAATTGCAGAACGATATCCACCAACTATATATGCATTCATCTTTCTTTGTTTTAAATTCAACAATAATTCAAATGTTATTTCGCTAATTGCGAAGGATTTTTCCTTTTGTGATGAGACTTTGTATGCGCTCAAGTGTTTTGCGTTGCATACACAGTTCAAGGAAAGCTCTACGCTCTAAGTCTAAAAGATATTGTTCAGAAACCTCTGTTAAAGCTTGTGAAATTTCGCCTCCAGCCATTACGTAACCTAACTTTTCAGCAATTAGTTTATCGTGTTCTGACATATAGTTGGCGGTTGTAAATCCATCTGCACCAACATACACCAAGCCCATGGCTTCATTTCCAAGTATCTTGATATCGGTTCGAGGTGCTGGTTTAGAATATCCTTTTTCAACAAGTGTTAAGGCTGCTTTCTTCGCATAGGCCAAATGATGAGCACGACTAACAACTACTTCGTCGATTCCTGGGCGTAGATAACCCAAATCAAAAGCTTCGTAAGCCGAAGTAGAAACTTTGGCTTGTCCGATGCTCAAATATCTGTTTAGAAATGCATTGGTACGAATATCTCCCTCTTTCAATTCATCGCCAAGGCGAAGAGCAAATTCTTTGGTACCACCGCCGCCGGGAATTAAACCAACGCCAAACTCCACCAAACCCATATACAATTCAGCATGAGCTACCACTTTGTCGGAATGCATACAAATTTCGCATCCACCGCCTAAAGCCATTCCGTGAGGAGCAGCAACAACAGGAATTGAAGAATAGCGCAAACGCATGGTGGTTTTTTGGAACCATTGTACAGCCATATCCAAATCTTCCCATTCTTGTTCGATGGCAAGCATATAAATCATACCAACATTAGCTCCGGCCGAAAAATGTTCGCCTTCGTTCGAAATAACCAAAGCTTTGTAATCGGCTTCGGCCATATCAACCGCTTTGTTTAAACCTTCCAAAACACCTTGTCCGATGGTATTCATCTTGGTATGAAACTCGATATTCAAAACACCATCGCCTAAATCAAAAATAGTGGTATCGTTATTTTCCCATACAACTTTCGAATCGCGCAATACTTCAAGAGATAAAGTTTCGCCTTGTCCAGGAATTTCTTTGTATGATTTTGAAGGAATATCGTAAAAATATTTTAATCCACCTTCTACTTTATAAAAGCTCGAGGCGTCGGCTTCCAACATTTCATATACCCAATTAGCGGCTTTCTTTCCGGCTTCTTCCATGGCGGTAAGTGTTTCTTTCACGCCAACGGCATCCCATGTTTGGAATGGGCCTAGTTTCCATCCAAATCCAGCATTTAATGCGTCGTCGATTTTGAAAATCTGATCGGAAATTTCGGGAATACGATTGGAGACAAACTGAAATAAAGAATAAAATGAAGCCCGATAAAATTCGCCGGCCTTTCCTTTGTCGGCAAGCAATACAGGCATTCTTTTACGCAAATCGTCGATGCCTTTGGTTTTTTCAAGAACTGAAAAATTTGGTTTTTCATCTTCTTTGTATTCCAAAGTTTCGAAATCGAGGGTGAGGAATTTTTTCTTTCCGTCAACAGTTTCTTTTTTAAAGAATCCTTGTTTGGTTTTTGACCCTAACCATTTGTTGTCCAACATTTTTTGCAAATATTCCGGAATAACGAAAGCTGAATTCGCTTCGTCGTTCGTCATTTCTTTGATATTATTGGCAACATGAACGAGTGTATCCAAACCAACTACGTCGGCGGTGCGGAAAGTGGCTGATTTTGCTCTTCCAATAACCGGACCTGTGAGTTTGTCTAATTCTGTAATATTGAGATTGTATTTTTTCACATTATTGAAAAGCTCCATAATTGAAAAAGTACCAATCCGATTGGCAATAAAAGCAGGAGTGTCTTTTGCTAAAACGGCTGTTTTACCTAAGAATTTGCCAGCATAATCGGTCAAAAATTCAATAACGCACTTATCCGTCTTGGACGTTGGAATGATTTCGAATAATTGTAAATAACGTGGTGGATTGAAGAAGTGAGTTCCACAAAAATGTTTTTGGAAATCTTCTGATCGCCCTTCGGTCATTTTCTCGACCGAAATACCTGACGTATTTGTAGTAATCAAAGCACCAGGTTTGCGCAGTTTATCCACTTTTTCAAACACTTGTTGTTTGATGTCCAAGCGTTCAACAACAACTTCAATCACCCAATCGTAGTCTTTGATTTTGGCTAAATCGTCGTCGAAATTACCTGTAGAAATCCGCTTAGCAAATTCCTGTTTGTAAATGGGGGAAGGTTTTGATTTTAAAGAGGCCGTGAGGGCATCGTTTACAATCCGGTTTCTTACAACCTTGTCGCTCAATGTAAGACCTTTGGCTTTTTCCGACTCATTCAACTCACGAGGAACAATGTCGATCAGTAAAACTTCCAGTCCAATATTGGCAAAATGACAAGCTATTCCTGATCCCATGACTCCGGAACCTAGAACGGCTACTTTGTTAATTCTTCTTATCATAATGCAAGACGTTTATAATTATTTATTTGGAGTTTAATTTATTTTTTAATTGAACGGCAGCAAGATCGCTCTGAACTTGTTCTTTGATTATGGAGGTTACTTTTGTGAAAACCTCGAAATCGTCCGCTGCTATTTTCTCATATACTCTTTGGTTAAAACTCAATACAACTCTTTTTACTTCGCGCCGCAATTCGACGCCTTTATCGGTTAAAAATACTTTTACAATTCGTTTGTCTTTAGAGTTGGATTCTTTGTATATCAAACCATTTTCTTCCATATTTTTCAGCAATCGGCTGAGGCTAGAACTGCTCATTCCCATGAGTGGAGCAATCTTAGTGGCGGGAGTTCCCGATTTTTCGATGATTAACAATACATAGCCAACACCTTGTGTTGTACCATGTTGAGCGGCTAAGCTATTGTACATGCGCATCATCGAAAAGAGTGTTGATCGTAAGTGAAAATCGACTGTTAGTTGTGTATCCATAAAATTATTTTACAATGCATGCATTGCAAATATAATAAAAAACAATAATGCATGCATAGCAATTAGCGAAAGAACATAAAAAAAATATTATAATTTTTGAAATAAAAAAAAATCGATTGTGAATTTACGCAATCGTTTGCTAAAAGTCAATATAATTCAAGAGATTTGTGAAAACGGACAAAAAAATGAGTCGATTGCTGAACACATAATTTATATTCAATCTAAGCAAAATAATCAAAAAAAGAGCGACCTCTATCCTATTTGAAACCTAAAATCCCATTATTTTCTTCGAGCAAGCATCAGAAATTCTCCTTTTGGAAGTGCAATTTTGATTGGCCAATTGAAATTTAAGCGAAAAATAAAGATCCAAGCCATTGAAATTCTTATTTCCAAGCAGTGAAGAAAACCAATCGGAGCCAATTAAGAAAGGACCATAACGCGCATAAATACCCAAATAGGGTTTTTGAAACTGATAAATACTCAGTGGAACACCTATTTCCAACATTTTAGTTTCATATCGCGGAGCAATACTCAGTTTACTTGGTCGGCGTAGTGCGCCTCCTTTCAATGGAAATCCGTAAATTAAAGAGGTATTCCAATAAAAATGATGCCATTGCGTATTGTAGTCGAATTGTGCGCTGAGCGACATGGGCAGTGCAATATGCATTGAGTTGGAAACCAAACTTGCAGAAGTAGAACCGTAGAATTCTTCGCTAATTAATTGCACCACCTGATTCACGCTTTCCAGAATTGCATCGTTCAAATCGCCGGTAGCTTGTGCGCTGCTCGAAAAATCGTGCGTTTGGGCGTTTTGTTTAAAATCAATTCCACCAATATCAAGCAAAGCCACACCCAAACGGTATTTATAATCGATATTTGGTTGTTCGCAAAATTTATTTGCGTTCAGCTTGGGTTGGCGGCGAATTAAGTTTTGATAGGTGAAACCAATATCCATGGCCCAACCTCTCCCGTTTTTCAATTCATCGGGCAAGAACGCATTGGTATTGTAATCGATTGGTAAGGCAAATCCCAATTCAGCCACCTGATTGGCCACATTGATTGTCTTGGAATCGATAAGCGAATATGTACTCTTTGATACATTTAAATATCCGCCTCCTATTCCAATCAATTTTTTCAAGCTAAAACCAAAAGACCAATTGTCGAATTTTTCACGATCGATTCGGTAGGCATAGCTTATACCAATCTCTGCCCACGCTAAGCTTGTTCCGCTAAAATCGTTTATCTGAAAGTCGTGCAAATATTGAGGAAAATACGAAAAGCCATAGGCTAAGATATTGGCCAAATCGGGTGTTAGATTACGCAGATTTGTTTCGGCACGCAAGCCGGAAGTGATAGCAATAGCATGTTGGTTGAATGCCAGCATAGCCGACGGACCAAGAATGTGCAAACTTTGATTGAAAGAGGTGTTTTGTTCACTATCGTAGGAATAGAAGAATCGTTCTTCTACACCATATCCGGTCGAGTGAGCAGGTAAAACATAATTTGGGTTAAGCAAATCGGTCAACTTAAACTCATCTTTGTCCAAATAAGCAAAATCGGTATTTAGAAAAAGGTTGGCACCTAAAAGATTTACAGATAGCCAGACTTTTTGATTGTGGAGCGCCGAAGGATTGAGCTGAACGGCATTTACTCCTGCATAATTGGAAACATAGCTTCCACTGGCTTCGCCTTGCGCAAATCCATTGATATGAATGCAAAATACAACTGCTATTCCAATCCAATATTTCATTCGTTCATTCCCCTGGTCCAAAAGTAAAGAATATAGCGAAAGTTTCAGTAAATATT
>KB228558.1_pt17 | contig 10267 bp, 11 predicted proteins | sample 524768 | NCBI WGS metagenome assembly AMQJ01 (sample SAMN00998488, study PRJNA167727) | sediment metagenome | isolation source: subsurface aquifer sediment | place: USA: Rifle, Colorado | collected Aug-2009
CATTCCTTTTTGAATGATATCAGGGGCAAGACGGGTATTTGCATGGAAATGGGCCACCTGGGCCCGGGCATGAACGCCTGCGTCCGTACGTCCGGAACCATGAATCTTAATGTCCTGGTTTAGAATCATGGATGCTATACGTTCAAGTTCCCCCTGGATGGTGGGTTTATCAGTCTGGCGCTGCCACCCGAAAAAATCGGTACCATCATAGGCCACTATAATTTTGAAATTTTTTGTCGGGTTATCCGGACTTTCAACTGTCTTAGGCATCATGCAGTATGGCCTTTTTTTAAAAAAAAGAGACAAGCATCCAGAAAATTATCTTCAGATGGTTCCATATTTTTCTTCTCATATTCTCGATATTTGGACATACAAATAATCTGCCCAATCATGTTTGTCAATTCGAACCCATGGCTCTCCAGAAATTTCAACTTTGGTAAAATTAGGGCCGGATATATTTTTTCTTGAAAATTACAGGGCGTTGGTTTACAGCATCTTCGATGCTCCGCCAGGCCCGTAAAATTTGGCGGGAACGAAATTTGGCCGGTGTGGAAACCATTGAACGGCCTGTGGATAAAATTAAACATATTCTGACCAACTATAAAGACCATTACCTGGCTGACAGCGCTAATTTCCCTGGCGGATGCATTTTCATCACCAAATTTGGATCGGGCCATGGGGGCCCTTGCCGCATACCTTGATAATCTATGCATAACATAAAATGCCCATGGGCAGTTATTATTAAGAGCCTTCGATGAGAAGGCCATAAAGGAGATCTATGATGATGGAAAAATCATTCAAGGCCATGGTGGTTTCGGAAGCAGGGAATAAACAATATCGCCGTGAAATCGTTCAGCGCCAGATAAAGGATCTGCCTGAAGGGAATGTGCTTGTTAAAGTTTATTATTCTTCACTGAACTATAAGGATGCGCTTTCGGCCAGTGGAAATAAGGGCGTTACCAGGAAATACCCCCATACACCCGGAATTGATGCCGCAGGTATAGTGGAGGAAAGTACGGATTCCGCCTTTAAAATCGGTGACCAGGTCATTGTCACCAGTTATGATCTCGGGATGAATACGGCCGGGGGGTTTGGGCAGTATATACGTGTTCCGGCCGGATGGGTGGTCCCTCTACCCGATGGCCTGAGTCTGCGGCAGGCCATGTGCTACGGCACGGCCGGATTTACAGCCGCCTTGTCCATACTTCAACTGGTTAACCATGGCGTGCTGCCGGAGCATGGTGAAATTTTGGTGTCCGGGGCCACCGGCGGTGTCGGCAGCATTGCCGTATCGATTTTGGCCAAACAGGGCTATACCGTGGCTGCCGTTAACGGCAGAACAGACCGGTCCGATTACCTGAAATCCATTGGCGCCCAGCGTATCATCGCCATTGAGGATGCCGTGGATACCAGCGGCCGACCAATGCTTTCCCAACGTTGGGCCGGAGGCATCGATGCTGTGGGCGGTGATATCCTGGCCACGACCATTAAATCCATGAACGCCAACGGCGTGGTGACCACCTGCGGAAACGTTGCCTCTCCGGAGCTGCCCATCAATGTTTACCCCTTTATTCTCCGTGGTGTCACTTTGGTGGGGATTGATTCACAGAATTGCCCCATGGCGGTTCGGCGAAATGCCTGGGACAAGCTTTCAAAGGAATGGCAAATTACTCAAATGGAAACGGTTGTAGAAGAGATTACGCTCAATGAGCTGGACCAGCGGATTGACAAAATGCTCACAGGCGGCAATAAGGGGCGCGTGATTGTGCATATGCAGTCTTAACGGTAAAACCAAACCACGCCGGGTCACGGATCAAGGCCGATGACCCGGGGTTCTTGATTTGCAGTCCCCTTTTTTAATGATGAAATGGCAATAATCCCTTCAATGATTTTCTGAATGTTTGACAACCACCACATTGTGGCATAACTTAACTGGTAAGCTTAATTATTGTGTGGAAAGAACATATGGAAAGCAATGAATTTAAAATATTCAGATATCGTTTAGGGCGTACCCAGAAAGAGATGGCCCAGCTTTTGGGTGTATCCATTAAAGCAATACACAGCTATGAGCAGGGATGGCGCAAAATCCCGGGCCATGTGGAGCGGCATGTCTATTTCCTGGTCTCCCGTATCTTGCAGCGGACCGGTGAGAAAAAAAAGTGCTGGGACCTTTTGAATTGCCCGGAAGAGCATATGACCCGGTGCCCAGCCTATGAATTTCAATCCGGGGATATGTGCTGGTTTATCAACGGTACCCGGTGCGAGGGTAAACCCCACGATTCCTGGGATAAGAAAATGGAAACGTGCCGAAATTGTGATGTGTTCGTGGCGTTGTTTGATGAGATGCATGGGAGGTAAAAAAAATGAGTTTGCCAAATAAAAAAGAAAATCTGTGTCGATGTGTGGGCACACAGACCCGGAATGTTCAAAGAACTGCCCTTCCCGGAGTCATTGACCGGATCATCAATACATTGGATGATCCGGAATGCTTTGCCCACATTGGTGATGAACCCATCCATTTTTCCACCTCGGTCAGGGATATGATTGAAAAATTGAGAAATATTTTGTTTCCCGGATATTTTTCAAAGGAAAAAGTGGACAGTGTTAACCAGACCTACCATGTGGGCCGGGAAATCACACGGCTTTACGACATCCTCTCCAGTCAGATCATCCATGTGCTTCGCCATGACTGTCTAAGATTTGACAGGGTCTGTTCGGAGTGTGAACGCCGGGGCAATGAGGCTGCGTTCACGGTGATCGAACAGATTCCGGCTCTGCGAAAGATACTGGCCGCCGATGTCAGGGCCGCCTATGACGGTGATCCGGCCGCTAAAAGCTACGATGAAATTATTTTTTCATATCCGGGGCTGTATGCCATCACGGTTTACCGGGTCGCCAAGATCCTTCATCAACTTGATATTCCCCAGTTGCCCAGGATTATGTCGGAATTGGCCCACAGCCTGACCGGTATTGATATTCACCCGGGTGCCACCATTGGTGAGCGTTTTGTCATTGACCACGGCACCGGCGTTGTCATCGGGGAAACATCTGTGATCGGTGAAAATGTGCGTATTTACCAGAATGTCACCATCGGTGCGTTGTCCCTGCCCAGGGATGCCGGAGAAAAGTTGCGCTGGGCCAAGCGGCACCCCACCATTGAAGATGATGTAATTATCTACTCCGGGGCCACCGTGCTCGGTGGCGACACCATTATCGGAGCACGATCCGTTGTGGGTGGAAACGTATGGATCACACACTCTGTTCCGGCAGATACCAAAATTTTTATGGAAGAGCCCCGCCTGATTATTAAAAACAAGCAAAGAAATGAGGCGGTAAGTGAAGGCGATTAAGGACATTACCCAGGCTTGTGGTAACACCCCGCTGGTTTATCTAGAAACACACTCTCGGAAATGCGGGGCACACCTGTTCGCCAAACTGGAGTATTTCAATCCACTTGGCAGCGTTAAGGACCGGATTGGTCTTGCTATGATTGAAGCAGGCCTGAAAAGTGGACAGATCGGACCGGAAACACTGATCGTGGAACCAACTTCAGGGAATACCGGTATTGCTCTGGCGTTTGTGGCCTGTATAAAGGGGCTGAAGCTTGTTTTGACCATGCCGGAAACCATGAGTCTGGAACGCCAAAAATTGTTGCGTCATTTAGGGGCACAACTGATTCTGACCCCGGGACACCTTGGCATGCAGGGTGCCGTGGACAAAGCGACCGAGATGGTAGCAACCCACGAAAATACATATATGCCCGACCAGTTCTCAAATCCTGCCAACCCGGCTGCCCACCGGATCACCACCGGTCCTGAGATCTGGGAGGCAACACAAGGTCGGGTTGATATCTTTGTGGCAGGGGTAGGTACCGGCGGCACCATCAGCGGGGTGACGGAATATATTAAGGGCAAACGCCCGGATCTGGTGTCCGTTGCCGTGGAACCGGATGAGTCTCCGGTTCTCTCCGGAGGGAAAGCCGCCCCCCACGCCATACAGGGGATTGGTGCGGGTTTTGTGCCGGCTAACCTGAACAGGGAGATCGTCGACCATATTTTTCCAGTCAAAGGAGAAGATGCCATCACTGGTGCCAGAATACTTGCCAAATCCTATGCAATTCTTTGCGGCATCTCATCCGGCGCCAATTTTCATGCGGCCTTTCAGATAGGTCTGCAGCATCCCGGGAAAAACATTGTTTTTATAGTATGTGACACGGGGGAACGTTATATCAGCACGAACCTGTTCGAGCTGTAATTGCTTTAAATTTCTCTGGGGTCGGTCATGTTTTCAGGACGCAGCATGTCATCCAGTTGCGCTCGGGTAAGCAGCCCTTTCTTCAAAACCAGGTCATATACACTTCCACCTGTTTTGAGCGCTTCCTTTGCAATGGATGCTGACTGTTCATAACCGATTATCGGAACCAAGGCCGTGACCAATCCGATGCTGGTCTGAACATAATGTTGGCATATATCACGGTTCGCTTCAATGCCCTCAATGCAGCGTGCAACCAGCGTGATACAGCCGTTTTTAAGGATCATCATGCCGTGCAGTAGATCAAAGGCAATGATTGGCTCGGCCATACACAGCTCCAATTCACTCGATTCCGCTGCCATGGATACAACCATATTTAACTTCCCGCCGAGAAGTCCCCTTCCGAATCTGTGATTCGGTGGGGGATGAATCGGCATAGTTTGTTGTTGACTTCATACTGTGTTCTTTGTATTTTTCCTCATATGAAATATGAGATTGATATGGGTTGTCATTCGGTTTATTGTATTCGCTTCCATCTTGTGTTTTGTGTAAAATACAGACGTAAGGTTTTGACAGATTCAATATCAGAAAGGCTGAAGTCGCTTCTGGTCAATATAGCATCTAACTTTGGAATACGAATTATTGAGCAAGAAACAGATAAAGACCATATCCATATATTTTTTGCGTCAAAACAATCGGTTACGTTGTCTAAATTTATCAATATCCTGAAATCTATTACCTCCCGTATGATTAGAAAAGAAGCGCTTGGTCATAACATCTGCCACAGCGTAGGTTGGGTTGAACGAAGTGAAACCCAACAAGTTATCGGCGTTGGGTTTCGTTCCTCAACCCAACCTACCAAAAATTCGGATGGCCTATGTTCTGTTGACATTTGATCAAATAAGGGACTTCTGATTTATAAATGTACTCAATTGATAAAATTATCTATGATATAGATTCCGAAAGATGCGGTTTTGCACTCCGAAAACATTCAAAAAGGAAATGTCAACAGAACCTAAGCATATGAAAAATTTTTTCTTATCATTGGCTATCATTATGGGTTTTTTGCAGACAACCATTCAACCTGCCTTTGTACAAATATCCCAAAGTGAACGAGAGGCCTTGATTGCCTTTTACAATAGCACTGGTGGTGCAAACTGGAACGACAATACAGGTTGGATTGGTGTACGGGGGACAGAATGTGACTGGTATGGTGTAACCTGTGATCGTGAGCTGCAATCTGTACAAATACTCAATTTAAATCTTAATAATTTGACCGGAAGCATCCCAAAAAAGATTGGCAATCTCAAACAATTAAAACGGCTTTCTCTGGATATCAATTATCTAACAGGCACGATACCGTCTGAAATCGGGAATCTTACACAATTAAAATATCTTAATTTAGCCCGCAATCAATTAACAGGCAGTATACCGTCTGAAATCGGCAATCTCACACAATTGAGGGTTATCCACCTGGTCGGTAATCAGTTGACCGGAAGGATACCATCCCAGATCGGCAACCTTACATTATTAAAGCATTTTTACCTTAACGAGAATCAATTGACAGGCAATATACCGCCTGAAATCGGCAACCTCACACAATTGTTGGGTTTCTGGGCTTATGACAATAAATTGAACGGGAGTATACCTTCTGAAATTGGCAACCTTGGGAAATTGCTGCACCTTTCTTTGCCCTACAATCAGTTAACCGGTCTAATACCAGTGGAAATGATGAATTTACCCATAGTATACCTGGATCTTTGCGGTAATTATCTGTATGCAAATGATTCGGGGCTGATCGCTTTTTTATATTCAGTGGATGGGATGCTTGATTGGGAAGATTGCCAATTATATTAGAAGTCTACCCCTGGGATCTCCCCCAGATCGGTATATATTCGGGTTTGTTTTTTAATACTCGATGTTCAAGTTTTTAGTGATGAATTTAAATTTATCCAGTCACAAAAACTTGATCATCGAGTTTCATAAAACAAACCTTTCGATTATTATCACCCTCCAAAGAGGGGTAGGATTCGCCTCGCCAATGTTCAGCAGGCTTCACAACGTGGTTGACCGCCCCTGCCTCACAGGGCTTTTACAAGCCCCCCTTCTGGATCTGTGATTCAGGAGGGGTCGTTAACGAGATAGGTTGTTATCACGTACAGGCAGGACAAAGCCCACATTGGTTTTATCGGAACTGCCTACACTTGCATTGAACATGTTGACCACCCATGCCCCCCTGTGATGTGTCACGCCGTTTTGTCCATAGGGGGCATTAAAATCAGTGCTCGAAGACCAGTAAAAGCCTGGTTTGACATTGGAAAAGGGGTTGCCTTCGGAGCATTGTCCTGTTCCGGTCGTGTCAGACAATGGCAGATCCGTATATCCGAAATCAATCAGGCTTTCAAGCTCTTCCCGGTTGGGAACCCGCCAGTCACCTGGACTTGAACCGTCATCAAGGCCACAATGTCCCGAACCAAGATTGCTGGTCCACTCAATGGCCTTTTCCCAAGATAAATAACCATTGGCTTTGTTTATACCGGCAATGGCTTCTTTGCAATTGGCATTTTTAAGCCAGACCAGCCCGGTTAAATTATCCAGCACCGTTCCATCGCCATTCTCTGTGAACCTGGGGCTTGGCCAAGCTACCCCATCACGCAAATCACCATCATCATCAGGGTATGAAGATTGGCTTTGGCCTGTTTTAAAAATAGAGCTGGTTCCTGTTGGCTTTCCATCGCGTACCAGCCAGACATAATAATCCATAATCTTATAATTATAATTTGTATAGCCGTTCCATAAATACACGCACCAGGCCGAAACTGCATCTCCAACATATTGTGTTGATGCCCAATAGCTTTCTAACTGAACATTGATAAAGCCCTGGCTTGTCAACCAATCACTTAAATAATCGGCAGGTTGTTCATTATATCCTACATTGGCAAGGCTTCTGAGTTCATTGACATTGGGTGTCCGCCAGTCTGAATAGCCGGCATAATTGGCTTGATTGGCACATTTCACATAAACAAAGGCCTCTTCCCAGTCCCGGCCTCCCGCTTTGCATCCGCCAATGGCCGGTGTGCCTGCATTTCTTGTCCACATAAGCCCTGTAAGGTTATCTGTCATTGTCCCATCATTGTGATTGGTAAATCTTGGGTCCGGCCAGGAAACCCCTTTTTGCGATTCTCCATCCTGCCCGGTTCCTTCACAGTCAATAACACTGCCATCCAAATCATAACACTGTGTCTGTCCTGTCTTTGGGAGCTGAACAGCAATTGCAAACGAAATTTTTGATAGCCCGATCAAAATTAATAATGAAGAAATCGTAATGGTTAAGAACAGATACATAATATGGGGCCAAGTTGTGGTATTATTTTTCATGTCTGGAGGCTCCATTTAGAATTGATACCGTTATATTTCGGGTCCTTGATAATCTTTTTATTCTTTTTTTATATGAAACACTCCCCCTAAAAAAGGGAATAGTATTCTATTGGTTTTATGGCTTTTTGTTCCACAACACTTTCATTACTGTTACAAAAAACTTGATCATCGAGTAATAAGATACTATAAAGTAGATTACACGCAAAATAAATATTACGGGGAACACTAAATAGTTTAGACATTATACCGATTTTTCGTAACCTATTGATTTTACTTGGAAACTTGTTTTTTTAAGGATCTAATAAAATCAAGCACTTAGCCAAAATCGATATAATGTCTTTTGTATTAGTATAATCCTGAATACGCGGCACGAAATTTGATGGGTATTGAAATTTTTGGAAATAATTTATTTTGGCTTTCACCTCGCAGGTGAAGTAATAAATAGCCTTTCCTCAATGATTTCAAGGCATATCAAAAAGCATGCCGCGGATTCAGGATTAATATTTGCCTGTAAAATGAAGGCTGTCAGCATAAAAATGCCACCTGATAGGCATTCGGGGTAATAATTAGGATATCCATTTGCCTGTCAGGGTAAATGCGAATTACAAAGGGTAACGTGCTTTGTCGCCTATGGCTTGGTGCACGATTTTTTCAGCAATGATCATAATTTGCCCAGGGGGCTAAAACTTAGGGAGATTTACATGTCTGCTATAGTTGACGACAATAATCTTAAACGGAAAAAGAAATGAACTTTAAAGAGATCAAAGACCTTCATGCATGTCCCTGTGATGAATCCAAAATGTATGATAAATTTCTGATACCTGTGAAAACCCAGGGGATGTGGGTCTGGTTTGACGGGGATGATGAGCCTTATCTGGATCTGGTACTCAATTATTGTTCTGTAAATTTTGGCCACTGTTATCCTCCTGTTACTGAAATTGTAAACCAGGTGACAAAAAAATTTGATCAGATTCACTCCTTTCATTCCAAAGACAAGCTTGAGCTGAGCTGCTACCTTTCCAATAAAGTAAGCCGGGATATCAATTATAAAGTTTATTTTAATGTTGGCGGCTCTGCAGCGGTGGCTGACGCCATCCGGTTATGCAGGTATGCCACCGGCAAAAAATATATGATCTCCTTTGACGGCTCTTTTCACGGTGTCAGTGCTGCCGCAGCATCCGTGACTGATGATCGTCTGGTTGCCAAGGCTCAATATGGTATTCCCATTGCCGAATATAACTTAAGCGTTCCTTTTCCAAGCCTTCATAATGATGTCAGCGTGCAAGCGTGTATGGAAAAAATTCAAGATTGCATTGATCAATATGATGTTGCAGGTGTGATTGTGGAACCCATCCAGGGAGCAGCTGGATTTGTCATACCAAAGAATGAATTTTTATCCCAATTGAGCAATATTTGCTCTAAAAACGGGGTAAAGCTTGTAATTGATGAAATTCAGGTGGGATTTGGAAGAGCGGGTGGATTTTTTGTGTTCCAGGACTACGGGGTGAAAAATCCTGATATTGTCTTGTTGTCAAAATCGATTGCAGGTGGCTATTTTCCGGTAAGTGCGGTAATTGCAAAACCAGAGCTTTACGATAGTGTGTCTGCCAAGGGTACAGCATTTCAAACAACATTCAATAACAGTACCATGGGCTTGTCCATTGCCAACCAGTTAATGAAGCTTGTGGAAGAGAAAAAATTGTTTGATGGTATTCTTGAAAAAGGCAAGTATTTTCTTGAAAAGCTTGATTTTATAGATAAAAGTCCCTGCACTGCAGACTTGAGAGGCAGGGGGCTTGCATTGGCATTTGATATCATAAATCCTGGAACCCAAAAACCGTCACCTGACCTTGCCAAAATGTTCATGGCGACTTGCCTTGAATCCAGGGTGATTACCTATGTCTGTGGTGTTAACTTCAATAGCGTGAAGATCATTCCCCCTGTTGTGGTTACAAAAACGGAAACAGATCTTATTGCAGAACGTTTGGAAGCGTGCTTGTCATTATTTCATAAAAAAGTTTGCTAAACGATGAATATGAATTTGCTTTATATAGGCGCTTGCAGGGAAAACCTTGAAACATATTATCCTGATTATATCAAGGGGATCTTCATTGACGGCGGTGTAACCCATGAAACCCTGGTTGCAGTAATCAAGGAACACGGGATAAATGTTTTGATGGTAGATGTGCTTGATTTCTTCTTTACGGCAGACTTGCTGGAAAAAGTAAAGGATGATGTCAGACTCATCAATTTTTCCTATCAGTCCATTGAATCGCTTGTTGATTTGGATGCCGCCCGCGATTTTGGCATAATTGTAAAAAAGTTGCCCCGGGATATCTATTGTAAAGAAGTGGCTGAATTTGCACTGGCCCAATTGTTATGCGCATGCAAGGGGAGTTTGATTTTTGACCGGGATATGAGAACCGGGGTATGGAATCAGGCTGCCCATACCAATTTATCCATGACTGGTAAAACATTGGGAATTGTAGGGTATGGTAATATAGGACGCCATGTCGCAACCCTCTGTCAAACCTGGGGTATGGATATCCTGGTGACGAAAAAAGATCTTGATACACCCCCTGAGCATATGACCCCTTACTATAGATTTGTTGACCTGTCAACTTTGATGGCCCAAAGC
>KB228669.1_pt63 | contig 10245 bp, 13 predicted proteins | sample 524768 | NCBI WGS metagenome assembly AMQJ01 (sample SAMN00998488, study PRJNA167727) | sediment metagenome | isolation source: subsurface aquifer sediment | place: USA: Rifle, Colorado | collected Aug-2009
GGTAGGCGAAGGAATCGTTGTGGAATTCAGTAGCAATGTGCTTTTTGGATTCGACCAATCTATTCTATCAAATGATGCAAGAGTAAACCTCGATAAATTGGTAAAAGTTTTGAATGCATATCCTGATACAGATATTGAAGTACAAGGACATACCGACAGCAAGGGAAGCAAATTGTACAACCAAAGCCTGTCGGAAAGGCGCGCCAATGCTGCAGCAGCTTATCTAACAAGTCAGGGAATTGCATACAAACGTGTAACGATAAAAGGATTTGGTGAATCTATGCCAAAATACGACAACGCTCTAACGGAAGGTCTTGCTCAAAACCGCAGGGTGGAATTTCTAATCGCTGCAAATGCCAAAATGATAGCCGAAGCGGAAAAACAAGCTTCGAATTAAATTCACAACAAATATTTTAAAAATCTAAAATTAAACCCAATGAAAATTAAATTATTTTCAACTTTATTCATTCTTTTATTTTCCGCCTCCTTCGCGATGGCTCAAACAGCAGATCGCACAAAAATATCATTTGCGGTTATTGGTGGTCTAAATTTCCAAAACTTAAATGGAAAAACCGCTGACGGAAGCAAACTCGAAAACGATATGCTTCTAGGCTATCATGCCGGAGTCAATGTTCAGATCCCCATTGCACCGGAGTTCTATTTTCAGCCAGGATTGCTGTATTCAGTAAAAGGAGCTAAAAATACGTATACTTTTTTAGGTACCGATTATGTAAGCACAACCAAGATCAATTATATCGAAATGCCTTTGAATCTAGTTTACAAAGCTTTGCTAGGCAAAGGATTTATTATGCTTGGATTTGGACCTTATGTTGGATATGTCATTGGCGGAAAGTCAACGCTTGAAGGCGGCTCTGTTACAATTGAAGAAGATCTCATTTACAAAGATTTTGATGCCGGTGCCAACTTGTTTGCCGGTTATGAAATGGCAAACGGGCTGTTTTTACAGTTGGATACCCAATTTGGGATGCTCAATATTAATCCCGAAAATACCGACCAAAATAATGAAGCCACAACGAAGAATACAGGTTTTGGTCTATCTCTTGGATACCGCTTTTAACAAAATTGCAAACCCATCAATTAAATTGACGCAACGCTAAATTGAATAATTTTTCTCCTTAAAGGCGATCCAATTGGGTCGCCTTTTTCTATTCTCGTTTCCGAAAAATCCTTTGCTGTTCAAAACAAGGCATTGCAACTCCCGAAAAGCAAAAGCCGGCATGAATCAGACCTTTAAAAATCACCGGTAAATTGAATCTATTCAAAGCAACCGTCAAGATTGTTGTTTTTAAAACGGATACTAAAATCAAAGAAGCGATTTTATTGTCGGAACGACGCGTATGAAATATGTGAATAATACAACTTTTTTCTAAAGTTCTGTAACATCTTTTGGCTTTGACGAACCCATCTTTGCAATATGATAATCCAGTCATAATTAAAATTCATATAACATGACAAATTCAACAGAAATACAAGGAAACTGGAATGAGCAAAAAGGCAAACTCAAACAAAAATTTGCCATATTAACAGACAATGATTTATTGTTTGACGAAGGCAAAAAAGACGAAATGCTTGGAAAACTTCAAATTACGTTGGGCAAAACAAAAGAAGAATTGCACAAAATTATTGACTCGCTGTAATGACTTTATTAATTTAAAATAAGTCTTTGTTTCCTGCATTAGCGAAACAGAGGCTTATTTTAAATTACGACAGTTGAAATAGACCGTTTTAATATGAAAAAATATATTCCTTTAAATAAAGTAAAAAGTTTTGCGACGCAAAAGTCATTGATGCTCAGCGAAAAAACAATTGAGAAAACGATATTGGCAAATAGCTTTTTCACTGATATTGCCAATGTTTTCTTGTTTATTCATCGCATGATTAAAGAAATGTTTTCGCGCGATTTTGAATTTAAAGAATTTTGGCGTCAGTGTTATCAAATTGGATATAAAACATTGCCTCTTATTTCCATCACCGGTGCCATCATGGGTTTGGTGCTAACGATTCAATCGCGGCCGGTTTTGGTAGATTTTGGAGCTATTTCTATGCTTCCAGGCATGGTTGCTGTATCGCTGATTAGAGAAATGGGGCCGGTTATAACTGCACTTATCTGTGCAGGAAAAATTGGTTCGGGAATGGGCGCCGAATTGGGTTCAATGAAAGTTACGGAACAGATTGATGCCATGGAAGTATCAGCAACCAATCCCATCCGATTTTTGGTTGTTACGAGAGTCCTGGCGGCAACGCTTATGATTCCTTTATTGATTTTATATGCCGATGCAATTGGTATTTTAGGAAGCTGGGCTGGGGCAAACATTAAAGGCGATGTTTCGTTTATTCTGTTTTTCTCACAAGCTTTTAAACATATCGAGTTTATCGATCTTTTTCCTGCTATAATAAAATCGTTTTTCTTCGGAGCCGTAATTGGAATCGTGGGAACTTACAAAGGTTACCATGCCGGGCGAGGAACGGTAAGTGTTGGTGTTGCTGCAAATTCGGCAGTGGTATTGGCATCGCTACTTGTGATAATTGTTGATTTAATTGCAGTTCAAATTACAGATATGCTATTATTATGAAAACGGAACAACCAGCAACTATTTTAAATGCTTCACAAAAGGCGCAAGAAAACGAAGCGGTTATTGAAATAAATAATCTAAATAAGTCATTTGGCCAACAAGAAGTGTTAAAAGATATTTCCTTAAAGCTTTTTAAAGGCGAAAACTTGGTTGTGTTAGGCAAATCAGGCTCAGGAAAATCTGTTTTGATACAATGTATTGTTCGTTTATTGAATCTAAATGGTGGTAGAATAAATGTGCTTGGGAAAGATGTAAGTACACTAAATAGTAATGATTTGGGTGAATTGAGAAAAAAAGTCGGTTTTCTTTTTCAGAGTGGAGCACTCTATGATTCCATGTCGGTAAAACAAAACTTAGAATTTCCATTAAGGAGAGTAAAAAAGAACCTTACTCAAAAAGAAATAGACGCAAAAGTGAATGAAGTTTTGGAAAATGTTGGTCTATCAGATGCCATAGATAAAATGCCGTCGCAATTATCGGGAGGAATGCGCAAACGAATCAGCTTGGCACGAACCATTATTCTCGATCCGCTCATTATGTTGTACGACGAACCCACCACCGGTCTCGATCCGGTAACTTCCTCTGAAATAAGTACGCTTATCAATGATGTTCAAAAAAAATATAAAACGTCTTCCATAATTATTACGCATGATATAGAATGTGCTCGCACAAACGCGAACCGTGTTATTATGTTGATGGATGGTTTAGTATATAAAGAAGGGAATCTTGAAGAGTTTGAAAAGTCAACAGACCCCTTAATCAAGTCATTTTTTAAATAGTCAATTATTGAGATTCATAAAAATATATACGATGGAAACGCACACACAAAAATTCAAAGTTCGATTGGGATTATTTATTGCAGGAGGATTGGCTCTTTTTGTAATTGCCATATTTATAATCGGAAAACAGAAAAACTTATTTAGTCCCGTTTTTAATATTTACACCACTTTTTATAATATAAGTGGGTTGGAAGTTGGCAGCAATGTCCGCTTTTCAGGAATCAATATTGGTACGGTAGATAACATCAAAATAATAAACGATTCAACAGTTCGCGTTGATTTGTTAATAAAAAAAGAAGTACAACAATTTATTAAAGCAGATTGTATAGCAAGTATAGGTTCTTCAGGAATAATTGGAGATCGAATTTTAATGATTTCGCAAGGAAGCACCGATGCTATGCTCGCCAAAGACGGACAACATATTTTGTCAACAGAGCCTGTTGAAACAGATGATATTATGGCAAGCCTTCAAATAACTGCAGATCAGTTGGCAGAGATAATGATTAAAATAAATAGTGGCGAAGGAACGATTGGCAGATTGATACAAGACACGACTATTGCAGAAAATATTGATGATATTATTCTGAATCTTAAAAGCAGTAGCAAAGGCTTAGACGAAAACATGAATGCAGCAAAAGAGAATTTTCTTTTAAAAGGATATTTTAACAGGAAAGCAAAAGCTGCAGCGAAAAAGAAGGCCGCTGAAGAACAGAAAAAAGCAGAGGATGCAGCAAAGAAAAAGGAACAGAAATAAATCTTAAGGCAAACAATAACAATCACTTAAAATATATAAACTCTATAAATGAAACATCCACGACTAAACAATTCTGACACACAAGAGGATGATTATCGTGGATGTAACATGTGACCGAAACATAAAATTATAAACACATGAAACTATGGACTATACGTATATTAATGATTTTTTTTGTTTCAATTCTGATAAACGACTTCGGATTTGCCCAGCAAACAGTTGTAAAAAACGACTCAACAAAGCTTTATAAAGATATCGAAACCTTTTCCAAACGAAGCCGGTTTACAGAGTTCATGTATAAAATGGTTTTTAAGCCCACTAAACCGGTCTTAATCAAGGGAAAAAGAAATAAAAAACCAATTCAAAAACCTTACAGCACCTTTGAAGGAAAAACGATACGGCATATTTATGTTGAAACATTAAATCCTTTTGGCTATTCCATTGACGACACGGCGTTTGTAGCCCAGAAATTTTTAGCGAAAGCCGCCAATAAGCTTCACGTAAAATCACAGGCTTTCACTATCCGAAACTTGTTGCTTTTCAAAAAAAATCAACCGTTTGACGCTTTGCTTGTAACAGAATCTGAACGATTGGTGCGCAGTAGAGATTTTGTAGAAGATGTGTCGTTTTTTGTAAAAGCGGCTTCAAAAAATTCCGATTCCGTCGATATTTACATTCGCGTATTGGATGTTTGGAGTCTTATTCCGGTTCCCAAAGTTACAAATGCTACTTCGGGCACTACGCTAAAATTAACGGATAAGAATTTTCTAGGACTCGGTCATGAATTTCAGAATTCTCTCAGTTGGTATCCTGTAAAAAGCAGTACAGCTTTCAGCACAAATTATTCGGTCCCAAACATCAAGAACACCTATATTCGTACAACATTACATTATGAAATAGACCAACACAAGAATTTCAATAAGAGTATAGATTTTGACCGCCCGTTTTTTTCACCTTTGGCAAAGTGGGCTGCGGGAGCAAATTTCAATTTTCAGTTTCGCAACGATTCCATTAAGACAAATGATTCGCTATTTGTACCGCAGCGATTCAGATTTAATACTCAGGACTACTGGGCTGGATGGGCCAAACAACTGTTCAAAGGAAATTCCGATGATGATCGTACTACAAATTTTATCACTGCAGCACGGTTTTTACGGGTTCGCTATCTCGAAAAACCGACTGTAGATCTGGACTCGTTGCACATTTTTACGAATGAGAATTTTTATCTGGCAAGTATTGGAATTTCGTCGCGAAAGTATGTTCAGGATAAATACATTTTTAAATTTGGAATAAAAGAAGATGTCCCCGTTGGCAAAGTCATCTGTCTGACAGGAGGATACCAAGACAAGCCTTTTGCGAAGAGAGTCTATCTGGGTGCTCGCGCTTCTTTTGGCCAATATTATTCATGGGGTTACTTGAGTTCCAACTTCGAATATGGACATTTTCTTCATGCATTAAAAGTTGAGCAAGGTGTTTTTAAGGTCGATATAAACTATTTCACCGATCTGTTTGAAATCGGGAAATGGAAATTTAGAGAGTTTGTGAAATCGCAGATTACACTTGGTATCAATAGATTTCCCTCCGACAGTTTAACTATCAACGACGGTTATGGATTGGATGGATTTAATAGTTCAGATTTAGTGGGCACCAGCCGTATCTTATTTACCTTACAAACACAATCGTACGCTCCTATAAATTTTATCGGATTTCATTTTGGTCCTTTTTTGATTTGTACGCTTGGGATGCTCGGCAATGCAGAAACGGGATTTAAGAAAAGTAAGCTGTATTCGCAAATTGGAGTTGGCGTTTTGATCAAGAACGAAAACCTCATCATTAGCACATTTCAAATCTCGATTGCCTATTATCCTTCTATTCCGGGCAATGGCGATCATATATTTAAATTGAATCCTTTTAAAACAACCGATTTTGGTTTAAAAGATTTTGAAATAGGAAAACCGAGTGTAGTGATTTACCAATAAAAGAAACACAAACTACGCTTTGGGTACTTTCTCAAATGTGTGAATGATGTAATATATTCCCAAAGTTATGTAATGGTTTCTGAACTACACGAATGTAAGTTTGTGAAGCAATTTGTTCCTCGTTAAAACAAACTATTTCGAATATAAATTGACTAAGCTTTGATTTCAATTAACAGGAAATAAAAAGCTTGAAATAAAGAAATTAATATAAAATAAGAAAAAATGAAAACACTCAGGACAATTACGATGCTAACAATGTGCTTGTTTCTGTTTAGCGCAACATCTTGTGTTGTAGTACCCAGAAAGCAAGACAGCGGATATCATAAAGGGTGGTACAAAAATTCGAACAATCCACACCACTACAAGAGCACGAATCCCGGAAACTCAGGAAAAAAGGCAAAGAAAAACAAAAATAAAGTAGCCGATCATATCAACTCTTTACCTGTTTACAGGGGATTTGTATAAAAATGGAGTTCAGAAACCATTCTAAAAACGGGGCGTAACTGAAAAGCCTGAAGAGTAGGATTTAATCATAAATATATAAAATCATGAAAAGATTACTTTTATTAATAACTGTTGTATTACTATTTATTTCGACGAGTGCATTTAGCCAAAATCCATTATCAGTAGGAAGAAGTCAAATTAACCTTGGAGTAGGCTTATCAGAATGGGGTGTTCCTTTTTATATCGGATTCGATTATGGCATTCATCCGGATATAACCATTGGTGGAGAACTTTCGTTTCGTGCCTATCGCGAAGATTATGAGAACATTTATTACAATCACGGAGTAATTGGAATTTCCGGAAACGGTAATTATCATTTTAACACCTTATTGCAAATTCCACAAAATTGGGATTTTTATGCTGGTCTCAATTTGGGTTTTTATGTTTGGACATCGCCAACCGATTATCCAGGTGACCAAGCTTCTATAATAGGTATAGGCGGACAAATAGGTGGCCGGTATTTTTTTACTGATCGCTTTGGTTTAAATCTTGAACTTGGAAGTGGAAATGCATTTTCGGGCGGCAAATTTGGGGTAACAATTAAATTATAATCTCTCCATCAAATTAGGTTTCAAATAGCAGTTAAAAGCTTGTTTGAAGCCTAATGAATTGAATGACGAGAACAAAAACTACATCCACTTTGCAATGTGTGAATGATGTAACATATTTTTAAAGTTGTGTAATACCTTTTAGATAGAAGACAATCAACTTTGTAATGTAAAAATATTTAAATCTTAAAAAAACCTGATTATGAAAACAAAAATAGCATTTCTGGCCACGACATTATTTCTTGTTGGAGTCATTTCGACCTCTTGCCAATCGAAAGAAAATAAAACAAAAGCTGCAGAGAATAAAGTTCAAAATGCAGAGAATAAATTAGGGGAAGCCCAGATGGATCTTAATCAAGCTAACCAAGAAGAGTATGCAGAATATCTAAAATTTAAAAAAGAATCGGATGAAAAGATTGCGGCGAACGAAAAAAGTATTGCTGATTTCAAAACAAGAATTGAAATGAAGAAAATGCTAAACAAAGCCGAATATGATTTGAAAATAGCGGAGCTAGACCAAAAAAACAACGATTTGAAAAGGAGAATAGACCAATTCAAAGCAGAAGGAAAAGACAAATGGGAATTATTCAAAACTGAATTCAACCGGGATATGGAGAATTTGAGTGATGCAGTTAGAAATTTCACAACTAAAAATGATTAATAAAGCAAGCCTACGTCCTCACAAAAAATGATTAGCACAAAAACTTAGCCTTGAAAAAAGCATTTAACGAATCAATTATTTTTAAAACAATCATTAAAAACAAAAAATAGTATGGACACTGGAAAAATTTTATTAGGCGCATTGGCAGGACTTGCAGTTGGTGCAGTATTGGGTATTTTATTTGCCCCCGATAAAGGATCATCAACTCGGAAAAAAATTGTAAAAAAAGGCAATGATTACGCGGATGAATTGGAAGAAAAATTTCAAGAATTCATCGAAAGTATCACGGAGAAATTCGAAAACGTAAAAGAAGAAGCTTCACACTTGGCCGATCAAGCAAAGGAAAAAGCGAACGAAGTGGAAGCAGAAGTAGCTGCTGCTATGAACTCAAAGAAATAATAAGCAAAATCAATCCGCAAGTTGTAAAATACTTTTTCATTTTAAAAAATGGATCTGTGTTTTACTTCTTGTTGAGTAAAAGCTAAAAAAGATGAACAGCAAGGAAAATTTAATTGAATCATTGGTTGAGAGAGTTGAATCCTACGGCAAAACGACCTACGAACTTTCGAAACTTAAATTATTAAACACAACGGTCATTGTACTTCCATCATTGATATCAAGGCTTGTTACTATTCTCATGTTTACCTTGTTTACCTTGGTTTTGAACTTGGGAATTGCTTTGTTTCTGGGCGAGCTACTTGGCAAATTATACTATGGCTTTTTTATCGTTGCAGCATTTTACCTTGTGGTAGGTTTCATATTGCATTTCTTTCTTCACAATTGGATCAGAAAGCCAATCAGTAATTTAATTATCAAACAAGCTCTCCAATAAAAATAGGATATGAAAAAGATAGATTTAGAAGCTGAACTTAAAGTCGCCATCCTTCTATTAGAAAGCAAACAGGCTGAGGAAGAAAAAATGTTGAAAGAACAATTTCATCTTACCTATGAAAGTGTTAAGCCAATAAATATGATCAAAAACACTTTTAAAGAAGTAGTTTCATCGCAGGATTTAAAAGAAGACTTTACAACCACCATGTTTGGATTAACGGCAGGCTTTCTTTCAAAAATAATAGTCGAAAAGATTACAAGAAATCCGTTAAAAAAACTTGTTGGTACTGCTGTCATGTATAGTGTTAGAAAAGCAATAGTAAATAATCCTGAAGCTGTTAAGCTATTTAGCCAATTTGTGTTAAAACATATTTTCCGTAAAAAGGAAATGAATACTGCCAAATCGTGATAAATACAGAATTTAAAATCCCCTTTTATGCAAAAACAGTACTAATTATGATTGGTGCATTTGCTTTTTTTGCAATAATGTATATCGGAAAAAGCATTATTGTTCCGCTCATATTTGCAACAATTATAGCCATTGTACTTCACCCGATTGTAAACTTATTAACTAAATTTAAAATTAACCGGATTGTTGCAATTTCAATTGTAATAACGCTCACATTTTTGATAATACTGGCCTTTAGTGCACTTTTATTCAGGCAAATAAATCAGTTTAGCGACGCATGGCCGATAATATCAGCCCGATTTACTACCATTATTAACCAAACTATAACCGATGCTTCTGCTTTTTACGATATAGATCCTAAAAAAATCCATGAATGGATTGCAACAGCCAGAGAAGATATTTATGCAACGGGAAGTGCTGCAATTGGACAAACACTTTTTATACTTGGAAACGGCTTAGTAGTGCTGTTTTTGATTCCGGTTTATGTTTTTATGATCTTGTTATATCACCCTCTGTTACACGATTTTATTTTCAAACTCTTCCATCAAAGCAAACAACAACAGGTGGGTCAAATTGTTTCTCAATCAAAAACCGTTATCCAACGTTATTTGATAGGCTTAATTTTCGAATTTATTATTGTTGCAGTCCTAAATACGGTTGCCCTTTTGTTTCTAGGAATCAAATATCCAATCCTTCTGGGTATAGTTGGAGCACTTCTCAATATTATTCCGTATTTGGGAGGCATTGTAAGTGTTGCCTTATTTGCAGTCGTTGCATTGGTTTCAAAATCTCCTGAATATGTACTTTATGTTATAGGAGCCTATTCGATTATCCAATTTGTCGACAATAATTACATTATTCCAATTGTAGTTGCTTCAAAAGTAAAAATAAATGCGCTTTTTTCAGTAATCGTGGTGATTGTAGGGAATGCTTTATGGGGCATTTCAGGTATGTTTCTTTCGATACCGCTTTTGGCGATAGTTAAACTTCTCTGCGACAATATTGAACCATTAAAACCATGGGGATTTTTGTTAGGCGATACAATGCCTCCATTGATAAAGCTTCCTCCAATCCTAAAGAAAATACAACCAAAATCTTTTCGGAAAGATTGAAAAGAAAACGATTTTTTTATAAAAATCAAAGAGGAATCTGAAAATGAATCTCCAATTTTTTGTCGATACATTGG
>KB228669.1_pt117 | contig 10238 bp, 11 predicted proteins | sample 524768 | NCBI WGS metagenome assembly AMQJ01 (sample SAMN00998488, study PRJNA167727) | sediment metagenome | isolation source: subsurface aquifer sediment | place: USA: Rifle, Colorado | collected Aug-2009
ACCATAGTTCGTGCAGGAAATCCGCATTTAAAATATCAGCTTAAGCTAAGATTTAAGGTGCCGCTTACTCCTACTCCGATTTCGAATGTTAATACTTTGGAAAATAAAACGGTAATGCCAAAATTACTGAGGACTGAGCCTTTGATTCCTTTAAAAAAGCTTGAATCACGAATTTTAAAATCAACTCTACAAGCACCGGAAAAGCATTCTAAAATTCCGCATAACGCACAATGGTTAAGTGGCGAAGGCGCGGGTTCATGGTTTGCATTCGAAGCGAAAGATGAACTACTTTTGGTTAATCGTTTTGCTCCTGATGGTACCCTGGAATGTTCGGGAACATTTGGAAAAGAAAAAAACCTGAATCATTTATATGATGGTTTTACAATTACTTATCCAAGTAATTGCAAACAAGTAACATTGAGACATAATACCAAAAAATATATTTTCAGAAGACTATAAATAGATATAATTGAATTACTTTTGAAAAGTTACAACTATATCAGGATCAGACATGGAAAAAATCAATGTACAAGAAGTTTTCAAAAAAAAGAATCCAAAAGTTGCTCAAATGCTGCCGGGGTTCATCTTCAGATATATTGAACGCATTGTCCATCAGGAAGAAATCAACGAAATACTTTCTCAATACGGAAATAAAACAGGGCTTGATTTTGTAAATGCTTTAGTTGAATATTTTAACATGAGTATTCATATAAAGGGAAAAGAAAATATCCCGACCGAAGGCAGATATATTTTTGCTGCTAATCATCCTTTAGGTGGTCTGGACGGAATGGTTCTTACCTATATTGTCGGGCAAATTCACCCCACGCTGCAATTTTTGGTTAATGATCTTTTAATGAACCTGCAAAATCTGGAACCTATATTTCTTCCTGTAAATAAACATGGAAAGCAGTCTGTTGAATATGTAAAAAAAATAGAAAGAACTTATGAGTCTGATGCCCAAATACTAAATTTTCCAGCAGGTTTATGTTCAAGAAAAATAAAAAAGGAAATTATTGATCTGGAATGGAAAAAAAGTTTTATTACTAAAGCTATACAACATAAAAGAGACATTGTTCCAGTTCATATCAACGGACGTAATTCAAATTTCTTTTATAATCTCTCAAATCTAAGAGGGAAGTTAGGCATTAAAACAAATATTGAAATGTTTTATCTTGCAGATGAGGTCTTTAAGCAAAAGAATAAAGATATTACATTAACTTTTGGTAAAACTATTCCTTATCAGACATTTGATAAAAAAATTCATCCCAGAGAATGGGCGAAACAAGTAAAAGACTATGTATATTCTTTAGCAAATGGAAACACAAAACCATTTAAGTAAGTTGAAATATTTTTTTGTAAATTTGCTTTTCCAAACCACTGCACAAGAACATGAAAGAAGTAGCCGAACCCGTTGATAAAGAGTTAATTATAAAAGAATTAACTCCAGAAAGATTTCTGCGAAAAACCAATAACGGAGGAAATGAATTATATATCATAAATCATCATAATTCTCCCAATATTATGAGAGAAGTCGGTCGGCTTCGGGAACTTACCTTTCGAAATGCAGGTGGAGGAACGGGGAAAGATATAGATATTGATAAATTTGATACTCAGGAAGAACCTTATGAGCAACTAATATCGTGGGATCCTGAAGAAAAGGAAATTGTTGGTGGATATAGATTCCATGTTTGTAATCACAATAGTGACCCAAATAATCTGGCAACTACAAAGTTATTTGAATTCTCAGACGAATTCAGCAAGGAATATTTGCCTTTTATGATTGAGCTCGGAAGGTCTTTTATTCAACCTAAGTTTCAATCGGCAAGTGCCGGAAGAAAAGCTTTATTTGCTCTTGACAATCTTTGGGACGGATTGGGTGCCTTAGTTGTAGAAAATCCTCAAATACATCACTTCTTTGGTAAAGTTACTATGTATCCTCATTTTAACCGTGATGCCAGAAACATGATTTTATATTTCTTAAACTCTCAGTTTCATGATGATAAAAACATGGTAATACCAAGAAAACCAATAGAGCTTAATATTGATGAAGTTAAAATGAATGTGCTATTTAAAGGAAATGACTATAAAGAAAATTACAAAATATTACAAAAAAGCGTAAGACAATTTGATTTAAATATCCCCCCTTTAATTAATGCTTACATGAATCTCTCACCTACTATGAAATTCTTTGGGACAGCTATTAACGAGGCATTTGGAGGAGTTGAAGAATCGGGAATAATGATAACCATTAACGATATTTTCCCTACGAAAAAACAAAGGCATATCGAAACTTATATAAAGAATAAACTTTTACAATTATTTAGGCATAAAAAATAGAGTAGCTCTCTATTTCAGTCAACGGGCAGGAATGCCCGTTGTACTATAGGAAAGTCGAATGTATTAATAAGCTCTTTGATTTTTGCCCTCAATAAAGTTAATAAAGGATTTATTTACAACCTTATTTCCTCCGGGTGTTGGATACTTTCCAGTAAAATACCAGTCGCCTGTATCATTAGGACAAGCTGCATGCAAATTTTCGATGGTTTGGAAAACAATTTCAACATCAGCTTTAACTTCTTTTGATTTAAGTATTTCCGAAATTTTTGCGGAGATCTCTTCTGGTGTAAATGGCTTATAAATTTCTTTTACATAATTTACAATTTGCTCTTTGGGAAGATTTTCCTGTGCCTTCGATTTTTTATACACTTCATTAATAACATTTTCTTTTCCGGTATCCTTAAGCAAGGCTATTGCTGCACGAAAAGCCACAAAATCACCAAGCTTCGCCATGTCAATTCCATAGCAATCAGGGTAACGAATTTGTGGTGAGGAAGAAACAACCACAATTTTTTTAGGTTTTAAGCGATCAAGAATTTTTAAGATACTTTCACGTAAAGTGGTCCCACGAACAATCGAATCATCAATCACAACTAAATTATCAACACCCTCATTTACTGTTCCATAGGTTATGTCGTAAACGTGACCAACCAAATCGTTTCTTCCTTTATCCTGTGCAATAAAGGTTCTCAATTTGATATCCTTAATAGCAATTTTTTCGACACGAATCTTTTTATCCATGATTCGATCAATTTCCTTTTCATTCAAATTGTTTCCTAAGGCCAGAATTTCTTTTTTCTGGACATTGTGTAAATGAGATTTTAATTCATCGACCATTCCGTAGAATGCAGTTTCTGAGGTATTTGGAATAAAGGAAAAAACAGTGTTTTCTATGTCATTATCAATTGCTTTCATGATTTGAGGTAAAAGCAATCTCCCAAGCTGTTTTCTTTCCTGATAAATGTCTTTGTCGCTCCCACGCGAGAAATATATTCTTTCAAATGAACAAGAAGTTCGTTTCTGAGGAACTCTAATTTTCTCAGAACTTATTGTCCCGTCCTTTTTAATGATTAATGCCTGACCCGGGTTAATTTCATTTACATTATCAGCATCAACATTCATTACTGTCTGTATTACAGCCCGCTCAGATGCAACAACAACTATTTCATCATCCTGATAATAATAAGCAGGACGAATTCCATTAGGATCGCGCATTACAAAAGCATCTCCATGGCCAATTACACCTGCAATAGCATAACCTCCATCCCAGTCTTTACTGGCTTCCTCCAGAATCTTTTTAATATCAAGATCATTTGCTATTAATGAAGAAATCTCTTTGTTATTATATCCATCGTTTTTATATTGTCTAAAAAGCATCTGATTTTCTTCGTCAAGAAAATGACCAACCTTTTCGAGAACGGTAACCGTATCAGAATATTCTTTAGGGTTCTGACCTAAATCGATGAGTACTTTAAAAAGTTCATCGACATTAGTCATATTGAAATTCCCTGCCAACATTAAGTTTCTTGATTTCCAGTTATTTTCGCGCATCAAAGGTTGAACAAACTCAATATCATCGCCACCGAAAGTACCATATCGTAAGTGACCTAAATAGATATCAGCAGCAGAAGGTAAATTTTCTTTAGCCCAAACAGAGTCATCTAATAAATCAGGGTTTTTGTTTTCAACAGCAGTATGAAAAGCATTTACTTCGGCAAACACGTCTTTTATAGGTGATTCTCCATTAGATCTAAATCGGTGTATATATTTTTTCCCTGGAGCTAAATCGAATTTTAAAGTAGCTAATCCGGCTCCATCTTGTCCACGATTATGCTGTTTTTCCATTAATAAATACAGTTTATGTAAACCATACATCCATGATCCATACTTAGACTGGTAATATTCCAATGGTTTTAATAATCGAATTAATGCAATACCACACTCGTGTTTTATTTGATCACTCATTCTGATAAATTTAAATAGACTAATGATATATTTTTTTTGACCAGGTATCGGATAACATTAAATTTTGCTGCTGTTGTAGTTTGTTGTGAGTAGTTTGTATCCTTAATACCTGGCATAATCTCTCTTTATTTTTCCAATTCAGGGAAATTTATTTTATCCGGGACAATAAAAGCCGACGGAAAAATTCTTTTTATTTGATTGAAATCTTTTAGAGCATCAATCCTGCTTCTGTAATCACCAACATATACCTTAAAGTAAGGACTGTCGTATTCGCGATAAATTGGAATTTCAGGGAACCGCTCATAAAACTTTGCTTTTGCAGTTTGAGATTGATCTCTAGCTTCACTACCTAAATTAGAATAGATTCTTATCCTATAGCCCGGGATACCTCCACTTCTTTTATTTTGTTCGATATGATTGTAAATCAGATTATTAATCCTCATGTCTTGAAAAACAACAACCTCTCCTTCTCCGTTTTTCTTTTCCTGCAATTTTGAGATTATATCGTTATAAGATGATGCAGAAGAATTACCCTGCCCAAAAATAGTAGTACTTAAAATAAGTAAAATAAGCATTCCTATAATTCCCTTAGCATTCATCATAACTTCGTAAATTTATGGTGCAAAATTAATCATTTTTTCCAAGAACTAATTATGCTATTTGCAAATAATGCAACGAAAAAAATTAGATGTTAACCATTTGCTTTTCTGACACTTTAATCGTTTTACTGTTTACAAATGCTTTTACTTTAATCGTACCAACTATCTCAAGTTCAAAATTCCTGGAGTTACGTAATTTATACATGGTTGACATGCTTGCCAGGGCATTTTTCACGACTATATCAACCGGAAATTTCTGAATCTCATTTGATTTAGCCGGAATAATAATCTCATTGGCAATTCCCATTTTACCTATATAATTTCCATTAATGGTGACATCCAAATCCATAGATTTTATTTTAATTTTATATCCGTTTGGATTTGTTATTGGGACTTGAAGTTCAAGGCTAATTTTGTTATCTACCATCCCCTTGAGACTCACATTCTCAATTTCGCCAATATCAACAGATTCATATGCATTACAACTGTTTAATATAACTACCAGTATTAGAATTCCTAATATTTTTATTTCTCGTACCATGTCTATCTTTCTTGCTAATCTCATATTATTCCTTAATTTATTGTTGCCAGCTCATTGCTTTCTCAACAGCTTTTAACCAGCCAGCGTATAATTTTTTTCTTTTATCTTCTTTCATTAACGGTGTAAAGGTCTTTTCTATTTTAAGTCGCTCAATAATTTCATCCATTGTCCAAAACTTGATGGCGAGCCCTGCCAGTAAAGCAGCTCCCAATGCAGTGGTCTCAATATTTTCCGGTCTGTTAACTTCCACATTCAGAAGATCTGCTTGAAATTGCATCAAAAAATTATTTACACACGCTCCTCCATCTACATTCAGTGATCTTAATTTTATTCCAGAATCTTTTTCCATCGCTTTTAATACATCCATAGTTTGATAAGCCAGGGATTCCAGGGTAGAGCGAACGATATGTTTATCTGTTACTCCCTGAGTAAGACCCAGAATTGCACCACGAGCATACATATCCCAATACGGCGCACCTAAACCCGAAAATGCAGGAACAACATACACTTCTTCAGTTCCTGTAAGCTCATTTGCAATTTGCTCAGTTTCGTTTGCACTTTTAATTAATTTCAACGCATCGCGAAGCCACTTAATGGCAGCACCAGCAATAAAAACACTTCCTTCAAGAGCATAATTCACATGGCCATCTATATTCCAGGCAATGGTTGTAAGTAATCCTGACTTTGATTCTATAATCTTATTACCCGTATTCATTAACATAAAACACCCTGTACCATACGTGTTTTTGGCCATTCCTTTTTCTAAACATGCTTGCCCAAATAATGCAGCTTGCTGATCACCGGCAATACCAGCAATCGGGATTTCGACACCAAAAACAGATTTGTCAGTAAATCCATATATTTCAGATGATTCTTTTACTTCGGGTAAAATACATTCAGGAATTCCAAAAAGTTTTAATAACTTTTTATCCCACTTCAATTCCCTAATATTAAACAACATTGTTCGTGAGGCATTTGAATAATCTGTAATATGTAATTTACCTCCAGAAAGCTTCCATACTAACCAGGTATCAACTGTTCCAGCAAGTATCTCTCCTTTTTCTGCTTTTTCTTTTACACCCGGAACAATATTTAATATCCAATGAATTTTTGTTGCTGAAAAATAGGAATCGATCATTAGACCTGTATTCTTTTTTATGTATTTGCCCCAACCCTCTTTTTGGAGTTTCTTGCACAAATCGGCAGTTCTTTTATCCTGCCATACAATTGCTCTGTAAACAGGCTCTCCAGTATTCTTATCCCACAAAACAATTGTTTCTCTCTGATTTGCTATCCCAATTGCACCAATTTCAACCGGATCGATTTTTAATTTTTTTATGAGATTTTTAGCAGTATTTAATTGCGACTCCCAAATTTCAAAAGGTTCATGCTCAACCCAACCAGCTTTTGGATAATACTGTTTAAATTCCTCCTGTTCCCAATCAAGCACTTTTGCGTGAGAATCAAACAATAATGTTCGAGAGCTTGAGGTTCCCTGGTCTAATGAAAGAATATATTTTTTACTCATAATTGGAAATTTAAGGAGTGATAAAAATACAATAATCTGCAGAGTAATCAATTGAATAAATAATATAATGAACCAACAATTCTAAACAAAAACTAAATCTTCAGAGAATATTTACAAAGACAAATACAGCAAATATTTGATTATAATCTAATTTTTATTGTATATTTGTTTATATTTGATTATAATCTATAAATTACATGCAAGAAATACTAACAAAACTATTATCAATAAATTATTGGGAAAAAGACCCTGGTTTTAACTATGGATATTTTCGCAAGAAATATAATGAGGAACTTCTAAAATTTATCGGGAATAAATTAATTAAAGTTATTGTAGGACAGCGGCGTAGTGGAAAAAGTTATATTGTTAGACAACTCATGCATGCACTTATAAAAAATAACAAAATCAGTCCTCAAAACATTTTTTATCTTAACAAGGAAATGTTTGAATTTGAAACCATAAGAAATGCAAATGATTTATCAAAGATAATTAACCTGTATCAAGAAACTTATAAACTGAAAGAAAAAATCTACCTCTTCATTGATGAAATACAAAATATAGAAAACTGGGAGAAAGTAATCGTATCATTAGCACAGAATCCAATAAAAGAATATGAAATTTTCATTACAGGGTCAAATTCAAAACTACTCTCGGGAGAATTGGCAACATTTCTTTCGGGGCGGTATGTGATCACCGAAGTTTTACCTTTCTCGTACAGGGAATATTTAGATTTTAGAAAGCTTGAAAATACTAAGAATAGTTTTATTCATTATATAAGAACCAGCGGATTACCTGAAGTTTACAATTTAAATAACGATGAAATTAAATTGCACTACTTTCAATCATTAAAAAACACAATTTTATTAAAAGACATTATGTACAGGTACAAGATAAGAGATTATGTTTTACTTGAAGATATTTTTCTTTTCTTGTTGCATAATGTTGGAAATATGACATCAATACCATCGATAATAAAATATTTTAAAAGTAAAAACAGGAAAGCAGATTATACCACGATTTCTCAATATATTTTGTACATGCAGGAGGCTTTTATAATTCACGAATCTCCACGCCTTGCTTTTAAAACAAAAGAACTCCTTTCGGGAGAAAGAAAATATTATATTAACGATTTAGGGTTTCGAAATTATCTATATCCCGATTTAATAAACGATATTGGAGCTATCCTTGAGAATGTTGTGTATTTGCATCTTAAAATGGCAGGCTATGATACAAAGACAGGTTATGACAGCAATTACGAAGTAGATTTTGTAGCAACTAAACATTCTGAAAAGAAATATATACAAGTGGCCTACTTATTGCCCAATAAAAATACATCACAAAGAGAATTTGGGGCTTTGGAAAAAATAAAAGATAATTTACCAAAGTATGTAGTAACCATGGATGATATTGTTCAGAATAGTGAGACAGGTATATACCATGAACAAGTTTGGGATTTTATATTTAACCTGTATTAATCTTTCATTATGGAAACAAAAGGTTCTGTTTATTAGGTTTTATATGGTTTAAATAAAATCATTCAGGATTGTTAAATATCCAATATTGTGCAAAATATTCAATTGTGGCAAATAAAAAAACGGTCAGATCTAATTAGAAATGACCGTTTTGAGTAATTCTCAAAATATATTATTCCATTGCTTCGGCAATTTCGTCGGTAAGTTCTAAACTATGATAAACATTTTGTACATCGTCATCATCTTCAAAAACATCGATCATTTTTAAAACCCTTAATGCTTCCTCAACGCTCAATACTTTAGTATCATTTGGGATACGTTGTAAGCCTGCATTCTCGATTTCAATTTTTAATGCATCTAACCTTTTTTGCACGTTGCCAAAATCCTCTTTAGCTGTTGTTACTGTTATTACCCCTTCTTCAATGTCAATATCTTCGGCTCCGGCATCAATCATTTCAAGTTCAAATTCTTCCAAATTTATACTATTTGATTTTGGAAAAGTAAAAATACCTTTTGTATCAAAAACAAAAGACAATGAGCCGTTTGTTCCCAGACTTCCATTGTATTTAGTAAAAATGGCTCTGATATTACTTACGGTTCTGTTTTTATTATCAGTTAGGCAGTCGACAAAAACTGCAATCCCATGAGGTGCATATCCTTCGAAAGACATAGGTTCATAGCTATCACCTCCTTTATCGGCCTTGTTAATTGCCCGTTCAACATTATCTTTAGGCATATTAACTCCTTTAGCATTATTTATTGCCAAACGCAATCTTGGGTTTGCTTCCGGATCAGGACCACTTTCTTTTACTGCAATTGCAATTTCTTTAACGATTTTTGAAAACATTTTAGAACGTTTTGCATCGTTTGCTCCTTTTGCCCTTTTTATTTTCGACCATTTACTATGACCTGACATATTAAATTTTTATTAGTTCTAATTAATTTCGATTAAGGCTGTAAAATTACAAAATTGCTTTTTATAATAAACACTCCATTGAATGAAAAATTAATAGTTTCGTAATAATATATTTTCTAATTTTAAACTATGGATTTCTTTTCATCAGATTACATGATATTGTTCCTTATAATTTCTCTTGGAATTCTAATAGGAAAAATCAATATTAAAGGTATATCCTTAGACACGTCAGCCATTTTTTTTGTGGCATTATTTTTTGGACATTGGGGGTTTAGTATACCCCTAATCATACAGCAAATTGGACTAATCTTTTTTATGTTCAGCATTGGAATTCAGGCTGGACCAGGGTTTTTTGAATCTTTTAAAAAGCAAGGCAAACAATTACTATTAGTTGCTTTAGTGCTAAGCCTTAGTGGAGGGATAATTACAATTGTTCTTTCTAAAATATTTCATATTGATATTCTCTTGGCTGTTGGATTGTTTTCCGGATCCTTAACAAGTGCCTCAAGCTTAGCTGTTACTCTTGAAAACACCCAATCAGCATTACCTTCTATAGGTTTTGGTATTTCTTTTCCGTTTGGAGTAATTGCTGTAGTTCTACTTACAAGATTATCACCTAAAATATTTAACATTGATTTAAAAAGAGAAGAAAGCTTGCATTTAGAGGATGTAAGTGCTGACTATCCAAAGATTATTACAAAAAATTATACTGTTGAAAATCCGGAAATATGTAACAAGAGCATTGGAGAGCTTAAATTAAGATCTATAACCAATACGAATATTATTAAACTATATCAAAAGTATTCGATAAATAGTCCAAAAGCTTCAACAGTTTTAAACATGGGAGATATAATAAGGGCAAGTTGCAGTAAAGATCACT
>KB223550.1_pt2 | contig 10218 bp, 9 predicted proteins | sample 524768 | NCBI WGS metagenome assembly AMQJ01 (sample SAMN00998488, study PRJNA167727) | sediment metagenome | isolation source: subsurface aquifer sediment | place: USA: Rifle, Colorado | collected Aug-2009
CATCGTAATCGAAGATTGATGCAATTTTAAACTTCTGGATGATGGCTAAGTGAAAGGCTTGATATACAAATCTACATATAGAGAGTTCTTAGGGCACCATCAAAATTGATTCATTGACAATTATTTTTAAGCCAGAGCTCCAGTATCAGATAGATCCAGAGTATGTCCCCATAAAAGGAAGTGCTCTCATCATTCGTAAAAGACTGATACAGTGTATTCATAAACTCTGATCTGACAAAATTATGAATCTCCGGAGTCCCGGTAAAGAGATGGTCGAAAAGAAGTTCGGACAAGATTTTTTCTTTCCGGAACCAGTTGGAGATGGGAAGTCCCATGCCGTGTTTTGACTTGTGAATGATCTCTGTCGGTAAAAAGCCTTCCATGGCCTGTTTGAAGATATACCGGTTCTTTCCGTATTTCACCTTCAGGTCAGGTGGAATGGTTGCGGTAAAATCCACGAGATCCCTGTCCAGATACGGATACCGGACCCTTACTCCTGCAGATTCCGCCATCTGGTTGACCTTGCGAAGGTCATTATCCGTGATGGTGAATTTCATATCTAGGTACAGCAACCGGTCTGTTTCGTGGGCCGGCGCGGATTGTTCATAATGGGTCCTGGCAATTTCCATGAAACCGTCCGGATTCACCTGTTCCATGAAGTCAGGAGTAAAAATCTCTTGTTCGGGTGTTTCCGCAAGAAGGTTGTAGGAATAAAACCGGTATGGATTGGGGAAATTGGCCCGCCGGATATACCTGGATGCCTTGTGCAGAAACCCGATATCGGGCAGAACCTTGAGTAGAGGTTCCAGAAACCCTTTCCTTACCAGTTCCGGAAGTTGATGATATCTGCTGAAAACCAGATTGGTCACATATCTTTCGTTTCCTCCGAATATCTCATCACCGCCGTCTCCTCCCAGCATGATGTCTATGCCCTTTTCCTTTGCATACAGGGCACAGTAATAGGCAGCTATGACCGATGCATTGCCAAAGGGTTCATCGTAAATGTGGGGGATCTGGTGAATCAGTTTCAGGGTGTCTTCGGGTGTGACAATGTATTCATGCTGATTCGTTCCAAAGGCATTGGCGGCAATCTCTGCGTATCCCAGTTCAGAGTATGTAGGGTCATCGAACCCAATGGAAAAAGTGTTGGCAGCTCGGCCGGACAGTTCGGTTACCAAGCCGGCAATGGTACTTGAATCGGTTCCACCCGAAAGAAAACACCCTGTTTTTTCAGGAGAGGATAAAGGCAAAAATTTTGCCACAGACTTTTTAACTTCATGGAAAATAGAGGCGCACCACTCTTGCTCAGTTACTGAATTTTTAGGGTTGTACCGAATATCATAATGGCGAAATTCTTTAAGCCCTTCCTGAAAATAAATATGCCCCTTGCCGGGCTCAAGCTTGTTTATCCCCTTGTGTATGGTTATCGGGCTGCAAATCGCCTGGAAAAACAGGTAATGGTAGACTGCTTCCGGATTAATCTCAAGATCATGGTTGATGCCAAGCCTCAAGGTTCTTATTCTGCTGGCAGCGCAATATCCGTTATTTTTTTCAGAATACACCACCGGTCGAATACCGTATGGATCTGTGACAACAATGAGCTTTTTTGCACTATTGTCCCACAGAGCAAAAGCAAAGGCCCCTCTGAGCCTGTCAATAAAATCCAGGCCGTATTTACCATACAATCCCCATAACAAGGCACCGGTGTCTGCTTCACCAGATGAATCCCCCATAAGAGAGAGGAGCTCTGCTTTATTTGTTAAATCGACATCATAAGCCACACAGCCTTTTGCATCGTGCCATAGTCCCTGACCGGCAAATTGCCTTTTTGATGCCAGCAGAAGGTTATCATTTTGAAACAGTACCGTTTCAAAGCCTTTATTTTTTAATACATAATCCAGCTTGGATATAGTGCTGGAATTGTTCTTGAATGCGGCAAATCCACCATTCGATTGTTGTAATTCCATATTCAGTTTAAAATCCGTTGGATGAGAAGATTTTTATTGATCGCTAATAAGAGGCTGTTCTGTCACCAAAAAATCCTGATACCATACGGCCCATTCCGGATGCTCTATCTTGGCATCTTTACGTGTCATATATGGCCCAAAATAACCGTGTTCCAGAAACCTTACAGATTGTAAGGGATACTCAAGGATCTGAACTCTCTTTTCACCGTCATATTGAGCCCACCCTTTAACCATAGGTATGCCAAACTCGTTTTTGGAACCATCCAGATCAAAGTAAAATGTATAAGTTGCCCATTCTTCTCTAAATTCAAAACACGGTTTTGTTTCTGTTTCTCTTTGATTGTAAAAGCAGTGGGTCTCTCCGCCAGGCTGCATATCATAATTATATTTGTTACGCCCGGTTGGGTTGTTAAGCTTATAACCTTGACTGCCACATGCTTCATAAAATTGTGGGAACCCGCGATAGTTTCCGTTGACAACTGCGAATTCCTGGTCCGTACAGGAGGAGGCTCCCCGCCAGAGGACCATCATTTTCCAGGAAGGAATTTTGTACTTAGCTGCTTCCCTGATTAACCCTTTTTCCGGTTTAAAACGAAATTGGACCCATAGGTTATCATGCACCGCTTTCCAGTCAAACCGGAAGGTGCCGGACGAATTGGCCCCGCATTTGGAAGCTATCGTAAGTTTACCCGCCTGCTCACGCGGGTCATACAAAGGTCCTGGGCTGCAACCACGGCTGGTCTCTCCAGGAAACAAAGCATCCACACTCGCTTGATTTTTAAATTTATAGCAAATAAGTGCTTCCGGGTATTTATTGCAATCTAAGGGATGGAGAGAATTTCCCATGGATACATTATCTATAGTCAATTCTTTCCTGGTGCCGATGGCTTTAGGCTTCTGCTCTGCGCTTGCACTACCCGTAATTGCTAACACAAGAAATATATTTAAAAAAAACAAAAAGGGACCAACCAGTTTTTGATCATGAAGATTCATAACAGTTTCAAGTCTCTTTTTTCATAGGTTAATAAGAGAAGATACAAGGAACCCTATCAAGGTTAGAATCCATTTTGCGCCCACCAGATCTGAAATGATATCATCCCAAGCAATAAATCTGTAAAATCTTTTTCCATGTTCAAATGCATGTTGATTATTCTATGTATTTTATCGGGGTCAAAAAGCCCCTGGGATGTTAAGTGATCCTGGCTGAGCAGGTCCATCATCATCGTTTTGAGGTCCTCTCGGACCCAATTGCCGACAGGAGCACCAAACCCCTTCTTTTTTTGTTTGAAAACGAAATCAGGAAGTTTGTTACGAAAAGTTTCCTTTTGAATATATCTTAATTTGAAGCCATTCAGCTTGAGTCTGGCAGGTATTCGCGCACAAAATTCAACAACACGGTGATCCAGGTATGGTACCCTTGCTTCAAGGGATGTATACATGGACATTTTATCCGTCAGCATTAAAAGCTGGTCCGGCAAGGAAGTTTTTAGATCTACATAGAGAAGCTTATCCAGCAACTCGTCGGAATCGCAATCATCCATGAGTTTGCTGTGATAATCAATATACTTCCCTTTTCCTTTGAGCATGGCGTCCAGCATGTCGTCACTGAGCAGGCTGGTAAAGCTAAGATATTGCTCCGGCACAGGTAAGGCCCAGGTTTTTATATACGCCTTTAATAGTCTAATATAGTTTAATATATTGCTGTTTCTGTCTTCAGGTAGAATATTTACAAAAGGCTCAACACAGCCTTGTTTTATAAATTTAGGGAGAGTGGTTGTAAAACGGTTTAATTGTATATTCAGGTACCGCCTGTAACCGCTAAAAAGTTCATCACCACCGACGCCGGACAAAATCACTGTAACTGTTTCCCTGGCGAGCTTGGAAACCAGGTAAGTCATGATAAAAGAAGAATCCGCCAGCGGCTCATCCAGGGCATGAACCAGTTCGGGAAATAACTTAACCACATCCGGCCTGACAATGATTTCATGGTGTCTGGTTTTATAATGCTCTGCGAACCTCTTGGCGGGAACCAATTCGTTGAACTGTTCAAAACCCTGTCCGAAGCCTATGGAATAGGTACTGACCTTCCCTGGTGCCAGTTCGTTCATGAGGTGGACAATGGAACTGGAATCAATCCCGGAACTTAAAAAAGCCCCCAGGGGAACATCGGCAATCATTCTGTAATTCACAGAGCTTTTCAGCAGTTCATAAAACTCTTCTGAGATCTGTTTTTCAGTCCCTTTATGTTTATGGGCATAGGATAAAGACCAGTAGTGCTTTATTGAAGTCCCTTTTTCCGTTACCTGCATATAGCAGGCTGGGGGGAGCTTTTTTATTCCTTGGTATAAGGTCTGGTCATCGGGTGTAAATCCATATTTAAAATATTGGGCAAGGTGACTATGATCCACTCTTTTAGGTACCCCTGGAAAAGCCAATATGGATTTAATTTCAGAAGCAAATACCAATTTCTCAGCATCCTGGTAATAATATACAGGTTTGATGCCGATCCGGTCCCTGGCGATAGTTAGAATTTTTGAGCGTCTATCCCAGACTGCAAAGCCGAACATTCCGTTTATATAGTCAAAACAATCTACCCCGAACCGGTCAAACAGAGCCAAGACGACCTCTGTATCCGAATTGGTCGAAAAACGGCAGGATTTGTGTTCGAGGAGTTCCCGATTTTCCTTAAAATTATATGCCTCACCATTAAAAACAATGACTTTGGTTTTATCCTCATTAAAAATGGGTTGTTGCCCTCCTGCGAGATCAATGATACTCAGACGGCGCATTCCTAAGCCCACATGATGTTCACAAAAGAACCCTTCGTCATCCGGTCCCCTGTGAATCATTCGATCCGTCATGGCCCGAAGGTCTTCCTCATTCACCACAACAGAGGATTTAAAATAATAGGCTCCGACAATACCACACATTTAATTTTCCGACTTTCGAATATGATCCCAGGTAATGTGATGACGGCCCTGGAGGTTGTCAAAAATACCAAACATGGCTGCAATACTAACTAGATAACAATAGTAAGCCAGATAAAAAAACCTTGGGCAGGAGGGGCTTTGTCTCAGCTTTTTGCCGATCAGAGCGATGCATACTGATAACAGAATACTGTACAGAGCCAAGGTATAAACTGTCCCTTTGCTGGCTATTGCCAGTATTAATGCACTGAGTGTAAGTACAATAACAAAAAACATGACCAGCCAGCGCAGAATTTTATGGGAAACCAGCATGAACAAAAATTTCTTATGCTTTTTGAGTTTGAATAATCCGATATATTTTGAAATCGCCCTGAAACTCCGGTTTACAATTCGCCTTTTTCGACGGAATTCCTTTTCAAAATCTTCTGCAGAATCTTCATAACAGATTGCCTTTGGATTAAAAATGCCTCTGTAACCCTTGGCTATGATCTGAAGGGGGTTGGCAAGATCGTTTATATCATCATCTTCCAAGGGCCAGAAGAGTTCTCTTCTGATGGCATAAATTGCTCCGTCTCCACCGACTACGGAGTAAAAATCGGATTCCAGTTGTTTCATGGCCAACTCTGAATTCCAGTATGTCCCTTCGCTTTTATTGGCAAGATTTTTTGTGTTTTCGTTATAAATAGCCGCGCCTACCACATACCCGACCTGGGGATCTTTGAAATATTTTACCAACTCCAGGAATGCCCGAGGTGTGTACATGGCATTGGCATCCGAAAAGATAATAATATCACTGTTAATTTGTTCCATAGCTTTGTTCAACCCGGCTGTTTTGCCTTTACGTTCATCCTGGCGTAAAAGCTTGATCCGGTCATCCAGGACCGATTTCTCAAGAACAATGTCATCGGTACCGTCATCACTGGCATCGGAGACTACCAGAATTTCAAGCTTATTTTCCGGGTAGGTTATTGATAATGCGTTTTCCAGTTTTTCACTGATTACCCGGGCTTCATTGTAAGCTGAAATAATAAACGTAATTTTAGGCCATGAGTCGGTGAATTCCTGCAAGAGAGAAGGGTATCTGCTTTTTGAAGCTAACAGTTTCAGCAGGGAAGGATAAATCACAAACGGATATATAATGAGAAAACATGTGGTCCAGAAAATAAATTCTATCATCAACATATTTTTATTTTTTCATATATTTGTTTGTATACCGAGGTTGTCTTTTCCCAGGTTTTGTTCGCCAGTACATAACTTCGCCCGGCTTTTCCAAGCGAGTTCATCTTTGCTTTGTCATTTATTAGCGATGTGATGGCTTTTGCCAGGGCATTGGCATCTCCTGCCGGGAAAAGAATGCCGGTGGTATCGTGCTTAACCAGTTCCCTGTGGCCGCCGATATCACTTGCGATCACGGCCTTTTCCATAGCCATGGCTTCAAGAGGCTTTAACGGGGTAACAAGTTCTGTTAACCGAACGGAATACCGGGGATAAATCATTATATCCATCATGGCGTAAACACCTTTTACCTGATGATGGGGAACCCTGCCCGGCATGATAATTCTTTCTTCCAGACCCAAAGACAAAACCTGCTGTTGCAGATTTTTTTGTTCCTCTCCCCCACCTACAAGCAGGAGTATCAAATCCGGATGATTCGGTACGAGTTTGGCAAAGGCTTCAACTAATAGATCAAGGCCTTCCCATCTGAAAAATGAGCCGATAAAGCCGATGACTTTTTTGTCTTTAAGCCCCCACTTTTCTACCAGCTCAGTATCCGGTTTACAGGGAGTAAAATTTTCAGGATGAATGCCATTGAATACCGGTGTTAATTTTTTGTATTTGATTCCTCTTATCATCAAATCTTTACGGATGCCATCGCATAGCACTGCGACATGCCGTACTTGTTTGCAAGCCCAGGTTTCAAGGGACTGGACAAAGCGATATTTCAGTGACTGCTCTTTATAGGTTGCTTGATCTACACCTGCATCTTCCCAATATGCCCGAATTTCATAGAGGACAGGCAGATTGAACGCTTTTCCTATTATCCAAGTCGGCAGGTAATTCAAAACGGGTGAATGGGCATGAAGGATGTCTGGTTTTTCAATGCTTATAACCTGCACCAATCTGACGAACAGTAACAGCAATAGAAATCCTTCTGATAATAACGGGATGTTTTCAAAAGGATTTCTGCCTGTCCGGTAAAAAGTGTGTTCACCGATTTTTTCCTTTTTCGGACATTTCCCCTTTAAATCATTTTCATGTTTGGGAGATGTCAGAACAATAGGCGTCCATCCCATATTTTTCTGGGCGTTTAAAATATTCTGGCTTCTTGATGCATAACCGTCTAATAGGGGAAAACTATGATTCAGGATGTGTAATATTTTCATTTGTTTTTAAAAACCGGGGCTCGGAAATAATATCGATGCTTACGGAAATAATAGAACAGTCCTTTTATATGTTCAACTGTTGCCTTGCTGCATTTAAAACTTCTGGTGATTTCCTGGGTATGGTGAACAGCAAAAACTTCAGGATTGTACAAAATGTGATACCCTGCTTTCCATACTCTCAGACAGTAATCTGCGTCTTCTGGTGAATATATGATATTCTCATCAAGTGGCCCAATCTTATTGATCATATCTTTTTTAAGAACCCATAAAGCGGATATTGCATAGTCAACCTCATGGACCGTATTGGACTTTTTGTCAGTTTCTTCGGTTTTTTCAATCTTCCTTAAGAAAAAATAACGGGTTATCTTTCTCTGAATTGTTGGAAAGTGATCTGTTGTCTTTTGACGTCTGCCGTTAGGATAAATCAATTTGGGCGCAGCAATTCCTAATAGGTAATTTTTTTTCAAATTTGTAATCAGTTTTTCTATGGTGCCTGGCTGAAGTTCTACATCAGAATCCATGATGCAGATAAATTCTCCTATGGCTCTTTGTAGGGCAAGATTCCTCGAATAGGTGGTTCCGGTATTCCAGTCCAACTTTATCAGCCGGATGTTAATGTCTTTTTGTGCTTCAATGATATTTATCGTGTTATCCTGGGAACCGTTATCAACTATTAATACCTCATAACTCAAATAACTGGATTCAAGAGATATAACAATGGATGAAAGGCATTTTGAGATATATTTTTCGGAATTCCACGTCAGAATAACAAAGGAGAGGTCCATGCTTCTTTTATCTTTTACTCATAGTGTAATATATTTTCTTGTCATATTGCCAAATGCTTTGGAAAAAGATAGTGGCATTCTCTGAATAACGGATTCTACTAACGGTCGTATTCTTCCGTGATCCAGAGATAGGGGCTCTGTGGCTGGTCTGTTGAGACTGCCCATCAGGAATCCTGTAGGGCTGAAGTCAGCCCAATGAAGGCCTTCCGGTTCGGCTCCCCATTGCTTTTTAAAATGAAATGTTCCTTCAGCCGGTGTGGAACGACCAAAATCAAATTCAGGATAACCGTTATCTGCGGCAAATTTTAAAAAGGACCAGTAAAGCATCATATTGGGGTTGCTCGTATTAAACCGGCGTAAAGAGGATGCCCAGGGGATGGAAACAACTTTTGGATGGCACAGTATAATTCCTGCGGCAGCAGGGCGGCCGTTCGGCATATATACGACCGAGACATGTGCTCGGTTTGCATAGGCTTTTAATATGGATGAAATCCATTCCCTGCTGTGAACAGGAGACCCCAAGTCCCTCATATTTTCCGAAAAGACGGAGTAAAAATCATTTAGCAGATTTGTCGAACCGATGATTGATGTAAGACCGTTTTTATAAGCTTTATTAATCTGGCTTCGAAGTTTGGCTTTAAATGAATTAAGCAGCTTATCAGAGGACTTTGGTAAAGACAAAATCATCCTGACCTTTTGTTTACAGAGCGTTTTATCCGGTGACAGATTGGCAAATGATCGGGTTGATCGAATGACCACTTTTGCTGAGGGGGCTATCTTTAATGCCTGTCTCAACAAAATTGTTTCAGTGGCAGGATCATCTGCCAGTGGTCCTCCTGCATCGCAGTACGGAAGCGAAATAAGCTCCCTTTTAAAAGGTATATTGAAGTATATTAACGGGAGTACACCTTTTACCTGATTTTTTGATTGTGCCATGAGATAAAGAGGTTGAAACCGATAGGCTTTTTTAACCGCTTCCTGCCATGCAAAAAGCTGATAAGCAATGCCGTGGGGGTGAGAAAGGACATAATTGTCCCAGGCCTCTTTATTTAAATTGGATGCCGGTTTTACAATCAATGTATTCGTTTTTTAGTCTCGCACAAAGACACTAACGCACGAAGAAAAGAAATCATCTCTTTGTGACTTGGTGTGAGAAAAATTAATCATTCGAATTCGACCCGATGATAAATCTCGGAAAGTAATAACTGGCAATCAATAGATTCAAGTTTGATTTTTGTGTCCATAGTTGTATACGGATCAAATATACGCCATATACCATCATCCCCACGAATAAATTTTTCAACCTTACAATGGTATTGAGATACTATAATATATTCCTGAAGTGAAGGGATGAGCCGATAATGTGCGAATTTCTCACCTCTATCATATAATTCAGTGGAATTTGAAAGGATCTCAATGATAACAACTGGATTCAATAAGGTATCAAATTTTTCATCTTCCAACTCAAGATCGCCACAAGCAACAACCACATCAGGATAGGTATATTTATCAACTTTCTGAATCTTGACTCTCATGTCGCTTAAGAAAACATCACAAGACCTGTCTGCCAACTGGTTTCCAAGACATCGATTAATATTACTGCCAATCCGGTTGTGATTTACCTTTGCACCTGTCATGGCGAAAATTTCACCATCATAATATTCATGCTTGATTTCGGAAGCTCTTTCAAACTTTAGATATTCCTCAGTCGTTATCTTGAGTTTTTCTTGTGATTGATTCATGTTGCTCTCTATTATGGCACTTATAAATGATCGCACAAAGACACGGAGACACAAAGGCTTTTTTAATCTTCCACTAAGGCACAACGATTTTAGTTTTTTTGTGGCCTTGTGTCTTTGTGCCAGGAAAATTATTCATATTCTGAAGATGTGTTAATTTTCGGGCTTAACGCCGAATAAGCTGTACACAGATTTAATTACATTTTCTGCTATGGTTATCGCTTCTATGCAAATGCCTTCATCAGGGCTAAAGTTTGGTATTACACTGCCCAACGGATACTTTGACGGCAAATATATGGAATTCAAAAAATCGCAGTGTTCATCCGAAATATCGACTTGTATGTTCAGTATTTCCAAAGTTTTTTTGGCAAACATGTTATCTTCCTCTACTCTACTGTGAGAATAAAATTAGAATT
>KB223743.1_pt4 | contig 10192 bp, 12 predicted proteins | sample 524768 | NCBI WGS metagenome assembly AMQJ01 (sample SAMN00998488, study PRJNA167727) | sediment metagenome | isolation source: subsurface aquifer sediment | place: USA: Rifle, Colorado | collected Aug-2009
GAAGCCAGTAAATTCGAAATACAAGAAAATGATCACGATCATGAAGCTGTTGAAACTGAAGAACACTCTCATGAAGATGGAGAAGAACATACACATTAGAATTAAATAGTTTTATTAAGTTTGTCCGAAGATCTTTAGTTTTTCTTCGGACTTTTTTAATCAATCAACATGAAGCTACGAAAATTAAACAGGAACATACATCGCGACTTAGGATACATTTTCTTTTTTATGACCATGATTTATGGGCTATCGGGTATTGCACTAAACCATATCAGCGACTGGAATCCAAGCTATAACATAAATAATAGTCAATTCGAAATTAAAGAAGCTCCATTACAAAAAGAAAATTTAAACCGCGAAAAAGTAATTTTGTTACTTAATGCTTATGCACCTGATGAAAAATTTAAGAATTATTATTACCCTGACAGTGAGACCTTAAAGATTTTTATTAAAGATGGAAATGTGGTTATTGATTTAGAATCCGGACAGGGAAATATTGAAACATCAAAAAGACGACCAATCTTGCACGAGGCAAATTACTTACACTATAATCCGAAAAAATGGTGGACCATCTTTTCAGACATTTATGCCATATCATTAATGTTATTGGCAATAACAGGATTGTTTATTTTGAAAGGCAAAACAGGTATAACCGGCCGTGGAGCCTGGTTAACTGGCCTGGGAATTATTATCCCAATTGTTTTTTTAATGATCTATTACTGGAAAGTTTTTTAGAATATACTAAAAAATGCTCTTGCTAACATAAGGTATAGAAACAATCCCATAATATCATTAACAGTAGTAATAAATGGCCCCGTTGCAAGAGCAGGGTCAATTTTCATTTTGTTTAAAAACATGGGGATAAAAGTTCCAAACATAGAGGCAAATACAATTACAGAAAACAGAGCTGCACTTACTGTTAATGTTAAAGCAAAAGAATCACTAAAGAAATAATTATAAATAAAAATTACAGTTGAAAGGATAATCCCATTAATACTTGCAACACCAAGTTCCTTCAATAGCTTTCTCCCAATACCTTCAAAACCCATTGAGTTATTTGCTAATGCCTGCACAATTATAGATGATGATTGTACCCCAACATTTCCTCCCATAGCAGCAATCAAAGGAATAAAAAATGCCATTTTAGGATTTATTCCTAAATCAACTTCGTAAACACCCATAACTAATGCAGCTATGATTCCACCAAATAAACCAATAAATAACCAGGGAATACGGGCACGGGTAAGAACCCACGCACTATCTGTCGATTCAACATCCTGGGTAATACCTGAAACTAACTGGTAATCGCGTTCTGCCTCTTCACGAATTACATCAACAACGTCGTCAATGGTAATTCGACCAACCAGGCGATTTAAGGCATCTACAACAGGAAGGGCAACAAGTCCATATTTATCCATAATATTGGCAACTTCTTCGGAAGGAGTATCAGCTTTAACCGAAATAGTATCAGTATTTATAATATTTGCAATTTTTTTGCTCGAAGCAGAAAGCAATAGTTTTTTTAAGGATAATGTTCCTTTAAGAACATTATTATCGTCAACAACATACACATAATAAATCTCATCAACATCTTCGGCCTGCTTTCGCATTTCTTTAATGCAAGTCATTATATTCCAGTTTTCATTAACTGTCATTAACTCCTTGGCCATTAACCCCCCGGCCGAATCTTCATCATAATGCAAAAGATCTACAATATCGCCGGCTTGTTCAAGGTCATTAATATGGGAAAGTACTTCTTCCTGTTTTTCTTCAGAAAATTCTCCAATTACGTCGGCTGCATCATCTGAATCAAGGTTGTTAATGAATCTGGCAATATCTTCGCTGGGTAAAATTTTCAGAAATCGTTCACGATCATCTTCTTCTAACTCAACAAGAACCTCAGCAGCAACCTCATTATCAAGTATTACATGAACAAAGCGTGCTTCATCAATATCAAGTTCATCGTAAATTTCAGCAATATCTGCCGGGTGGAGGTCCTTTACCAACTGAAAAACTTCAACTTCGTTGCTTTTTTCAATATGATCGCGAAGCTGATCAATGTATTCTTTGGTTAATTCAAATTGCATGGCCATAATACAGCATTATTATATTATTTTGTACTAGAATCAATCATATTTGTAAGATAAATAAAATCTTCCACATTCAGTTGCTCAGGTCGTTTCCTAAAAATCTCATCGTTTGTTTGTAAATTTAACAAAATACTTTTTAAAGAGTTTCGTAATGTTTTTCTTCGTTGATTAAAACCCAGTTTTACAACTTTAAAAAACAACTCTTCATTACATCCTAAATTTTCTCTCTGGTTCCTTTTCAAATGTATTACAGCCGAATTAACTTTTGGCGGAGGATCAAATACCTTTGGTCCGACAGTAAATAAATAATTAATATCGTAAAAGGCCTGTAAAAAAACACTTAATATTCCATAGGTTTTATTACCGTGCGAAGCTTTAATTCTTTCTGCCACTTCTTTTTGAATCATACAAACCACATCTAAAACCAAATCTCGATTTTCAAGAACTTTAAAGAATATCTGGCTGGAAATATTGTATGGAAAATTCCCAATAATAGTAATCGGTGAATTAAAAACTTCTTTCAGATCAAACTTTAATACATTTTTAAAAATAAGCTTTTCTCCTAACGAGGGATATGCAGCCTGTAAATATTCATAGGCTTCTGAATCTATTTCAATTGCATAAACATCAATATCTTCCTTTTTAACCAAAATAGATGTCAAAACTCCAGTACCCGGTCCGATCTCTAATACTGTTTTTTGTGGAAATCCATCAATAGCATCTACAATTTTTTGAGCAATATTTTGATCTTTCAAAAAATGTTGACCAAGGCTTTTTTTGGGGCGAACATATGACATATAATGAGTACTGATTAATTAAAAATGAATAATAAAAAAGAGTTAACACGATTCTGAAACTTTATGCTGCAAAGATCGAAAAACTAAAATCAATATCAAACAATATCGATTCTTCTTATATCTTTGGCATTACAGAATAAAAGTCTTAATGAAAAGGAAATCTCTTAAAATAATCATAAGCATTCTTTTGGTCTTACTATCCTATGGTTTTATTATTTATAAAATTGTAAATCTTGAAGAATTAAAAGTATTAACCTTTGCAAATCAGAATTTTAAGTGTATTGATTTTTGGAGAATCATTATTCTTTTTTTACTAATGTTTTTAAACTGGAGCCTTGAAACCATTAAATGGAGAATTCTTGTTGAAAAAATTCAGGAATTCACTTTTGTTGATGCCTTAAAAGCAGTTTTTTCGGGTATTACCATTGGCATTTTTACACCAAACAGGCTTGGCGAAATTGGAGGAAGAGCAATGTTTTTGAATAAAGGAAAACGAACCTTTGGAGTTCTTGCCACGGGTGTTGGAAGCTTAGCTCAGTTTCTTACAACTGTAACTACCGGAATAATTGGTTTGATTCTTGTTTTAGCCCTTTATCCGGATAAGTTCAGAATTGGTTCCGTATTCAATAGCATTAGTTCAGGTCTATTATTTATTTTGTTTCTTTTTCTTATCTGGAGCTACTTTAATGTGTATAAAATCAAGCCGCTGTTTTTCAAATTTTCGTTTTTTAAAAAAAGAGCAGATCAACTTGACGTTTTTTCTGAAATAAAAACAATTTCATTACTTCAAGTTGCTCTTTTAAGCTTTTTGCGATATTTCGTTTTTATGAGTCAGTTCTTTTTATTGCTCAAAATTTTCAATATTCATTTAACTATTACACAAGCATATATTTCAATTAGTTTAACTTACCTGTTTACCAGCCTTATTCCAACTTCAACTCTTATTGAACTCGGTATTCGTGGTTCTTTGGCAATTTTCTTTATTGGATTTTTCTCAAATAATAGTTTAGGAATTGTATTATCAACTAGTATTCTTTGGATCATTAACTTAGCAATTCCTGCAATTATTGGATCTGTTTTTTTGTTGAAAAAAAGTTCAAATAAAAATTAATTAGTTACATTTGTGCAGTTAAAGATAATTACATCTTTTATTCTTATATGAACCGTCAAAAACTCCTAAATACTGCATTTATTCTAAGTATTATAACTATTGTTTATAATATCTTAGAAGGAGTAATATCTGTTTATTTTGGAATTGAAGATGAATCCTTATCATTGTTAGGTTTTGGTTCTGATAGTTTTGTGGAGGTAATTTCAGGAATTGGAATTGCACACATGGTTCTAAGAATGAGGTTTTCTGAAGTTGACCAAACAGATAAATTCGAAAGACAAGCCTTAAGAATAACTGGCTCTGGTTTTTATTTATTAACTGTTGGGATTATTTTTGGTGCTGTATTTAGTATTATTGAAAAAAGCAAGCCAGAAACAACCATTCCCGGATTAATAATTTCGGGAGTTTCAATCGCAACAATGTTCTTTTTAATGCGTTATAAATTAGTAATTGGTAAAAAACTGGATTCTGAGGCAATCATTGCTGATGCAAATTGTACTAAATCATGTTTGTATTTATCCATAGTTTTATTAGCATCGAGCGGATTATACGAAATATTTAAGATAGGGTACATTGACATATTAGGATCTTTAGGTATAGCATGGTTTACTTTTAAAGAAGGTAAAGAAGCTTTCGAAAAAGTAAGAAAAAATAAAATAGCATGTTGTTGCGATAATAATTGCAAAAAATAAAAGATATGGTAAACAATTTTACTTCATAGTTGTTTACTAAATACAAATCGGTTCCGGAAGCAGGGTTAATAACAAGGTAATTTTTCTCATAATCATTTTCTTTGACGCTTCTGGGGCCGATTTTACTTAAAAAATTAAAGTCATGTCATACTACATTAACAAAACAATTTCAACCGATTTTGAAACTGCAGTTCAAAAAGTAACTGAACAATTAAAGTCAGAAGGATTTGGTGTATTGACAGAAATTGATGTTAAAGAGACTTTAAAAAAGAAAATTGATGTTGATTTCCGAAAATATAAAATCCTTGGCGCCTGTAATCCTCCAAATGCTCACCAAGCTCTATTACACGAACCCTATATTGGTTTAATGCTTCCATGCAATATCGTAGTTCAGGAATTAGACAATGGTAAAATTGATGTTTCGGCAGTCGATCCGCAAGCATCTATGATGGCTGTTCAAAACCCTGATTTGGCAAGTACTGCACAAGAAATTAAAGTCAAACTTGAAAGAGTAATTAATTCGTTATAAAATATGCAAACATTAAGATTTAAAACCAGCCTTAAATGTAATGGCTGCGTAAATGCTATTAAACCCGGTATTGAAGCAATAAAAAAAATAAAATCGTGGAGAGTTTTTCTAGATGTTCAGGACAGAACATTGGAAGTTGATTTTGAAAATCCATCAGACGAAGAAGAAATATTAAGAGTAGTTCAAAGTGCTGTAAAGAAAGAAGGTTATACAATTGATGAATTAAAAGATTAATTTTGTAATTAATATAGCTAAGATTTTACTTAATGAGTTTTAAAAAAGAAACATATGATGTTGATGGGATGAGTTGTGCTGTTTGTGCACAAAGTGTAGAGTCTATGCTTTCTTCTCTCGATGGAGTAAAATCTGCCAATGTAAATTTTGCCTCTGCGAGTGTTCTTGTCGAATATGACGAGAACAAGGTTTCTTCAAAAGATTTTGAAAAATCAATAGAGAGTATTGGCTATAAGCTTAATATTGATAGTTCTGAGATTAATTCTGATGAAATAGAGGCAAAGGAAAAGATAAAATTAAAGAAGGCAAAAGAAAAAGCACTGTATTCGATCTTAATGGCATTCCCAATATTTATTCTGGCTATGTTTTTTCATCACAAGCCTATGGTTAATTGGATCATGCTTGTTTTAACAATTCCTGTATTAGGTTGGTTTGGTCGTGATTTTTTTATTATCGCATACAAACAAGCAAAAAACAAGTCAACCAATATGGATACGCTTGTTGCTCTTAGCACCGGAACAGCTTTTTTATTTAGCACTTTCAATACCCTTTTTCCTGAATTTCTGATTTCGCAAGGAATACAACCTCATGTTTATTTCGAAGCCGCTGTTACGATAATCGCTCTAATTTTATTAGGCCGATATCTTGAAGAAAAAGCCAAATCAAAAACTTCTGATTCCATTAAAAAACTAATGGGTTTAAAAGCTAAAACAGCACGGGTAATAAGAAATAAACAAGAAATTGAAATCTCTATCGATGATGTTATTCCGGGAGATATCATTATTATTCGTCCGGGAGAACAAATTCCTGTTGATGGTAAAGTTATAGAAGGATCATCTTTTATTGACGAAAGCATGATTACCGGAGAATCTCTTCCAGTTGAAAAAAATGAAAATGATCTGGTTATTGGTGCTACCATAAATAGCACTGGTAGTTTTAAAATGATTGCCGAAAAAACAGGTAAGGACACCATGCTTTCTCAAATCATAGAAATGGTTAAAAATGCTCAGGGAAGTAAAGCTCCTGTTCAGAAACTTGCCGATAAAATCGCTTCCATTTTTGTACCTGTTGTAATTGGTATTGCCATTCTTAGTGCTGCTGTTTGGTTTTTTTGGGGACCAGAACCAGCCTTAACATACTCATTTGTAACACTTGTTACCGTATTAATTATTGCATGTCCGTGTGCCCTTGGCTTAGCAACTCCCACAGCTTTAATGGTGGGAATTGGTAAAGGAGCTGAAAATGGCATTTTAATAAAAAATGCAGAAACACTGGAAACAGCAAAACAGATTGACATTATTGTTGTTGACAAAACAGGAACAATTACAAAAGGAGAACCTGAGGTTAACGAAATCGTTTGGTTAAAAAGTGACATAAAAAGAGATCAAATACTTGAAGATGTATTAGCTATTGAAAGAAAATCAGAACATCCACTTGCAGGTTCAATTGTTCGTTATTTAAATCATTTATCGAATACAAGTTTAAATGTAGTTAAATTTAATAGCCAAACAGGATTAGGTGTTTCAGCAACAATTTATGAAAACAAATACTTAATTGGTAATTACCAGTTAATGAAAGAGAATAATCTGGGAATAGAGGAAGAACATCAATACTTTAATCAGTTTGGAGATGATGCCCAAACACAGGTTTTTATAGCAAAAAATAAAGATTTAGTTGCAATAATAAGTATTTCGGATCAAATTAAGGAAAGTTCCCTGCGAGCTATTCAGAAATTACATAGCATGAAACTTGAGGTTCATATGCTAACCGGAGATAATTACAGAACAGCAAGGGAGATTGCCGAAAAAGCCGGCATTAAAAACTTTAAAGCTGAGGTTTTGCCTAAGGATAAACTGGACTATGTTACAGACCTACAACAAAAAGGATTTAAAGTAGCCATGGTTGGTGATGGTATTAATGATTCTCCTGCACTTTCACAGGCTGATTTAGGAATCGCCATGGGGCATGGAACTGACATTGCCATTGAAAGTGCAGATATTACCCTGGTAAAAGGCGACCTGGAAAAAATTGCTTCATCATTACAATTATCCAATGCAACCTTAAAAACCATTAAACAAAACCTTTTTTGGGCATTTATTTATAATATTATTGCTATTCCTATTGCAGCTGGAATTCTATACCCTGTAAATGGATTTATGTTAAGCCCAATGATTGCAGGTGGAGCAATGGCGTTTAGTTCTGTTTCGGTAGTCTTAAATAGTCTTCGACTTAAATCAAAATCGATTTAGATATTAGATCTAAAATATTAACATTAAGTTATTAAAACTATTCTTATCTTTCCTCCTTCAAAAAATTTTAACCAAAAGGACATGATCCTTGATACATCTAATGAATAATGGAGTTTCTGCTTAAAAACAAAAAATTATTTGCTATACTATTCTGGTTTTGGGTAGCACTTATTATTTATTTTACCTTAACTCCCAATAGCCCTCAATTAAAAATTGATGTAAAAGAAAAAAGCTTTCGGTTAGATTATATTATTCACTTTTTGGTTTATTTAAGTTTAGCAATTCTCTATTTTTTCTGGAAAGCCGATAATTACTTAAATATTAATACAAAACATTTGATTTTATTTTTAGCAACAGCATTAATATTTTCAGGATTAAGTGAGTATGCCCAAGCTTATATTCCGGGCCGAACTTTTAACCCAATAGATTTTTATTCAAATGCTGCCGGAGTTATTCTGGGTATAATTGGACCAATATTGGTTTTAAAGTATAAACCTAATTCCAAATCCCTGCTATAGGGGTATTGCAACTTTTACATTTTCCATTTACGATGTTGTTTTGCAAAATACTAAATCCTTTACGCTCGATAACAGTTTCCTTACATTTTGGACATATCGTATTTTGGGAATTCGACCCGGGAACATTTCCAATATAAACATATTTTAATCCGGCATCCTGTGCAATAGTTCTGGTATTATTTAAAACATTTACAGGTGTTGGTGATAAATGAGTTAATTTGTAAAGTGGCGAGAACCTGCTAAAATGCAAGGGTGTTTCATCAAAGCCATTTTTGTAAAGCCACTTACACATTTGCTTAATCATTCCCATATCATCAGTCCATTCAGGAACAATGAGGTTTGTGATTTCTAGCCAAACACCTTCATCTTTTAATATTTTAAGTGTATCTAAAACAGGTTGTAATTTACCTGCATTTAATCGGGCATATAACTCATCGTCAAAACTCTTAAGGTCGATATTTGCTGCATCAATATATTTAGCTACTTCGCGTAGAGGTTTTTCGTTAATATATCCGGCAGAAACCATTACATTCTTCATTCCATGTTCATGTGCAATTTTCGATGAATCTAAAAAATACTCGTAGAACGCTATAGGCTCAGAATAAGTATAAGCAATAGACTGGCATTTATAATACTCAGCTTGTTTATATACTTCGGGGGGCATTAAATCAAAATTGCGGGTTTCTTTTGGGCCAACTTGCGAAATTTGCCAGTTTTGACAATTCAAACAAGCCAGATTACATCCTGCAACTGCGAGCGAAAAAGCTTTACTTTCAGGTAAAAAATGATATAAAGGTTTTTTTTCAATTGGATCAACATTGATTGAACAGGGATTCCCATATCCGATGGAATAAATTTTACTTTGATGATTAATTCTCGATTTACAATCTCCTGCTTCACCTTCTTTGATAACACACTCATTTGGACAAATCAGGCATTTTATTCCTTTTGGAGTATCAATGTAGTATTTTGATAATTTGCTCCATTTCCATAATTCCTCTTTGTTTTCGGATAATATTATAGAAAATGCCTGTGCTTTTCCAATTCCAAGAGCAAAAGCACAAGAGCCTAAAAATCCATATTTAATAAAATCTCTTTTATTGATTTTATGATCCATAATTATGCAAATCTAAATCGGTCAAGTTATTCTCAAACTTACAATTTAAGATTTTTAGATTCCAGTATCAAGAATATAGACTTTAATTTATCTCCTTTGTGAAAAAAATAAAAAGAATCTGATAGAAACAATATTTTTTTACTTTTGCATGCTTCACTTAAATAAGTTAAAAATGAAACAACATTATAAAAAGATAATTTTAGATTTTATTCCTGCATTTTTAGGTGTTTTAATTGCTTTAGTTTTAAGTAACTGGAAGGAGCAACGTAAAGAAAATGAATTTGTAAAGAAATCAATTGTTAGTATCTATAATGACAATAAGTCAAACATGGAAAATATTAATGTGCAAATTAAACATCTCGAAAATCAGACTGACACAATAGGTTATTATCTTAACAACAGCAACTTAAGCATTCTTGATTTAATTAAGAAAAATAATGGTTTAAAAACAAAATCATTAATTCAATCAGGATGGAAAATCTTAGAGAATTCTCAACTTGTTACAAGAATCGATTATGAACTTTTATCTTCATTTACCTACTTAAGCGAAAATATTGAACACCTGAATATGTATAAGAATACAATTTCAGATATGGTATACAATTCTATTGATAGCAAAAGTAAATCAGACAAATATAGATTACTTGCATTAATAAAAGATATGAAAAATTCTAGTGAATCATTTAAAAGAAGTTCAGAATATGTTGACAGTGTTTTAAATATTAAATATAAGAAAATCCTAATCCAGTAAATTTTAATTATTAGATTTTAACTCGCAGCACAGTTGTTACAATCAAATTCAAAACCCCAACAATAACGATTGACCATGCAAACCCTAATAAAGGAATTAAATAT
>KB225869.1_pt36 | contig 10173 bp, 9 predicted proteins | sample 524768 | NCBI WGS metagenome assembly AMQJ01 (sample SAMN00998488, study PRJNA167727) | sediment metagenome | isolation source: subsurface aquifer sediment | place: USA: Rifle, Colorado | collected Aug-2009
GAACTTATTATAAACCAATTTATTTGTCGGGTGTGGCGCTCCTTTAAAAATGCCAAAAATATAATATTCGGTTTGTTCCTTGATTAGTTTCAAAGAAGGACGATATTGTCGCCATTCGCCAGTTGTAAAATGCCAAAACACGGAAAAAACGATCAAAACCAAGAAAGCCCAAGCAGCGATATCGTGGTATTTTACAGCATGTTGGAAACCAAATAGGGTATAAGAACTATGTATTTCAAAACCGGTAAGAGCAAGGAATATGATCAAAGTTGCTTGTGTCCAATGCCAAACACGTTCAAAAATTTGATAAATATATATTTTCATCTGTTTATAATTTTATGTTTAGGTCAGATGTCCCAAAGGGATGCCTTCGGCAGAACATCCACAATAATCATCTTCCTGTGTGTCAAAATTATTTGGTCGTGGATGTTTCATTACTTCAAATCCGTCTGATTTATTAAATCTTTGAAATGAAATCGTTCAGGTTTACAGTGGGCAATATTTCCAATTTTTTACGCAATCTGTTTCTGCTTTTGTCCACTGCCGAGGCAGTGATATTCAGCATAAGCGAAAGTTCTTTGGAATTCAGATTGATGCGTAAATAGGCACACAATCGCTCCTCGTTTGGCGTTAATCCGGGAAATCTTGCTTTTAAGCGATGAAAAAAATTGGGATGGATTTCTTCGAAATGACGGCTAAAATTTTGCCAATCCTTGTCTAAATTTATATTTTGATCAATTGTCCGAAAAACTTGTTTGAGATTTGATGAATCAGTATTCGTAGAAAGTTGCTTTTTTAAATCGTTCAATACTTCATTTTTATTGATTAAATGAACAGTAGAAGCAGCCAGTTCGCGCGATTTGAAATCAATTTCATCCGAAAGTCGGGTATGTTCCAGTTTCATTATCTTCTGTTCCTTTTCAAAAAGCGTACGATTTTGTTTTATCGTTCTGTTTCGCAGACTCACAATAAGTCCAAGCAGAAACAAGATCAAGACAGAAGCACTTAAAAGGCCGACTAACAAACGTGTTCGTTTGCTATGCATCCGATTCAATTCGGTAAGGTTATCAATTGTTTGTTGTTTTTTCTCCGTTTCAAATCTGGCATTTAAATCGTAAAGGGCATTTTTTATTTCAACACTCGCTAAGGAATCTTTAAGAAGTGTGTATTTTTTATGAAATTCAAAGGCGTATTTCCATTGTCCGTTTGCATGATATGCCTCCGACAAATATTTTACCGCATTCATTTCTTCGGCCAAAAGATGGGCATCATGCGCCATTTTAATGGCTGGCTGCAACAATTTTATGGCTTCCTGCGGTTTATTCAATTTCAGAAGCACCATGGCTTTTAGCGTAGATTTGTAAACAATATTGTATTTGTCATCGGTATCTTGAATTGCTTCCAATGCTTCTGAAATTAAGGGGAGCGCTTCTTCATACCTTCCTTGTTCATGAAGCATCAAAGCTCTTTCTGAATTTGCGGTGGCAATTCCTTTTCGGTATTCGGCTTCTTTGCTCAAAGAATACATGGTATCGTAATACATTTCTGCGAGCTTGTAGTTTCCTTTTTTACTCCAAATGGCTCCCAGGTCATTATAAATAGCAATGGTCGCGTACCAAGTTGTATTTTCCGGATTACGGCTTAAAGCAAGGGCTTTCATCGCATATTCTTCCCATTTTACATGGTCTATTTCGCAAAACAATTCTCCCAATTTTTGATAATAAAAAGCGAGTTTCCGAGAATCGTTGTTGAGTTCTTTAAGCCGGATTGCTTTAAGTTCTGTTTCAATGGCCATTTTCAGCTTTCCGATTTTAGCATACTCATCGCCCAAGTTAATCAGAATTCCGGCCATCGCAGCCGTGTCGTTTATAGAGCTAAACAAATCAAACGCTTCAAAATAAATGTCTTCAGCCTTTTGATGTCTTCCGGTCATGCTGTAACATTCGGCCAGATTATTTCCAATATTACCCATCAATTTCGGATTTTTCAATTGCTTAACAATTTCATACGCTTTGAGTAGAACGGTCTCCGATTCTCGATAATTCATCGTCTCAATGAGGTCCAGACCTTGAGCGCGTAATTCTTTAGCTAAAGCAAGACTATCTTCATAATTAACTGGCTTGGAATAAGTCACTTGTCCAAACGAAAGAGAAGAAATTAAATACGTTAGAATTAAAAAAAAGAATGAAATAGTAGAAAGCGAAGACTGAAAAGGGGCTTTAGTTCTAATATGCATAATCAAAATTAAAAAAAATTGTAGAAATTAAATTCGTTTGAAGATGTTTTTTTGCTTGAGAATCTGATCATAGATTTTTCTTCTATTGCTTCAAAGCTGCTTTCGTAAAAAGATATTCCGGAATTTCTTGATTGAAACTAATTTTAGTGATTTTGAAAATAGTCCCATCCCCTTGCCTGAGCATATCTTTGTACACAACTTTTGTAGGAAACCACCTTCCTTGGATTTTAATTACCTCACTCATCGTAGATTGTTTGAGCAGTTGTCCACTCTTTGCATATAGTTCTTCTTTGAGTGGAACAAAACGTTCGTTGTCGATCCAAATTTTTCTTCTGAAATAAGCCACATCATCTGTCTTTGCGGTCAATTCCAATATTTTGGCATTTCTATTTTCATAAATTTCGGTCCCAATGATGACTGCCGCATATACATCGCTCAATTTGCGGTCGTCCATCATATCCTCGTAAGATAGATCTGAACCCATCACCGATTGACGAAGCATGTGGCCGGAAATCTGAATAATCCGATCGGTTGAAGGAGAATAAATCCAAAGTTGATTTTCTAATTTCAGCATTTTTGTTCCAAGCTCTCGAGCAGGAGAAAGGTATTCTGTGTAGGATTTTTTATTCCCAATCGAAAAACTTTTCGACCGAATTGTCCGACTGTTTCGTTTAGCTTGAATAGTCATTTCCGATTCAAAAACTCTGTTTTCGGAGCTCATATTTTGATCCACCTTTTTCAAAATTTCGTCAGCAGTTGATTGTCCGAAACCGATTAGAGAAGCAAGAATTAGCAGTAGTGTGATGATTGTTTTCATATGGATTTGATAAATAATTAAGTTTCCAATTCTTTGAAAAGTTGAGCTGTTTTTCGTTTAAAAATTCCTATTCCGGCGAGTGCAGCACCCAAAACAGTAGATAATAAACCGGGGATAAATCCCAAATAAAAATCGGCTACAGTAATTTTGGCCCTGATAACGGAGGGCAACATAATGGCGGCGCCTTCCATCATTCCACTAATATCGATTCCATAGGTTTGCAACAAGAACGCCAAGAAAAGTCCGACGGCTGTCCCAATAATTGTTCCAATCAATCCGATAAAGATGGCTTCGTAAATGAGTGTTCCATAGACATGCAATTTTTCTTCACCCATCGCCAACCGAATTCCAAATTCTCCATATCTTCTTAAACCGCCCAGCAAACCGGCATTCCAAAGCACAATTGCCATTGCCATGACAAAAATCATAGAAATATAGGTGCTCCACACTTTCGACATTTCAACATATTGTCCCATATTGCCTTGTTGGCTCAGGCTTTTCATCAGCGGAGAAAATTCGTTGGTTTCATCGTAAAAATGCGTGTTAAAATCTTGAGCCATTGCGATAGCCAACTCATCGTCGTAAAATCCGTCTGTGAAAAAGCCGACAATTTCGCCAGCAGCATTTCCCATATCCAATGCGCGTTGAGCATCTTGAATATCGATCAAAAGTGTTCCTCTATCGATTGCTTCGGCACCAAACAATACAGTTCCAGCAATTTTAAAATTAAACATGCTCATGCTGCCATTCATAGTGGAACCAATGAAGGTAATCGTATCGCCCGGATCGACCTGCAATTTTTTGGCAAAATTTTCACTTATCAGTGCTTCTCCGGGAGCTTGGATCAGAGTTCCTCTCACAATTGTTTTTTCGATTCTCAATCGCTCATTTTCTCCGCTTTTCCCGCTCAAAAAGTCCATGGCCATTCCCATGGCAGGTCCCTGAAAAAGTGTATTCCCAAATTTGTCGGGCGAATCTACCAAACCGCCAAACTGAATCCTAGAAACCCATTTCAGCGTCGGATATTGAAGATTCAATTTTTCGAGCAAATCAGTTACGTTTAGCAAGGCTAAATCATTGGGAATCTGGCTGCTATTATCAGCATAGGCTTTGGTCATCACTTTTAAGTGTCCACTGGAAAACCGGGCATTTAATTCAATGGCATCGCCCATAAATCCATTGATATACGAATGAATAAAAACAGTGAGCATCACACCTATGGCAACAATAATGATTGGCGAACGGCTTCGGCTTTTATCGCGCAGCAAGCCTTTTATTAAAAATTTTATCATTGAATTTTCCCTCTTAAAGCTTCTGTTGGATTCATTTTTCCAATTTTTCGTGAAGGCCAATAACTCACCACAGTCGTAATCAAAACAACAAAAAGAACTGTCGAAATTACAAGCAATGCGCTATAAACCGGATAAAGGGTTTGTGCCATGGCCATACCAAATTCGCTTGCATCGACTGGCAAAGTCCATCCTACTTTGGCCTGCCACATCAAAAAAGGAATTCCATAAACGGCAGAGACTAGAGCTGCAAGAATGGAGTACATCGCTCCTTCTACAGTAAATAAACCGATCACCTGTGTTCGCGTATAACCCAGCGCAATGTAAGTTCCAATTTCCTTTTGTCTTCGAAAAATGGAAAGAACCTGCGTATCGTAAATGGCCAGCATAGATAACAACAGCAATATACCGTAGAATACAGATTGACCAAAAGTTTTTGTTTTAATCATTTCATCGATGGACTTCGTGAGGTCTTCATTGGTTTTCAAAACCCAATCATCCACTTTTTGTTGGTCCATTTTATTCTTTCTAAAGGTAAGAATAGTGGCTTCGTTTTCCATTCCTGTCATTTTTTGCAAAACCGCCAATGGAATATAAATTTTCCCGGCTTCCACGGCAGGAACATTGCAAGAAAACAGATCTACAATACATATTTCACTGGCATCGAACATTCCTTTTGAATCGCGCCAGCGAATGGTAGTAAAATCTCCTTTTTTTAATTTTAGATTTTTGGCCGTGCTAAGTCCAATTATGGCTGGAATGGCATTTATAAAGGTATCGAGTTTTTGTGTGGGCAATAGCAGCACATTTTGCTTTGGATTTATTCCGATGATAGCAATGGATTGCATTCGACCTTGAGGATAAATATTGCCGGCTACAATTAAAGATGGTTCAAGATCTCCATTGGCTATATTTTCATTGAATGTTTCAGGAATTTGGGCATGACTTTCGGAAAAAGTGAAAGGATCGAACGGATCGTATTGTTGATGCCAATATTGTCCACCGCCAATTTGCCAATTTGAAGTGTCGGTTTTTGCTTGGTAATCCCAGCCCACCATAATGCCTTTCATCCAAATAATCACAACAAAAGTAAACGACAAGACAACGACATTGAGCCAAGTTCTTAGGCCGGCACCGAGCAAGTTTCTGTAGGCAAGTTTGATGGCTATTTTCATGTGTATATTTTGTTTTTTGATTGAAAAATGTCCCGAAGGGATTCCTTTGGCAGAATGGCCATGGAGAATATATTCATTCCGCTTGTTGATTTTTCAATCCTAGTTTTTTCATCTTAATTTATTTTTTCGATCGATGTAAAATTGAACAGCTATACATAGACAAATCAATGATCTACAAGAATATCCTTATCAATCTTGCCATCAATGAGATAAATTCTTCTTTTTAAATAATTGATCACCTTTTCATCATGCGTAGCAAAAAGAAATGTTGTTTTAAGTTCTTGATTTAATTTCAACATGGTCTGCAGAATGTGATGCGAGTTTGCGGCGTCAAGATTTGCAGTTGGTTCGTCGGCCAAAACCATTACAGGTTTTTTTACCATTGCTCTGGCAATGGCCACACGCTGGCATTCGCCACCAGACAATTGAGGCGGTTTTGAATCCACTTTGTCGGTCAATCCAACCCATTCCAAGGCTTCCAAAATCATTTTTTTGCGCAGGGTAGCATTCAGTTTCAACAACAACAAAGGAAATTCAACGTTTTCATAAACTGTGTGAACGGCCAATAAATTGTAACTCTGAAAAATAAATCCCAGTTTTTCTTTGCGCAAGTTGGCAGCTTGTTTTGCCGATAAATTCCCGATCGAATGACCCAAAATTTCTACTGTCCCTTTTGTTGGCGTATCGAGCGATCCAATGATATTGAGAAGCGTAGTCTTTCCCGAGCCACTTGGACCAATCAATCCGGCAAACTCGCCCTGCTGAAAAGTGAGCGTAACATTGTTGAGTGCCGTAAAATCCGATTTTCCCATTGGAAAAATCTTGGTGAGGTTTTGGATCTGAATAATTGAATGATTTTCCATTTTCTTATTTTATTCTCCTATTTTTTTGAATAATAAAGCTTTCTAAAATATTAATAATCGTAAACAAACATAAATTGAATGCCATTTCCTACGAAAGAATTGCTTGAAAGGGATTGCATAGGTAACTGACTAAGTTTTGGATTGAAATAGGCCATCAGAATGAACGAAAAACGAGTAAACTTCCGATTCCAGTTGATGAAATGATAGGTTTTATTGTTTGTCCAGTCGTGATAGGCTATTGCTTGCAGGTTGTCGAACATCCCAATGGGATAGGAAAGCGAAGCAGCAGAAAACAGAGTTTTGTTTTCGAATTTGAAAGGTTTTTCGTCATTGGCAACAAGAAGTTGTTCGACAACAAAATAAATTCCGTTGCCGACACCAAACGTATAATCGATGCCAATATTTACCATTTCTTGATTGGTAAAAATGCCCACATTTCTATTTTTGTTTATCCAAACGGCTTCCGTCCACAGTCCAATTCCCAAGTCCCACCTTCCATCCAAAGCAAAACGATTTTCCGCTACTTTGTTCATTCCGACGAAAGAGGGGAAATTTGATTGCATATCGGCATATCTAAAATGATAAGAAAAAGCCGATTCCCCTTTGGCTGTTGGCAACTGAAATCTTCCACCAATCTCTGGAAAATCTTGATTTGTTCGGGCAGTTTCCCACGATTTAAGTTCTGTATTTCCATACAAAACCCAAAGCCAAACATTGGAATTGTTTAAAAAATAATAACGACCCAAAAGGCCATAAACACCCTTGGTTAGTTTTAACGGATCACGTGAATCCATCTGATCAAACCACATCAAAGGGCGCAAAATGGAAGCTGAACCAAAATTTATTTTCTGTAAACCAACTCTCAATTCAAATTGATTGGAAGAAAAGCGCGCCCACAGACGATATGGATTTATTTGGCCATCAAAATGACTCGAATCCGTAAGATTGAATCCGGCATGTCCATAAATATCAGCCGAAACTTCCACATCGAAATTCATTTCATGCTTGAATTTATGTTGATAGGTCAATTTCGGAATATACCTTGCACCGCTCAACCAGGGCAAATCAGCATTGGAATTTAATTGTGTCCACGAAGAAACCTGACCATTGAAACGAAGTGAATCTTGCGCATTTGTACTTTCCACAACGAAAATGAATGCCGATAAGAAAACGAACAAAAGAAAGCGATTTACACTTAAATAAACGAAACTAGATAAGACTTGCCGGGCGGGAACTTTCAATTTGTTATTCTCTTGTGTAGATTTTTCCACATTTGCGATTGAACTCATATTCATTCGATTATCAACCAAATTTAAAAATTCAGTTTCTATGAAGCGAATTTAATGAATAAATCGCAGCCAAAGGCGAACCCAAGTCAAAAAAGGAATTAAATAGAGTCTGTTATTCCAATTTCAGACGCATTAACACATCTGTTTGGTTATCGGAACCCACTTTAAAGATATGGCTATCGAAGATAGCAAAGCCGAATTTTTCATAAAAGCGAATAGCTCTGGCATTGTTTTCCCAAACGCCCAGCCACACCCATTGAAAATTTTCTTTCCTTGCAATCTGTAAAGCTTTTTCCATGAGCATTTTTCCGATATTTTGGCCATGAAAGGCCGATACAACGTACAATCGTTCAATTTCCAGCGCACGATTGAGTTTTTGTTCTGTTTGAGCTTGATCGTGATTGAGTTTTAGGTAGCCAATGATTTCGCTTTTAGATTCTACAAAGTAAAATCGTGAAAACGGATTTTCGAATTCAGCAGCTAATTTATCCAAACTAAAATCTTCTTTCAAAAATGACGCCATGTCTTCAGCCGCACAATCGTTTACAAAAGTCTCGTAAAAAGTAGATTGGCTGATTTGCTGAAGCGCAGGCAAATCGTCTTTCTGAATACTTTGAATGTGAAAGCTTTCCATCGATTAAAATGAGGTTACCTATTCAAAAACGGATTGAACACGACCCACTTCACCCGATTCGAGCATCACTTTTATTCCTCGATGATGATTGGGCGATTTGGTAAGAATCCGCTTTACTATGCCTTGCGTTAAATCCCCGGAACGTTGGTCTTGTTTCTGCACCACCTCTACTTCACTCCCAATTTGTATATTTGAGCGGATTCGTCCATCCTTTATCTCTTTTTCCATGTCTTATTTCTCTTAGTATGATCTATTTATCATGTGAACCATTTTAAAATTGTTCGATGATTCTTAGTTAAACAAATATAGCCCTGTTTTGATAAAGGCGTAAATTTAATTGGATTTTCAATCAATTTTTAAAATGTTTATTCAGATTGAGATTTAAAGAAATTATATTGTATATATTTCTTTCCTTTGTATGTGTATTTCGATTTCAAATAATAATAAAAATGACTGATAAAGAACTAATTGAAAAATTGAAAGTTGGGGGAATTGTATCCATACGGGATTATTTGCTCGAACAGCAGGCTCAAGGATTAAAAATAGCAAGAACGGAATCTGGCGACCCGTCATTTGATATTCCTAACAATGTGAAACTTGCCATGAATAAGGCTTTATCAGAAAACAAAACTCATTATACGGCCGGTGCCGGAGTTGCCGAATTAAGAAAAGCAATCTACCAAAAAGCCATCAATGAGAACAAACTACATCTAAACAGTTTCAGCAATGTCATCATTACAAATGGCGCCATGAATGCGCTTTTTGCTGTATTTCATGCCATTGTTGATAATAAAGGATATAAAATATTGGTTCCAACGCCCACCTGGACCGAAACGGCACAGAATGTTACCGAAGTAGGCGGAACACCAGTTTACTACCAGTTCAATCCGTTTTCAGATACGCCCATTCATCTTGATGAATTAGAAAAATTGGTTGATGCGGATTCCGATATTAAGGCCATTGTCATTAATTCGCCTCACAATCCAACGGGAAAAATCCTGAGTTTGAAAAACCTGAATGAGCTGATTGCTTTTAGCCAAAAACACGATTTGTATTTAATTTCGGATGAAGCCTACGAACACATTCTTTTTGATGGATTAGAACATATTAGTCCCGGTTTTTTGTCTGACTACGATAAAATAATATCGGTTTATTCTTTTTCGAAAAGTTATGCCATGTCGGGAATACGCCTGGGATATGCATGCACACAGAATGAGCCGATCTTAAAAAAACTGGCCAAAATTGTAAGATGCACAATCAATGGAGTGAGCAGTGTAACGCAGTGGGGCGGCGTTTCGGCTGTGCTGGAAACCCCAAAAGAATATTTCGCTACAAGCCTTGCGGAATATACTGTTAGAAGAAATGCTATCTACGAAGGCGCATTAAATTGCAAACATTTAATTCCTGTAAAGCCCGAAGGAACTTTTTATTTATGGTGTAAGATAACCGACAGTTGGAGACCCGATATCATAGAAAACAGAAGCTGGAATATGACAATGGAATATTTGAAATTAGGTGTTGGCTCAGCTCCCGGCGAAGTCTTTGGGCCGGGTGGAGCAAACCACATCCGCTTCTCATTTTCCTGCTCTACCGAAGATGTGAAATTGGCTGCCGAATTGTTGAAAGAACTAAAATAAACATCGCAAAATAAGATACAGCCCTAACAAAAGTCAGACGATATCGTCCGGCTTTTTTCTTTTTCATTTAAGCAAGTAATACACTTAAACGAAGCATAAAGTCTGTAAACATAGCAGATGAAAAAGTTCCTCGCTCGGCCTAATCTTTCACCGAAAGGCGGAGATTAGAATTCTTCAAATAGAAAAGATCTAAGTACATGACAATTTTTCAAAAAGCATCTTTATTTGATTGG
>KB226836.1_pt44 | contig 10166 bp, 9 predicted proteins | sample 524768 | NCBI WGS metagenome assembly AMQJ01 (sample SAMN00998488, study PRJNA167727) | sediment metagenome | isolation source: subsurface aquifer sediment | place: USA: Rifle, Colorado | collected Aug-2009
GCATGGGTGATCTTGATGATTTTTTAAATTATAAGAATATGTTTATTCTTACAAATAGCAAAAATGGGCTTTTTTTATCAGCTGAAAATGAAGATGAAGAGAAGTTCTTAAAAAACATTGAAAAGACAATAACAACACAAATAGCAAGAGAGAGTAAAAACAATAAAAAAATCATCAAAGTTGGTGATGAAAAAAGAGATACGATCAAGCTGGGAAGCACTCTCAAAGACTTTTTGGATTTTAAAGAAAAGACCCAAAATGAAAAATTGCTCATAAAGTATAATCAAGTGGCAGAATATTTATTGATCTATTTTGGAGAAAAACAGCTCCTCCAAAATATCACACGAAAAGAAGCAAATGATTTTAGAAGCTTTCTTTTGGAAGTTCCAAAGTTCTGGAAAAATAAGCCTGAACTCAAAGATAAAAACATCAAGCTACTTGTTGATAAAAAGAGCAAACTTTTAGATAAATTTGAAAAACAAGCACCAAGAACTGTTGATGAAATTATCAAAAGAACAGCCACCATTTTTGAAGATTTCAAAGATAACCTCTATATTCATAACAACCCATTTCATAATCTCAAAAAAATAGATGGCAACAAAGCACATGCCATCTCTTGGAGAGAATTTAAAGAAAAAGAACTCCTATCAATTTTTAAATATTTGGAGTCAAACAACCTCAAAGAAGAGCATAACTATTTGAAGTTTCTTTTGATGACTGGAACCAGAAGAGGTGAGAGTTTAAGTGTCTTAAAAGAGGATATAAACCTAAATGAGGGTTATATAAATGTAAGAGGAACTAAAACAGAAAATGCAATGAGAATTGTTCCCATCCATGATGATCTGCTAGATGTCATCAAAGAACAGCTTGATGGTAAAAATGATGATGAGTATCTCTTCTTCAATGATAAAAAATTGACCTCAATTTATAGAGAAGAGAAGATTGGCACACATATCAACAGCCTCATCTCTATAAATGTGAAGGATGAAATAAAAAAAGAGCTTAACATTCACAGCCTAAGAAAAAATTTCACACAGGAGCTTTTTCTCTCAGGACTTTTTCAAGAGATAGATTTAAAAACCATTGTTGGACACAGCACCAGAGGAAATATCACTGATAGGCACTACCTGATGGGTAAAAGAGATTATAAAAAGTATATTCAAAACATCAACGAAGTAGATTTTTCTAAATATTTTAAAGAGAAAAAAGAGCCTGAACTTCAACTCCATATTTAATAGATAGTGAAATCATTTCACATGCTCTTAGGGTTTTGAAAGGGATTAAAATCCCTTCACAAGAAGGAAAGCCTTCAGGTTTCCTATCTTGAATACAACTATGCCACTGCGCAATGTTTCCTTAGTTTAAAAAGTTTAAAAAAAAGGAAATTTAATTTTGTAAGATGGTCTATAAACAAGCGGAGTTTATAGATTATGAAAAAATTAAAAAATTGGTTTATTGGATTTAAAACAATCAGAGGCGGTGCTGCTGGTCTTATAAATATTGCAGATTACATTTATAACGACAAGCATAAAAACCATCTGAAAAACGGGCATGAGATAGTTGCATTTGAATCTGGTAACAGCGAAAAGATTTTGCAGAATATTCTGCATATTCAGCAATCCAAAGAGAACGAGACGCTTTTAAAAAGAAAGGGCGGGCGACCTGCATCTTATGGTAAAAGTTTATTGGTCTCATTCCCTCCAGAAATCAAACTATCTGATGAAGCATATAGATTGCTAAAAGATAAGCTTGTGGATAAATTTATCAAATTCATAAGCGATAACAACAACCTAAACTATACCCCTGAACAGATAGCATATACTAAAAGGTCATTTGTGATTTCTTCTGTGCATAAACAGAAAAATAGCAATGACCACTTAAATATCATCATTCCAAATGTCTTTTTAGACCTCAATAAAAACAAATCCCTAAAACGAGTAGATCTTGGCAAAAAAATGTACAGCCACTTCCTAAAAACCATCACAAACTCCCTTCTCCTGAATATGGGACACAACTACCTTGATTATCAAATCAAACGCCAAAGAAACAACAAGAACCATAAAAACAAACTCAGCTATACAATAGAGCAACTGCAGGAAGTTTTTAAAGAGATGGATTTTTTAAAAGATGTCTCATCCAAACTTGAAAAAAGAATAACTATCTATATGCAAAGAATGCAGAGCGCAATTGATGAAAAAAATGAAAAAAAGTTTGAAACAAATCTCTCTCTTGCGAATATATCCTATAATAAATTGAAAGAGTTAGTGGATGAACAACACATGGAAAAATTGGCAAAGTTTGAAACACTTAAAAAAAATATTCAAGAGAACAAACAAACAAATTTCAGTGCAAACTATCCAGCTCCAAAAAGGTATTAAAGGATGAAAGATGGAATATAGCACTATGTGTCATATACAAAATAGTTTGAGAAATGTTCCAATAAAGTTTGAGAATGACAAGTTTCTCTTGTATAACGATTCTGATTGTATCATACAACACATGGAGATTGACTAAAATTTAATTACTGAAGGTTATTAAACTGTAGAAAAGTAACTTCTTCAAAAATATAATTATTTCCCAATAGCTTTTACCCTTAATATAGTTTTTTATTCAACACAAATATTTTGTGATATACTTTTCAATAAAGTTTGATAATAAGGAGAAAATAAATGAATTTAGTATCATTAGATTTTCCTCAAAGAAAAATTAAAAAGAACTATCGCTCCATAACAGGACATTTCCCTAGCGTAAAGAACAACCGTTCAGTCTCTTTTGAATCACTTTTAGAAAAAAGTTTATTTTTAATACTTGAATTTGACAGCACCGTAGAATCTTATATGGAACAGCCGCAGATAACCATCGAATATAATCAGAAATCAAAAATTTATAGTGCGGATTGTTTTATAAAATACACTCAAACTTCATCTAAAAAAAATACGATCGTTGAAGTTAAGTACACAAGTGAACTTGAAAAAGAAAAAGAGAAGTTAGAACTTAAATTCAATAATATTAGAAACCATGTTGAATCAATGAATATGGACTTCGTAATCTTTACTGAAAATGAATTCTCTAAAACCTACATTGAAAATTTGGATTTTTTATATCGATATAAAACGCATAATTTAGACAGCAATCATAGCAATAAAATTTTGGATATTTTAAAAGAGCCTATAAGTGCAGAGGATCTTGCAACTTTAATCGCTAAAACCAAAATAGAATATTTTCAACTAGCAAATTCAATTTGGCAATTAGTGGCAATGAATCAACTGTGTGTAGATTTGAATCAAGAAGTTTTGAGTATGAAATCAATTGTTAGGAAAAATAATGGGCATCATTAATTTTGCAATAGATTCTTCCATTGTTTATAAAAACCATTCATATATTATCAAAGGGTTTCCTTCATTTGGTGAAGTCTTGATCAAAGATACGGTTAGCCCATATAAAGAAAAAATTGTCAAAGTCTATGAACTTTCCAAAGAGTCTACCAATACCACAAATCCTTTAACACATCTTGTTGAATTGGATGAAAAATCATATGAAACTGCAATAAAAAAATTTAATATCATCAATCCTCTCTTGAACCTAAAAAGTAGAACCATGGAAGATATTAAAGTAATAGCAAAAAAGCATAAGGTGGGCGTGGCAACACTGTATCGATGGTTAGAGAAGTATGAAAATAGTGGTACAATAAGTTCACTGGCATCTGCTTATAAAAATAGTGGAGGGAAAGGAAAAGCACGACTCAGCGAAGAGACCGAAAATGTTATGGAATCAGTTATTAATAGCTTATATTTAAACCAGCAGCAATATCCTCTTGAAATGATTTATAGAAATATAGTAGAAAATTGTCGAAGCATCAATACAGAAATACCCAGTAAAAATACTGTTCGAAATCGTATCAACACTTTGAACCCTAAGTTAGTAGCAAAATATCGAAAAAATGTTAGTATACGCGATACAAGAGGGACTCCTGGTAAATTTCCTGAAGTTAAAATGCCATTAGATGTTATACAAATTGACCACACCAAAGTGGACATTATGCTGGTTGATGAGACAACAAGAGAAAATATAGGTCGCCCAAATATTACGGTAGCAATTGATGTGTTTAGTCGTATGATTTATGGATTTTATATTTCACTTGAACCAGTAGGATTTTTTAGTGCAGGGCAGTGTCTTTTGAATGCAATCCTTCCTAAAGATGATATGTTAAAACGCTTAAATGTACAAGGCGAGTGGTCTCTTTTTGGATTACCTAGAAAAGTACACATGGATAATGCAAAGGAATTTCGATCAAATGCTTTGCAGAAATTTTGCCAAGAGTATCGTATTGAGCATCTATTTCGTCCTGTTGCTCGTCCTGAATTTGGAGGTGCTGTTGAGCGAGTTATTGGTACGCATATGCAAAATATTCATCAACTACCAGGAAGTACTTTTTCTAATGTTAGAGAAAGAGGAACTTATGATTCTGAAAAATATGCGACAATGACAATTACGGAGTTAGAACAGTGGTATTTAGATTTTGTGATTAATATTTACCATAAAACGGAGCATAGTTCGCTTGGTATGAGTCCAGAAGAGAAGTTTTATCAAGGATTATATGGAATAGGAGATGGCAGAATACCGTTTTTACCATCTATACCAGCAGACACACTAAAGTTGCGAATGTCGTTATTGCCAGCTATGGAGCGATGTGTTCAAAAGAATGGAATTACGATTGACTACGTAACGTATTTTTCGGAAACGTTGCGAAAGTGGATTATTCCAGCAAACTATAAAAAATTGAATAAAAATCTTCTTTCTAAAACACTTGTGTGCAAAAGAGATCCAAGGGATATTAGTAAATTGTACGTGTACGACCCTGATATTGAAGATTATATTATTGTACCTTATAGCGATATTCGAAAACCAGCAATCAATCAAACAGAACTTAGGCATGCTATCGCCAAAGCCAAAAAAGAGGTCACAGGTCGAGAGATTGAAATGCATGATGTTTTTGCTGCACATGAAAGATTAAATGAATATGTTGAAAAAGCAAAACGTGAAAAACGCTCTACCTTACGACACAATAGTTCTAAAAACCATATCGCAAAAGTAATTGAATATGAGAAAAAAACTCTTGAAAATCATTCTAAAATAACTGAAAAAAAGAGTGTTAAAAACGATAGCCTTACTGTGGAAGAAGATTTGTTTGAATATTATGAGGTAGATGAATAAAATGAGTGAAAGACGTTTAACAAAAACTGCACAAGAGTATTTAACAAAAAGTGATGAGGAGCGTATCGAGTGTTGTGGTAAAGACTTCTGGATTCATTATCATGCATCAACTAAACTTATAGAACTCCTTGACTATAAATTTAATGAACCTAAGCAAATGAGACGCGAAGGTCTTCTTATTTATGGAGATTATGCCAATGGAAAAACAGCAATTTTAAAAAAGTTCTATGATTTGCATAAAACTTCGCTTGAGACTTTAAACGATAAAGGGGAGCATGTTTTTGAGATTCCGATTATTTATTTTCAAGCCCCGACTATACCTGATGAAGGAAGATTGTACAGCCTTATTTTAGATGAATTATGTGTACCGCATAAACCAACAGAAAAAGTCATGGAAAAAGCAAGATTGGTTGTACATTATTTAGAAAAGCTTAATACAAAAATGATGCTTATTGACGAAATTCATAGTTCATTAAGAGGCAACTTGAACAAACAGCGTTCCTTTATCGATACACTTAAACAGTTAAGCAACAAACTCTCTTTGAGTATTGTCCTTGCAGGAACAAAAGAAGCACATTCTGCACTTTCGATTGGTGGAGAAACTGCTTCAAGATTTCCGTCTTTGGAATTACCACGATGGAGTAACGACAAAAAATTTCGATCTTTTTTGGGAACCTACGAAAGTTGTTTACCACTCAAAGAGGCATCGAATTTGGCATTAGATCAACAGTTAGTAGATATTCTTTACAACCAATCTGAAGGACTGATAGGGCGAACAGTCAATTTACTTAAAAAAGCTGCTGTCAATGCTATTAAATCTAAACGTGAGAAAATTATTATTGATGATATAGTCTATTTGCCTACTCTATGAGAAAACAAGGATGGGTTGATAGATATCGTTTTCTTATCACGCCTCAACCTTATTTGGATGAACTTTTGAGCTCTTGGTTAACGCGTACAGCGTTTTCACATGGGTACTCTTTAACACCATTTGTGTCACGCTTTTTAAAATATGATGGGTCAAGCTTAACACGAACAGACATAGATTTTCAAGATACTCATGAATTGTTTGAAAAATTGACTCACAAAAGCCGACTTACATATACACAAATATTTCAAATGTCACTTCAAAGTGAAGGTGGATATCTCTTTGAGTCAGAACATGGATTATACCCTCCAAAACAGATTCGAAAACTAATCGATAAACGAGCCCATTATGGTCTTATGTTTTGCCCAAAATGTTTAGCAGAAGATACGATTCCTTATTGGCGTAAACATTGGAGATATTATTTTTACAACGCATGCCCAAAACATAAAGTTTTTTTAGCAGATCGATGTGGGGTATGTTCTGAACGTATTCGTTTTTCAAAAATGACATTATCTGATGCTATTGTGTATTGTGGAAAATGTGGTAGAGATTTGCGTAAAACAATAACACAAAAAGTACCAAAATTATATGAGGATGGTCTTTGTGCCATAACGTATTTTGAACAAGGACTAAAAAATGGGTCCTTTTCAATCAATAATATACCCGCACATTCACTATCTGTTTTTCATGTACATACGATTTTATCTTATTTGTTGAACCGTCAGAAAAATCTCTTTTTAGAAGGATTTTCAATGCTTGAACCATATAGAAGTTTGTGTCAGCATGAACAAAACTATCATTCAAAAAAAGCAACATCTATCTACAAATCTTTTTATCTTAATGCTATGGTGTTTTATTTAATGGAGGATTTTTCTAGTCGTTTAAAAAGTTTTTCAGAAGAAAATCACTTGACACACAGAGATTTTTTACATGGGTTTAAAAAAGCTCCATTTTGGTATAAAAAAGCGATAGATACCTATGTTCCATTCCAAGATACTGTTGGACGACAAATCAGTGAAAGTGAGGTTATTGGTGCAATGAATTATTTAAAGAGCACAGGTCAAACAATCAACCAAAAAAATGTTTCAAATATAGTCTTTATAAAAAACTAACATACAAATCATACCATTTACGTGATAGTAAATAAGTTTTCTTATCGCGTAAATAATTAGCAAGTATCTTATCGATTGCCAAATCGTTGAATATTTGAAAGAGATATAAGATGTGCGGTAATAAGAGGAATGGCATTTTTTGCATTGATTTCCTCTTTCTTCTTTTTCCCAATATGTCGTAGTTTTTCTTCATTGATGACATAAAAGCCATTGAGCGTAAAGGTTTCACCCGTTGGAGTAACGATATTTGCCATCCTCGCTTCCAATAGTTCCCAGTCATCGAGTTGTTTGATAAACTCAGCCGTAGCCTTCGCATCGTTTTGAAACTGCGTTAAAAAGCTCATAATGCCTTGTAAAAAAGGAGTGGCTTTAGCGTCTTCATCAAAGAAACATCTTTCAGCAGTTTTGCAATTCTCTTCTTTACATGTAATATCAAACGCGAGTGTTAACTCTTCGCTTCCTTCTTGTGCTACAAAGATAAAGGGATAGCGTCGTATAAATGCAGGAATGTATCTATTTTTCTCCCATATTCCTTTATCATCGATGAAAAGATTTTCTTTTTCTTTAAAGCCTATCAGCGCTAACGCACTCCAAGACTCACTTGCATCTTTGGCAAATACGATGGGATAGTCTTTACAGCTCTCATAAAACTCTGCAACCGTAATGGGCGCATGGATAAGCTCTTTCGCATAGGCAAAAGAGTTGATTTCTTTGATGCCGCATTTGAGATGGGCAATGCTATTGATAGGTTCTACATTTTGGTACATTCATTTTTTCCTTGATAAATAAGCATAATGGTAGCAAAAAAGTCTTTACATGTAAGGAAAAATCCTTACATGTAACGTTTTATAGATATTAGTAAACCCAACCGAGTTGTAAAAGAAGTTTAGTAGAGTGTTCCGTTTCGCTGGTAACTTTTTCACCACCTACAACACGAGCAACCTGAGCTTTGGCAAAGAACGCTTTGTATGAAGCTTGATAACCGATACCTACATCTGAAAGTTGTCTGCCCTCACTGGTTCCATTGTCTTTTTCCATGCTTGCATAGCCGGTATCGGCAAAGATGCTGGCTTTATGGTTAATTCCCTCAAAGCTAGGAAGGGTATAAAAGAGTTCTGCTCCTAAGATATAACCATTTTCTGCACTATGTTCTCCATCTGGGAAGGCTCTTACACCGTAAACACCTCCTAGGGAGAAGTCTTCACTACCATCTAAGTTTTTATTGTTCAATGCTTTTTGAAATCTTAAGCTGGTGGTCAAAGAATACTCAGAATTAAACTCTATGCCTTTTTCGATAGTTCCTGCTACTTTGGTATATCTACCATCTGTATCAAGGTTAGTTGGGCTATCAAGATTTCCGCTGGTTAGTGTTAGGTTTGCTGTAGTACTGCTGGGTAATCCAAAGAGTGTACAACTCTTAGTATAGGTTACTCCAAGGTTAAGCGCATCAGATTCTTTTTTATCTGGGGCATTTCCTCCAGATTCATCTTCCATATTTTTATGAGCATAGCCTAAAGAGACTCTGAGTGTTTCTTCTCGTGTTCTAATGATAGGGTATGAAAGTGTTGCTTCAAGTGTTGTAGATGTTCCAATGGCATCTAAGGCTTCATACTCTTCTGCCAAGCTATAGCTTGTTTTAGAAGCAGAGAGTTCCCCTCTTAGACCATTTGGCATAAGAGGGAAGTTATAGTAGACTCTTCCATTTTTGAGATCTGTTGCACTAGAGATAACTCCATTGAGTCCAAATTTATCTCCATAGCCTAAAGGAGAGTTTGCACTGACTCCTAGATTGAGTCTGTATCTTCCTGTGTATTTACTTCCATAGTTATCCCCTAAGATATAAGCACTATAAGGATTGGTGGCTTCTGTTTTTATGGCAAAGTCTGAAGTGCCTACCTTTTCGCCAGGCATAACATCTGCTCCGGTTACTTTGGCACCGGGAGTATCGTTGATGATGAGCATGGCTCGCTCTAAAGTATTGGTACTGACGATATTGTCACCTTTGACACTATCGAGCATTCCTTGAACTCGCTCATTATTGACCAAAGAATTATTTGTAATCTTAAACGCTCCATAATTTCCTTCAATAATAGCAATTTCAAGTATGCCATCACTCATCGATTGTTTAGGAATATAAGCTCGTGCTACGAAGTAACCTTCTTCTCGGTAGGCTTTGGTGATGAGAGAAGTAATCTTTTGCAGTTCTGCGAAACTATGATTTTTCCCTGCATAAGAATTGATACGCGAAAGAAGTTTATCTTCACTGACATGTATGGCGCCACTAAATTTAAATCCTTTAACTTTAATTTGTTTTCCTCCCATATCTTCCATAGGCTCTTTCAATGCTTCAGGTGCGATAGAAGGGATGACATTATTCATCCCTTTTTCAACTTCTTTTGGTATTTGTACTTGTTTTTCAACATCACCAATGGTTGGCGGTGCTGCTAATAGAAAGCTTGTTGTTATCAGTGATAGTGTTAGTATGTTTCGAGTTCTCATTCTTTGCCTTTTTCCTTATCTTTGTGCCATAAAAAATTCTTGTTCTACACCCTCAGGCAATCGGACGCCACCGTTTATCAATTGAACGAGAGAATTTTGTCCTAGTGGAATTTTCAAGTCTCCATTTGCGCTACCTTGCATTATTGCTCTTGCTTCTTGCGTTCCTACAAGTTGCATTGGAGTATCTTCAAGGGGTACGCCTGAAAGCTGTACTATTTGTCCTCCAGAATTAAATATTTGAGGAGTTTGCATAGGCGATGTTGTCAGAGCAGTGTTAGATGATGTTGTTGGAGTCATGCTTGGCATCACTGGGACTATGACAACACTATTGACGACTTGAGAGACAATAGCCTGAGTTTCAGCAGCCAATCGTGCAGCTTCAGCTTCCGAAGCAAGTCTTTCAGCTTCAATCGCGGCAAGTCTCGCGGCTTCTGCCTCAGCAGCAATGCGTGCAGCTTCAATGGCAGCCAATC
>KB228737.1_pt19 | contig 10159 bp, 6 predicted proteins | sample 524768 | NCBI WGS metagenome assembly AMQJ01 (sample SAMN00998488, study PRJNA167727) | sediment metagenome | isolation source: subsurface aquifer sediment | place: USA: Rifle, Colorado | collected Aug-2009
AAAGCAGATGCTTTACACGCTGCCGGTTTCGTTGTGAATTGCTTTCGAATTGTATCTTTGAATTATTGAAAACAGCCAACGTCTGTGGCGCTGTAGATACCGGCCCGTTGTGAATTGCTTTCGAATTGTATCTTTGAATTATTGAAAACAGCCTTGACCGTTTTTTTCGTTTATGGCTTTTTGTTGTGAATTGCTTTCGAATTGTATCTTTGAATTATTGAAAACAGCTTGTAATATTAACATACGTTATGTAATCTTGTTGTGAATTGCTTTCGAATTGTATCTTTGAATTATTGAAAACAGCTAATATGACACCCCCTAATTCTATTACTTCGTTGTGAATTGCTTTCGAATTGTATCTTTGAATTATTGAAAACAGCAAACCATCAAATAATAAACGAAATGAGAGTGTTGTGAATTGCTTTCGAATTGTATCTTTGAATTATTGAAAACAGCAACATTCGCACGTTTGAAAGTTGATTATACGTTGTGAATTGCTTTCGAATTGTATCTTTGAATTATTGAAAACAGCGAGCAAGTAAAACAAAATAACATCTCGCTTGTTGTGAATTGCTTTCGAATTGTATCTTTGAATTATTGAAAACAGCAACAAACATTATATCCGTGGAAAACATTTTGTTGTGAATTGCTTTCGAATTGTATCTTTGAATTATTGAAAACAGCGATACTAAATGGTTGAAAAGATTATTAGCAGTTGTGAATTGCTTTCGAATTGTATCTTTGAATTATTGAAAACAGCTTATAAAAGTAAGATGATTCTCAACTACGCGTTGTGAATTGCTTTCGAATTGTATCTTTGAATTATTGAAAACAGCCTTTGGCTTCCTTAATCTCTGTTAGTTTAAGTTGTGAATTGCTTTCGAATTGTATCTTTGAATTATTGAAAACAGCTTTGTTTGTTGTCAAATTCCTGAGCAACTAGTTGTGAATTGCTTTCGAATTGTATCTTTGAATTATTGAAAACAGCAAGCGCCTTTGCCAATCCGCCAAGGCCACTGTTGTGAATTGCTTTCGAATTGTATCTTTGAATTATTGAAAACAGCCTCCTATTTTAAATTAAAAAAGGAGTATCCGTTGTGAATTGCTTTCGAATTGTATCTTTGAATTATTGAAAACAGCGAAAAGATGATTCGTTCAAAAATAAAGTGAGTTGTGAATTGCTTTCGAATTGTATCTTTGAATTATTGAAAACAGCTCATCCCATTTCTGCGATTCAATATCGGTAGTTGTGAATTGCTTTCGAATTGTATCTTTGAATTATTGAAAACAGCATACAAGATACACCAACCTTTGAAGTAAGAGTTGTGAATTGCTTTCGAATTGTATCTTTGAATTATTGAAAACAGCGCAAAAACATACAGACAACGAGATCAAAGAGTTGTGAATTGCTTTCGAATTGTATCTTTGAATTATTGAAAACAGCAATGCATGATTGAGGTAGAGAGCTCTGCAGGTTGTGAATTGCTTTCGAATTGTATCTTTGAATTATTGAAAACAGCTATCTATCATCATCAAGCCGCTCTGGGACGTTGTGAATTGCTTTCGAATTGTATCTTTGAATTATTGAAAACAGCGAGGAATATTACAAGTTAAGCAACCCAAGTGTTGTGAATTGCTTTCGAATTGTATCTTTGAATTATTGAAAACAGCTTCTTGAGTTAACTCATTTTCTTCCATGATGTTGTGAATTGCTTTCGAATTGTATCTTTGAATTATTGAAAACAGCAGCAGATGCTAAATTGAAAATGGATGATCAGTTGTGAATTGCTTTCGAATTGTATCTTTGAATTATTGAAAACAGCAATTACTTTCAATATTTGCGTACTTCTCCAGTTGTGAATTGCTTTCGAATTGTATCTTTGAATTATTGAAAACAGCGTACTGTAAAGACAATAATATTACTAAAGCGTTGTGAATTGCTTTCGAATTGTATCTTTGAATTATTGAAAACAGCAAGAAGCTTGTTTTTTTTGTTGTACGCCATGTTGTGAATTGCTTTCGAATTGTATCTTTGAATTATTGAAAACAGCTTTCATGTATATTAATAGCTGCATCATTTGGTTGTGAATTGCTTTCGAATTGTATCTTTGAATTATTGAAAACAGCAAACTACTGACTTAATGGGATGCGCTTTGGTTGTGAATTGCTTTCGAATTGTATCTTTGAATTATTGAAAACAGCTCTATGATGGTCCAATTAGTTTGACGCCAGGTTGTGAATTGCTTTCGAATTGTATCTTTGAATTATTGAAAACAGCGTTCGCTTAAGTAATTATGCGAATTAATATGTTGTGAATTGCTTTCGAATTGTATCTTTGAATTATTGAAAACAGCAAGCCGGTTTGTCTTCCATATTGCCTGCAGGTTGTGAATTGCTTTCGAATTGTATCTTTGAATTATTGAAAACAGCCCCAAGCTCCTGTGGCTGTGATAGCTCCTGGTTGTGAATTGCTTTCGAATTGTATCTTTGAATTATTGAAAACAGCCAATACATTAACGATGCATTGACAGGAAGAGTTGTGAATTGCTTTCGAATTGTATCTTTGAATTATTGAAAACAGCAGGCAGCAAAGAAAATAAAATGGATTGAAGTTGTGAATTGCTTTCGAATTGTATCTTTGAATTATTGAAAACAGCGAAGGAAAGTGCTATCTTTTTAATCAAACGTTGTGAATTGCTTTCGAATTGTATCTTTGAATTATTGAAAACAGCGCTTTGTCTACTGCCGAACAATGGTTGGAGGTTGTGAATTGCTTTCGAATTGTATCTTTGAATTATTGAAAACAGCAAACCTCCTTTAAATATTTCTTTATTGCTTGTTGTGAATTGCTTTCGAATTGTATCTTTGAATTATTGAAAACAGCAGAGCTGCACTCAATATTCTGAATAGCAATTAATTAACTCGATAATTTGAAATTAAAAAAGCTGTTTAATTCAGGGTTTGAGCCTAGGCCAAACCCTGAATTTTTATTTTAAAAAAGTTCCAATTGTTGGGGCGTATTGGGTTTTTCGCTTTCTTTTTTGCCATAAAAAAGCTCAATCATGCCAAATTGTTTGTCGGTTATGCGCAAAATCCCCACGTGCCCATTGGGTGGCAAATTGGATTTTACTCTTCGTGTATGGACATCGGCATTTTCTTTGCTCGAACAATGCCGCAAATAAATGGAAAACTGAAACATAGCAAATCCATCCTCTATCAGTCGCTTCCGAAACAAACCGGCTTGCTTTCGGTCTTTCTTGGTTTCGGTTGGCAAATCAAAAAAAACCAAAACCCACATAATTCGATATTGATTAAAACGTAGTGAATTATCCAAGTTCCGGGTATTTTATTTTTCGAACTTCTCCCGAAAAACAAGACGCCAAACTGGCTGTTGTTTGCTGCATTCCCACCAAAAGCGGACTCGATTGCCCGTCGATGAAAATATCCAACACCGGAATTTGCAACAATTCTTTTTTCAGTTCAGGAGTCAATTCGTCGATCGAGGGATGCTTTTCGATAATTTCTAAAACTATTTTGTCCACAAAAGGTCGATATGGCTCCATAATATCGTCGGCCAAGGCATAAGCATTGTAGCGATTGTGATGATGAATGCCCAAAGTAGGGAGCAAGCCGGAAGCCACCAAACTCCGGGCAACAATGGCTCGCAGTACAGCATACCCATAATTGAGCAAGTTGTTTGGCTCCGCTTCGAATCTACCTCGCACAAAATCGTCTTGAAAATCTTTGAACAGATTTTTCCAATAATAGGCAGCCGCTCTTGCTTCGTAATTCTCCGGATCGCCCGAATTAACGCTGCTTTCCCAATACTTCATATTTTCGATCGGAATTCCATTCATGGCCAATAAAATGGCCTGATTGTGAATCTTGGCTTTGATGGTTTGCTGCCAAAGATTCTTTTTTAGAGGCAGACTCGCATTGATCTGATCGCCAAAACGCTCCTGTTGCAAAGTGTTTCCAACCAAATTCAACATCAATCCTTGTGGATGATGGCGCTCATCGCAGGTGATAAGGGCTACATTGTTTTCTAATAATTTAGAAATCAAGGTTTGAGAAATCGTCAATCGAAAAGCATCAAGAATAACTACACCAATATCTTCGATCGGAATCTTGACTTCCTCTTTTTGTTTGTCGGCAAAAGTAATAACCAATTGTTTGTTTGATGTGTGTAAATAGGCATCGTTTCCAAAATAAAGTGTTCGTTTTATCATAATCTGCTTTTAAATCTTAAACATTTTAATCGCATTTGTCAAGGATTATCTAAAGTTGCTCAATGATTAAACCATTATCCCTAGCAATTTTCATATTCACCAACTTCCCTTTCCGAATGCCTGCATACTCTTTAGCCGAAGAAAATTCCCAATCGGTTGTTTTATGAACCATTCCTGCTTTTACCGGATTTTGATGGATGTAATTGAAACAAATTTGAGGGTATTCGAGTTCTGGATTTTGGGTATGGAGTTGTGTATGGTCTTGTTTTACACTAAACAAAGGACTTATCCCTTTCGAACAATTGATGCATTCGGCTTTTGTATGCGCCTTAAAAAGGGAGCCGCTAAAACCTTCCTGCTTATTGATAGCTCTGGTATAGGAACGAAGCATAATCGCTATCGATTCATTTAGAGCAGTCATACGATGACTTTGAGTCATCGTATGACTGCTTTTTTGAGTCATCGTATGACTGCTTTCAGGCAACACCACTTCTTTTACCAAAACCATCAAATGGAAATGATTGGGCATTAAACACCAAGCTAAAACATCTGCATAAGGCAAAATATGCGTTCTTATCTTTCGCAAGAAAAACAAATAATTATCCCTACCAAAGAAAATTTTTTGACGATTATTTCCTTGATTGTAAATGTGATAAATATAGCCTTTTTCGAAATGCATCAATTGTAATGTTTTTCATCACGCTTTTAGCATCACACCTTTAGCGTGATACCAAAGGCGTGATGTTTTTATATTGTAATATTACCCAGGCGGTCGGTTTTTAGTTAATATTCGCCCACTGTTACAATTTTACCAATATGATTAATACGGACTTTGTTAATCCCTAATAATTTTGAAGGGGTTTGTACAAAGTAATAAGTAATTCCAGATAAACTCTTTTTAGTTTTTAATAATTCCCCATCTACAGATTTTGTTTCGTAATGATGGTTAAAAACATAATTTTTACTAGATATTTTCTGCACTCTAAACAAATTAGGGCTTATTAGATGATAGTTTTTTTCGTCTAATAAATCCACTTCGGCAGGCTTAAAACCGGTTTTTTCGTTTGGAAACACAAAATATTCGTTTTGTTTCAGGGTAAAAAGAAACTGCCAGCCATCATTTTGCTTATAGGTTTTGTCGATAATAGGCAAACCCTGGTTCACTCTTTCGGTGGCTTCGTAAAACGACACTACATTTTCTTGCAAGTTGCCATCAGCATCCCTATAAATTGCAACATGGTGATTGTTGCCGGTATTTACAAAATCTACGGCTAGCTTATTTCCATTTTTATCAAGGATTAGGTTTCCTTCCTTGTCTTTTTTGTAGTGCAACGCCTCGGCATTACTTATTCCAGTAATGGTAACCCGTTTAATGGCAATGCCACTTTCCTTATTGAGCCAAATTGGGTTTTCGACCAAATTAGTAAAGGCTTTTTTAGCATCTCCATTGTATTCCGATAATCGAGCTTGAAGAATTTTTTTAATTCTTGAATCAACGATTTTTTCAATTTTTAAATCGGGCGAGATTTCTTTTCGAATCGTGTATATAATTTCGGTAGTAACAGTTTTAACTTTTTCAGGTACTTTTTGCATTTGTAAAGAATCTAGAAAAATAGGATTTTTATCTGGGCTATTCTTCCCAGTAAAAGCTTTTTTAGGGTCGTTGTCGAATTCAGTAAGTCTTTTTAGCAAAGCTTCTCGTATTTTTTGATTGGCTACTTTGCTAATTAATTCGATGGTGAAACTAGCGTTTACCTTTTCTTCTTTTGTAACATATTTACATTGACTTCCATACACGGTTTCAAGGTGCAGTTGTCCGCGCGGTGTAAGTTGTTTTTTCTTATTTACTCCATGCGCTTTGGTGGTGGTGTTAATGTTAATCGTAGCAACTTTGTTTTTAGCTTTAATCGAAACCAAAGTATTTTCGAGGTGTTTTTTCGCTTCACTTCTGAATGCTTCTATGGGCAAAATTGGCGATTTAAACCTAAGTTTTCCTTTTTCGTTTCGTTCAAGTTCTTTTTGCTCAATTCCATATATACTGCCCGCTTTATCGCTGCGTGCATTTAAGTTATTTAGGTATTGAATGTGGCTGCGTTTTGTGAATGCAATGGTTAAAGCGTCCATAGCATGGTGCCGGTGGTCGTTTCGTTTGGTCCAATCTTTAATTCGTTTGATTTTATGTCCCTCGCGATTTTCAATAATTTCGGTCAGTCCAAGCAAATTGTATTTTTCCCAATTTAATTCTTGCATCACATCAATTAATTGCCAATCTTCTCTCAGTCTATCAGTTATTGAACCGGTTGTTGAAACTACCACTTTGACCAATTCCCCCAGAATATTTTTTGCTTTTTTGGCAATGTATTGAGTATCGCGCAAATCGCGGGCAATAAAATCGCTAGGGATTTCAATTCCCTTCATTTTCAGTTTATTATATTTTGTTTTTGAAATTTTGCCTGCTTTAAACAATTCTTCAATGATTTTCAGAAACTCATTGAGTGCATATTCACCTTTTATATTTTTCACGTAATCGTAGGCAGTCTCATTCCCTTTTTCAATATTTACACTTCGGCTTTCGATCGTTTTATTTGAAAATGAATCATCAAAAAGTCTCGATTGAGGAATGATATGCTCTATATCAAATTCTTTACTAAATAGCTTATTAGGAGCAATATAAGTATTGGAATACAATGTTTGAAAACCCCGAGATTCAAGTTCTAAATATAATTTGTATCGAATAATATCTGTTCGGCTCACATGAGTCAATCCAAATTCATTTTGCAATGTGGATCTATATTTTTCGTGATCTAGAGTAGTCTGGTTCATCGATTTTGTAGCATCTTCACGCTCTTTTGCACTCTTCTTTAATTCGCGAGCCAGTTCTATGCGAATTTCGTCTGGTTTGCCGTAGGTTTCAATTGCAGTGTTCACCACATTAATCATTTGATTCAATATTTTCTCTACAACCGGATTTCGAAGACTGTTTTTTGGAAGTATATCCAGTTTATCTTTCAAAATTTTGTTCTCTATTTCTTCTTTTGTAAGTGAATCTTTAGAATGTCGATAGCCTGCATAAGTACAAGCTACACTAAATTCGTTTCCTTCTTTTAAATGAGGCAAAATTTTACGTATCGCCTTTGTACTTAAACTGCCATAATCGCTTTGCAATGCAATATTTGCAATGATGCGCGCGTATTCTGTTTCGAAGCCATATTTTTCCTGTATTTTTTGAATTAACTTTTTGTCGCCAGTATTGGAATTATCATCTTCAAATGAATAGAGCAAATGCCACAACTGATAAAATGCTTGTTGCTCAAATGCCTCTCCTTCTGATCCTGAATTAAATTTCAATAAATCAAGATTGTAACCAAAGCCATCAAAAAATGGAATTATCACCTTTAAAATTTCATCGGTATTCATTTTCGAAAATTCAAATTCGCCATGACCAGAAATATCGATTATTTGTTGAATAGCACTTATGAATGCTCCATAAGTCCTATTGCCCTCAATATTTTCCTTAAAATTAAAATCGAGGTCCTTTTGGTTTTTAAATAAAATTTTAATGCAGTCGTTTTTAGAAATTTTATCTTTAAAATTCAATTCTTTAAAAAGCACTTCTTTCTCTTCTTGGTCCAAAAAGCGTTTATCACCTCCCGTTTTACTAAATACTTGAATATTATTAAGTACTTGCCATATTTTAAACTCTTGAAATATTGGCGACGACCTTGGGCAGACTCTCGACCCCACAGTTTTTATTTTTTTACTTCCTTCAACTTCCACTTCAATTTTACGGCTTTCAAATTCACAAAAACTGATTAAGCCTTTTTGGCTTTTCAATTTCCGCTGATAGAAAACAACCACGTCTCTAATTTCGGTTTTCAATTGCTGCGTTAGTTTTGAATGGAATTTGGCTTGGGTTTCCCAAATTGCTTCAAACTCATCTAAATAATCTTGTCTATAAAAAACTTGATTTTTAAGTCTTGAATGTGGGTTTAAGTCAAGTTGATCCATAAGGTATTGCCCCACGGTTTTTTTGTTGAAATACAATTCCTTGCTGCGATCGCTAATCGAGCCTAAATAACCACTTGAACTATTCAAATTATTGTTGACCTCAGCAAGGACAAAAGCGACTTCTTCTTTGGTGAGTTGCTTGTTAGTAGCCTCACTTCGCCATTTGTAAGCCTGTAATTTTTTTTCTTCTCTTGTGCCTTTATTTTCCGCTGTATTGAAATTGTATTTTTTCCAAAATATGGCAGAAGAAGCTCGCTGGCCTTTACCTTCAATTTCTACTCTAAATTCATCTGTAAGAATTTCCGAATTGAATTGCTTTTGAAAATTCCAAATTTTATCAAATTCGACTTGCAAATCGGAACGGTAAAAATCCGGTACTGTTTTCTTTCCAGATTTTAACAACTCCAATACAAACTGTCCGGGCGTTAAGTTATTTTCATAAAGCTCTTTTGCAACTGCCATTCCATCAATCAATTGTCCCTCATCTTGAGATTTGGCTTTCCTACTGCTTTTGTAACCACGTTTCTTGTTAATCATCAACAAGACTCTTGCAAATTGTTTCAAGCTAATTTCGTATGAGGCTGCTTTTGCTCTCAAACGATAGGTTTCAAAAGTAGATTTGTTGCCATTCTCTGATAAAATTGTTTCATCAGAAATAAAACCATTCTCCTTTAAAATATCAATCAAATTATCTTTGCGAAGCTTAAAACGCTGAAGATTTCTCCTCATGCTTCGTTTTAGCGTCCTGTCCGCGTTTGTGGTTATACTTTTCCCCTTTTCAAAATTTGTTTGCTCATCTACAGTTAGAGGATTAACTCTAACACCAAGCTTAATAATCGAAGATTTTTCATCTTCATTTTCCGATTCATTTACCAACGCCCAACCAATACTATTGGTTCCCAAATCAAGACCTAAAATTTTTTTCATATTATTTAGTTTTATGTTTTTATATGCTATATTTGTCGTTACAATTCGAAGCAATTCACAATAAGGATTATTCCGTTGTGAAAACATTTATTGCGGTCCGCCTAGGCGGATCGCTTTTTTTATGCATTTATTTTTCTCGTTCATTTTCAGGGTATTAAAATATTCCATTTTACCTTTTTTACTTTTTCTAAAATCGTATTTCGTTTCACCTTTTATAAAATCGCTATGTTTTGGTATTGCCCAAACGAGTTGGAATTTTCTGAAAATTAATGCAGTTTCATGAAATTGCTCTAGTTCAGTATTGCCTAAACGACTTGGAATTTTGTTGGGCTAGTTTTCCGCTAACAAAAATTAAAATTACATAAGTTTTCCTTACTACAACCAAAAAATTGTACCTTAGCTCAAAACCCATTTCTATGTCCAATCAAAATTTAATTTGTGTTTATGTAGGCACCGCTCTCAATGCCAATTATTTAGAAAGCGTACTTTCGGAAAATAAAATTCCTTGTTTTGTTCGCGACTTTTTGCAAGAAAGTGCATTGGCCGGATTTGCGGCCGCCGGCAGCGATGATGCGGCTTCCGTTTACGTTGATGAGAAAGATTTGGAAAAAGCCGAGGAAATTGTTTTAACGCTATTTGAAAAATAAGCGCAAAGATTATTTTTGTTCAATCTATCTTAGACATACAGCATATTGTAAATCAAGGCATTTCTTCATTGAAAATTTTATTTTTCCAAATGAATTATTACAGAATTCCAGCATTTTATTTCGTTTTTTTTAAAACTTAAAGAATTATCCGTATTCTTGGGCTCATTTTTAATCTAACTTTTCGAACTAAGTGGAAAAAACGAACCTAAAACTCTGGGAAGCTCTCTTGCCAGTCGTTCTGTTGATAGGCATGTTAGCTTTCAACGTCTATGTATATGGAGGTGATGCTCTGAGCGGCAGCAATCAATTTATTTTGCTCCTTGGCGGAGCCATTGCCGCCATTGTTGG
>KB224672.1_pt22 | contig 10124 bp, 12 predicted proteins | sample 524768 | NCBI WGS metagenome assembly AMQJ01 (sample SAMN00998488, study PRJNA167727) | sediment metagenome | isolation source: subsurface aquifer sediment | place: USA: Rifle, Colorado | collected Aug-2009
TTTGAATATTCATTAATCCGGTGATGGAAGTAGTATGAAACTGAGCCATCAAAGCCACCATCGACATCACAAATGGAATTTCATATCCAACCATTTGACTCAGGCCACGTGTTACACCAATGGCAGAGTTTGGATTCCCTGTTTGTCCTGCCCCCAAAGCCATTCCCAAAGAGCCAAAAACCATCATATAGACTAAAAAGATTAAATCGCCGCTAAAATTTAGATTTTTAAACCAAAACCAGCCTTCGCCATTTAATACCGGTACAAACATCAAAGATGTTATGGAAGCTGTAATGGCAAAAACAGGTCCCATATGTTGCATTGCGCCATGATGAATGCTTGTTTCTTTGGAATAGAGTTTTATTACATCAAGGAAATTTTGATAGATGGGCGGGCCAACTCGGTTTTGGATACGAGCGATGATTTTCCTTCGGATTCCGCCGTAAAACATACCAACAGTAAAAGCCAGCAGTATTGTAGCCAATGCACCGAATAGTTGAAATAGAATTGTATTCATTTTACAGATTCTTTATTATTCATTTTATAAATTCACTTTTATTTACGGCTTAAAACCCAAAATATTTAGTGCCGGCAATCAACAACAATGCTAAAAAGGCCATCACATAAATGGCATAAAACTGTCCATTTCCGTTGTAAATCCGTCTCACTAAATCAAAAAGAGCTTCCAGTCCATTTCCAAGATCGGTATAATAATCGTCGATTCTTCTTTTAAGCAAAGGCCAAATGGCTCTTTCGAACGGTTTGTAAAAATCGATTTGAAAAGTCATATTGTCTTCGGGCTGAATTATTTCTCCCGATGAGCTGATATCTTTTGTTGTTACATAACGTTGTTTTCGATAACCTTTGATGGTAATGAATGCCAAAGCAATTAGAAAGACTCCCATGATTGCAATCATCACATTTTGAAGCACCACCTTATCGCCCCAGCTATTGAATAAAACGGTAAGTTGCCACCATTCGATATTGGGTATTCGTGAATCGAAGCCAAAAACAACCATTGCGTCTTGGATAGGCTCTAAGATAAAACCGGGAAAAGTGCCACTTAAAACAGAGATTCCGGAAAGCAACAACATGGGAATTAACATAGGCAAAGGAGCTTCTTTTACGTGTGCAAATTCGGGTTCTTCTTGTCCCAAAAACAAGCCGAATAAAATACGGTAGGAATACAAGAAAGCAGCCGTGCTCGAGAGAAATACCATGATTACAAGATAATAATGATCGGAAGTAATCAGGGCTTCGTACAACATCCATTTTCCAACAAAACCACCTAATGGAGGAATTCCGGCCAAAGCAATGATAGAAATCAAGCTAGCCGTAAAAGTCCAGGGCATTTTACGAATCAATCCGCTTACTTTTGTCATGTCCGTTGTTCCGGCTTGACGTTCGACAGCTCCAACAGCCATAAACAAAGTTCCTTTAAAAACAGCGTGCAAGACAGCCAAAAACAATCCAGCCATCACGCCTAAATAAGTTCCGGAAGCCAAACCAATAACAATATAACCCAACTGGGCGATTGACGAATAGGCCAGTAATTTTTTCGCATCCGATTGAATTACTGCATAAAAAGTGGCCAAAACAGCCGTTATCGCTGCCAGCCAAGCAATCACTTCGTTGACAAGCCAATTCTGATTGCTGACCAAATTAAAAAGCACCAAAGCAAATCCAAAAACGCCCATTTTAGAAAGTGCACCGGAAAATAATGCTGTAAACGACATAGGTGAACCGGAATAAGCCCCGGGCGCCCATACATGCAAAGGCATCAGGGCGCTTTTCACCCCAAAACCAATCATCAATAAAATGGCGATGGCCAATTGATAACTTGCTTTAATGGCAAAAATGCTGTCGAAAATATCGGTGAGCAGAAAACTACCTGTGAATCCGTAAATAATCACAATGGCCATCAGCATGGAATAAGCACCAATAGCACTAAAGACGATGTATTTCAATCCACGTTTATCAACATCCTTTCCGGAATAGATAACGATAAAATAAGATGACCAAGTCATGATTTCCCAGAAGAAAAAGAGCGAAATCAAATCGCGGCTCATCAAAATACCAAGCATGGAACCAATGCTAAAAAGAAAATTCATGTAGAAATAACCCAGCCGATCTTTCCCTTTCATATAGGCCGTGGAATAAATAATGGAGAGTAAGCCCAAAATACTTACGATTATTCCAAACAAAAAAGCTGCTGAAGTAAAAGCCCATTGTAGGTGAATACCACCCATCTCAAAATCTATTTGAGTGGAAGAATCCATTGTAAAAAACACATAGTTTACCAACAGCATTAGCAGCACAACAAAGCCATCGCGAAGAATTGGCAAGAACTTATTCAGTAAATAACTGAACAAAGCTCCTCCAAAAACTAAGATTAAAAGAAGTATTAAACTGTTCATTTCTTTCTCATTTTATTTAAGCCCTACGGATAAAACCGACTGAATATAACTTTGTTTGTCGAGTAAATCTGTTGTTGCTCGCTCAATAAATCCACTTATCAAGTCGGGATATACGCCAACGGCAACAATGATAATAGCGAGAATAAACATAGCCAATTTTGCATTGAAACTCGGGATTTTTAATTCAATTGTTGAAATTCTCTCGCGAAAATAAATCCGGTGTATCACTCGGAAATAATACACGATTTCTATCACGCTCACCACCAAAATAATGGCAATAACAGTCATGAGACGAACATCAGCGGCCGCCATTAACAGATACAATTTACTCCAAAATCCTGCAAAAGGAGGCATTCCTACGATTGCTAAAGCGCCGAGCGCAAAAAGAAAAGAGGTAAAAGGTAAATGTTTTCCAATTCCGTCCACATCGTCTAAGGTTTTTTCAGTTGAATTATAGACCAGATAGGTTCCGCTGAGGAATAACATGCCTTTAATAATGGCGTGGTTAAACATCAGAAAAATGGCGGCAAAAACAGAATCGTGAGTGCCAATACCAAAGGCAACAGCAACCAATCCCATTTGTCCGATACTGGAATAAGCCAGCATCCGTTTTAATTTACCTTGCCGTAAAGCGATCACTTCGGCTACTGCCATTGTAATCATTCCAATAATCACCAAAAGCGGCAATATTTCTTTCACATCAAAAAGTGTAAACACCACACGCACTAAACCATAAATTCCGGCTTTTACCACCATTCCGGCAAAAATGGCGCCGATAGGACCGGGCGCTTGTGTATAAACATCGGGCGACCAGCCATTCAATGGAAATAATTCGGATTCTATTCCAAAACCTACAAAGAAAAGGATAAGAATAACGCCTTTCATAAATGGATCAACACCGGGCATTTTTAAAGCAATTTCGGCCATATTCAATGTGCCTACTTGTGTGTAGAGCAATAAGATAGCCAATAGTATAAGTGTGGAGGAAAACGATCCAATCAATAGGTATTTAAAAGCGGCCTCTGCTCCGTCGCGTTCGCGGTAAAAGGCAGTTAAAGAATAGGCCGATATGGCCGTGATTTCAAGAAAAACAAAAAGATTAAAAATATCTCCCGTGAGCACAATTCCTGTGGCTCCGGTGATGAGCATCATAAACAAAACATAAAACTTTTGTTTTTGAGCATTGTCCACTTCCGGTTTAAAATTGTAAGTGTACATCCAAATGACGAAACCAAGCATACTGAACATACTGGCCAAAAAGCCGGTGAGTGGGCTAAAAACCAAATTGATTCCCCAAGGCGGACGCCATCCGGCAATAATTTCTACAATAATGGTATTGGAGGAGATGATTTGATTCATCAAAACCACCGAGATATAAGAGAGATAGAGCAAGACCAATCCCGGGATGATTCGAGCAAGATCCTTATTTAATTTCCCAAACAAAGGAATCAAAAAGGCCGCCATTAGCGGAATAGCGATATATTGTACCGGAGAAATTACCATTTTAAATTCTTTATTTCGTCAATAGCTGCTGTATTGTGATGTTTATATAAACGGATTACTAAAGCAAGCGCAACAGCTGTGGTGGCAAAACCAATTACGATAGCCGTAAGCACAAGCGCCTGAGGAACTGGATCGACCATTTGTTGGGCCGATTCTAATACTTCGGGCGAAAAAATGGGGGCTGTTCCATTAGAAATGAAACCAACCGCAACAAAGAGCAAATGAAGTCCAGAGTCGATGATAGAAAGCCCAATGACAATCTTCAAAAGATTCTTTTTGGCAAGCGCAGCATAGAGTCCAATCAGCATCAGGACGATGGCTGTTCCATAAAAACTTATTGTTAAAAATTCATTCATCGTAGTGTCTTAATTTTCTTTTTGGGCCTCGGGCCGGTTGTTTAACAATACGGTATCGATCACGCCTGTTAATTCAGAGGCGACTTTAAATCCAACGGCAATATAAATAATACCAATAATACCACCGCTGAGTAAATCGTTCAATTCACCAGTAGGCAAAAAGTTTTCCAAGAATGTTCTTCCGAGTACAAGCCCGATAAAACCCAAGCTTGCAAAAACTACTCCGGCTATAGATTCAATCCAAGTAATGGCATTGTGGCTAACTTTAAATTTTCGGTAAGAAATCAACATGAGCAAAGAAGCCGTTGCAATGATTGCTCCGCCCTGAAAACCACCACCTGGAGAAAGATGCCCGTGAATAAAAACATAGCCGCCCAGCAAAATTATCATTGGGAACAATATTTGACTTCCGATTTGAATAATACGACTGGAGGGATTCTTAGCTCTTACCTCTTTTTCGCCTTTTTGTTTTCTTCGATACATGATACTTCCCAAACCGGTGGCCGCAAGAAACAAAACCGTTACTTCGCCCAAGGTATCAAATCCGCGGTAGTTTACTACAATAGCAGTAACGGAGTTTGATACTTTCAAATCGACCGGCGATTTTTCGATGTAATAGTTGCCCACATTGTCTCTTTTTTCGCCAAAGGGGACTTTGAAAAAGGCATCTACCAAGAAGTATCCGACGACGCTCAAAATAAGAATTACAAAAAATTGCTTTATCATTTCAACTCTCCTTTCTTGCTTTCAATTTTCGATTTCTTCTCGTCACAACACTCTTTAATTGTTGTATTTCGAATGGTAATGATAAAGATAATGGTGGTTAAAGCCACTCCTATGGCGGCTTCGGTAAGAGCTACGTCAGGAGCTTGAAGGATAAAAAACATGAGTGATAATCCTAAGCTCACAACGCCCGTTGAAACAACAGCATAAAGCAAATTTTTTGAAACGACGGCATAAATGGCGGCTCCAATTGTCATCATTACAAGTACTATGACGGGAATTACTAACCAAATCATTTTTGTTCCTCCTTACTTTCTTCCACTTCTTCATAAGCATCTACTTGCTCTTTTGAAAATGGCTTAAGATTGTGTTTATAACTTCCGCGGGCAATTGCGTGGGAGCTCAATGGATTCGAAAAGGCGATGAAAAGAATCATAATCAACAATTTAATCCACCAATCAGGTTCCAGAAAAGCCACACCTAAAATTAAACTCATTGCGCCCAAAGTGGAAGCTTTGGTACCGGCTTGAACACGGGTATAAAGATCGGGCATTCTATAAATTCCCAATGCTCCCAAGAATAGGAATATCGCGCCAAGGGCCACAAAAAAATATCCTAAATAGGTAAAAATAGTTTCCATATTAAATACCTCCCTCCAGGTAGCGAGCAAATGCCAAAACGCCAATAAAACCTAAAACGGCATAGACCAGCGAAACATCGACATAAATAAAGCGTCCATAAATATGCGCCATATAAACCATGGCGGCAATGGCGAGTGTGGAAATGGTATCGAGTGCCACAACACGATCAGATGCTGTGGGCCCTTTTATAAACCGAACCATTCCAAGTAAAAAAGCCAAAGAAATGATGGCCATGATTACTAAATTAAAATAATCTTCAAAGAGCATATCTATTTATCAAATATTTTAATGAGAATTTTTTCGAAATCGGCAGCAATATCTTGGTAAATTCCGGCTTCGTCATGACTTGTCATGTTCAACCAGTGGATATAAAACTCGTCGTCGATTAAATCAACGGTGAGCGTTCCGGGAGTAAGGGTAATGGTATTGGCCAAAACCATTTTTGCAAAGTCGGATTTTAAGCTCGACTTGAATTTTACGATGCCCGGATTTACAGGAAGTTTTGGGTGGAGTACAATTTTAGCAACTTGGATGTTTGACTTTACCAAAGCCACCAAAAACACAATTGAAAATTGAAAGATGTAATAAATTCTTCGCGGATGAAAAAGAGAAAACCCATAGTGGGTGAAAGATGCAAAATTAAAGGCCGCAATAAGCCCGGTAACGACAAATCCGGTTATCAGCTCTGCTGGAGCCAAGCTAACCGTATAGGCATACCATACAATCATTAAAATCAGCCAGGTGTACAAAAACCTGCCCCATTTCTGTGTTTTTTTTTTCATAATTAAGAACTTTATTTCATACATCCTTGAACAAATGTTCAAACTCGAGGCAAAAATAAGCCAAATAATAGGGGCTGTTATTGGGCAATTCTAATTTATAATAAATCTATGTAAATAATAGCCCCGATTGCTATGTTTGTTAAATGCTTATGAACCTAGAAACAATTTCATTTTATCAAAAAGTTCCTGTTTCATTACCGGTTTGGTAATATATTCGTCGCAGCCAAAATCAAAAGCTTTTTCCATATCGCCATTGATGGCAAAAGCGGTCACCGCAACAATTGGGAGTTTGGGTTTTATGAGTTTTATTTGTTTGGTGGCGCTGTATCCATCCATGATTGGCATACGTAAATCCATCAACACTAAATCTATCTGTCGTTCGGACAATACTTCTTTCACGGCATCTTTGCCATTTTTTACCCATATAAGTTGGGCTTTTGTTTTTCGCAACAATACTTCGAGATATTGATAGTTTGTAGCAATATCTTCTGCTATTAAGATGACTCTTTCCTGAAAATCGGGAGTCTCTTCGGAATTCTTTTGTGTTTTGGGGACTGTCATTTTTTTCTTTTGAAGATAAGGGATGGTAAAATAAAAAGTACTTCCGTTTCCGAGCACAGATTCCACCCAAATATCGCCACCCAATTTTTTTATTAATGAATTTACGATACTTAGGCCGAGGCCGGTTCCCATTTTTTTGTTTTCTTCATTGACTTGTTGAAAACGTTCAAAAATTCGTTTCTGGTCTTCATCTGCAATTCCGATTCCGCTGTCTTTTACAAAAAATAATAACTTAGGCGTTCCGTCGTTGTATGTTTCGTTCGGAAGTTTATAGCCAAAAACGATGGTTCCTTTATCCGTAAACTTGATTGCGTTGTCCACCAAATTGGAAACCACTTGCCTCAATCGCGTATCGTCAGTCAAAATTGTGGCATTCAATTCGGGCAAGCCAGATTCGAGTTCTAACTGTAGGTTTTTAACGATTAGCCGTTTATCATGTAAATACAACTTCTTAATATCGCCCAACAGATCGTTCAAATTGACCGGAAGCAGTTTCATGTCTTGAAACCCGGCCTCTATTTTAGAAATATCGATGATGTCGTTGATGAGATTGAGCAGATGCGATCCGCTGCTTTGCACTATTTCGGCAAATTGATCTTTTTCTTCCTGATCGGAGGTTTCGGCCAGCAGCTTGGTAAATCCGATAATGGTATTCATAGGAGTCCTGATTTCATGACTCATATTGGCCAAAAAGGCCGATTTCTGTCGGTCGCTTTCCTCCGCTTTTTCTTTTTCTTGTTTCAATCGAGCTACCAACTGCTTTTGATTCTCGATATTTTCTATCTGATGAAGAAAATAATATTCGCCATTTCCTACTTCAATTTCTGTATTGACCAACCTGAGCCAATATCTATTTCCGTCCTTTTGAAGGCATTTAAAATCATATCTAAATTGCTTGCTGCTGCGCACTAATATTGATTTGTACAAAAGCGAAAGTGCTTCTTTGTCTTCTTTCTGCATTATATCGGCAAAGGGAATATCGTGAATAGAACTCCCTATTTCGAGTGGATAAGGAGCATTTGCATAGAACAAATCATTGAAATACAAAACCAAACCCGCCTGATTACTAATAAGAATCTGTTGATTTAAATTGTTTAGCACGACTGAAAACACGGATGGATCTAGTGGAACTGAGTGCATAATGATAAACGCTTTACTATTGGGGCTAGTCAAAGATACAATTATCCTTTAAAAAGAAAAATTTTCTATTCGATTGAAAATAAAAATAGTCTTTAAAAAAAGAAACGCCTTCGCACAGAATACAAGCCCATTCGTTGCAGAAATCTTATCTTTGCAAAAATGGATACAGATGATTAAATCGATGACAGGATTCGGAAAGGCTTTGGTAGCTTTCCCAAACAAAAATATAACAGTAGAAATAAAAGCTTTAAACAGCAAATATTTCGATTTTACAGCCCGTATTTCTTCGTCATACAAAGAATATGAGCCGGCAATAAGAAGCTTGCTCAACGAGCTTTTGGAAAGAGGAAAAGTAGAACTTATTCTCAATTCGGAATCCAGTGCCGCCGAAGTTTCCTTTAAAATAAATGAAGCTGTTGCCGAAGCCTATCTTTCTCAAATTTACGGCCTAAAAGACCGTCTGAAATTGCCCGACGATCCGAATCTTTTAAGCACAATTTTAAAAATGCCCGATGTGATGAGTTCGGCAGCCGAAGAACTTGGCGAAGCCGAATGGGCGCTTTTGGAAAACGGAATAAAGGAAGCCGCAGCCAAATTGAACGATTTTCGTTTGGATGAAGGACGTGTTTTACAAAATGATTTTGTACAACGCATTGCATTGATTCGTCAATATGCCGAAGATTTGGTTGCTTTTGAAGAACCTCGTATTGCTCTTTTGAAAGCGCGATTTAAAAAGAATCTGGAAAGCTTAACCGAAGACGCTTCTTACGATACCAATCGCTTTGAGCAAGAGTTGATTTATTACATCGAAAAACTGGATATTACCGAAGAAAAAGTCCGCCTAACACGCCATTTGGATTATTTTACCGAAACATTGGGCGAAAAAGGCTCGAATGGAAAAAAACTAAGTTTCATTGCGCAAGAAATTGGTCGCGAAGTGAACACCATTGGATCAAAAGCCAACGACGCCGATATCCAAAAAAGGGTAGTCATGATGAAAGACGAATTGGAAAAAATAAAGGAGCAGCTTTCGAATATTCTATAATAAAATGGCTACCTAACTCAAATACCACTATTTATTCATGAAACCAAAACACAAGGTATTTATCTTTTCGGCGCCATCAGGCTCAGGAAAAACAACGATTGTTCGGGCATTGCTGCGTGCCGGATTTCCTTTCTCTTTCTCGGTTTCGGCTACCAGCCGACCAAGACGAAATAATGAAATCCATGGCCAAGATTATTACTTTATCAGCCCGGAAGAGTTTAAACAAAAAATAGAAGAGCAAGCCTTTGTGGAATGGGAAGAAGTTTATGAAAATACTTTTTATGGCACACTGAAAAGCGAAATTGAACGTATCTTTTCGGAAAATAAATACCCTATTTTTGATGTTGATGTGGTTGGCGGATTGAACCTAAAACGCTATTTTGGAAAAAATGCTTTGGCGGTTTTTGTGCAAGCTCCTTCCGTCGAAATTTTGGAAAACCGCTTACGCAATCGCTCCACCGACAACGAAGCCAGCATACAAAAACGATTGGCCAAATGCAGTTATGAAATGACTTTTGCTTCCCAGTTTGATGTGATTGTGGTTAACGATTTGCTCGACGAAGCAGTAGAAGAAACAAAAATGCACATTCGACAATTTATCGAAAATGAGTAATCTTCCCCATAAAATCGGTTTGTTTTTCGGGAGCTTTAATCCCATTCACATTGGACATAGTATTATTGCCAATTACATGATTGAATACAGCGATCTGGAGCAAATCTGGTTTGTGGTTTCGCCTCACAATCCTTTGAAAGAGAAAAATAATTTGCTGGACGACTTTCAACGATTCGAAATGGTGCAAATGGCTATTGCCGACGATTTTCGCTTTCGCGCTACCGATATCGAATTTCGTTTACAGCAACCTTCTTATACCATCGACACGCTTACCTATTTGCACGAAAAATATCCCCAGCATCAATTTTGTTTGATTTTAGGTGGCGATAATCTGAGCAGCTTT
>KB228144.1_pt80 | contig 10121 bp, 10 predicted proteins | sample 524768 | NCBI WGS metagenome assembly AMQJ01 (sample SAMN00998488, study PRJNA167727) | sediment metagenome | isolation source: subsurface aquifer sediment | place: USA: Rifle, Colorado | collected Aug-2009
CCTGAACGGCACCCGGGCCGGGTTTACGCTGGAATCCGTCACCTTTGGGGATGAAAGGGTTTATTCAAAAGAGGACGGCCGGGTGACATTGCCGGATATTCTGCCTGCGCTTGACCTGACACCGGATCAGGACGAAAACCCGGAACATGTCACACTGAAACTGCAAACCCCGTTCAGGATCAGCACGGACACGGGCCAGGCCCCAAACCTGCCCTTTGACCTTTTAATGCGTTCCCTGATCCGCCGGTGTACCGCCCTGTTCAACACATATGGGGATGGTAAGCCACCCCTGAATTACCCGGAGTTGGTGAAAAAAGCCTGCCGGGTGAACCTGACAGACAACAGCCTGGCCTGGTTTGACTGGCAGCGATACTCCTCCCGCCAGGAGGCAAAAATGTATATGGGCGGACTTTTGGGACAAGTAACCTACCAGGGAGACCTTGGACCTTTTCTGCCGTTTCTCCGCATGGCGCAAACCGTTCATGCCGGAAAAAATACGGCGTTTGGGCTGGGCAAAATTGATTTGGAGACAATGAACAAATGAATGCCAAAGAAACGGCAAAACCTGAAAACATGTTCCTGATGTTTAATCACTCACTGTCCAAAGACCAGGAAACTGATGCCCAAAATATCTGGGGAACGCAACTGCAATTTGTTGGGCTTCCGGGCCAGTTGAAGGCGCTTTGGGCACAAATTCCTGCAGATAAACAAGAGCTTTTTGACACGCTGGCTCCTTTTCGAACATGGCTTGAAAAGCAATCCCGGCCTAATGATCTTGTATTGATCCAGGGAGATTTCGGTGCCACCTGGCTCATGGTTCAATATGCACTGAACTCCAATCTTGTACCGGTTTATTCTGTTACCGTCAGACTGGCCAGTGAAGAGAGATCACCGGACGGCATGGTAAAAAACACGCACTTTTTCAAACATCAAATGTTCCGACTATACGGCATATAAAATCAGGAGGGAAGTATGGCTAATGTTTTTATCAGTTTTCTTGGAATAGGCAGTTTCAACAAAAAACCGGGGTATGAGCGGGCCAAATATGTCTGGACGGAAAAGACTTCGCAAGCCATAACCTGCTGTTTTGCCCAGACCGCCATTCTTGCTGCCCTGGAAGCATGTGAAGATCAGAACAGCACCGTAGACCGGGTGGTCCTGTTCCGCACCCGGGAATCTGACACCAAGCACCTGAAGCTGTTGAAGAGTGAATTCAACGACCACCTTAAACAGGCACCCAAGATCATCGAACCAGACCTGGTACCCACGGAAATGACCGTTGCCAACCAGTGGGGCTGGTTTGAAAACCTTTTACATCATGTTGATTCCGGCGACCGGATAACAATGGATTTTACCCACGGCATGCGGGCGGTTCCCATCATCTTTTCCAGTGCCATTGGTTTTCTTACAAGGGCCAAAAACATCACCCTGGAACATGCGTTGTATGCCTGGTACGACCAGAATCGCCAGAACGGTGAGCCTCACCCCATTGTGGACATGAAAGATTTTTACGTCATCAACGACTGGGCCGAATCCGTGTCACGCCTGACCGAGGACGCGGACGCCAGAAAACTGGGGGAAATGGCAAAGCAATCCCGGGTAGATGCCATGGCCCCCCTGGCCGATGAAGATCTGATAGCCGCTTTCCAGGAGATGACCGACTGCATCCGGAACGTGGATGTGAACAATGTATCCCAAAAGGTCAATGACGCCCTGGCATACGTCCAACAAAGCCGCACCAAAGTAGGCGGTTCAGCCCGACTGATGCTGGATCTGGTCTGGGAAAAGTTCTGCGCCCTGGCCACGGACGATCCCCCCAGCGGGCGGTATGACCAGCCCTATTTTGAGACCCAGATTAAAATTATCGAAGTGTTGATGGAACACCGGCTTTTCATGCAGGCATTCACGGTGATGCGTGAACTTGTGGGTGCTATCGGCATGGCAGGTATCGGTGGCAAATATGCCAAGAAAAAAATGGCGTCAGGCGACGGCAAAAAATACAGAAAACGGTTTGCGGAAGTTTTTGTCAATATGATGCAGTTTCCGGTTGATAAATGGAAATTTTCCGGATTTACCGAAGAAACCCGCCTGAAACTGATGCCCTGGTTTGAAAAGCTGCAAAAGGCCGGGATCGAACCGCAACTTCGGGAGATTATCGATGACATGGTCAAAATCCGCAACGGGTTTGACCATGCCTGGACCTCGGAAAATGCGGCATTCCAGGGTATTGAAAAAAAAGGGAAGGAATATTTAACGGTATTACACAACGTTGTAAGCCAAATGGCTGAACAGGAATTTTTTTCAAAGCAAGAAAATTAAAATGGGAGTAACAATGGATAAAGAACTGCTTCAGGCAATAAGCATTGCCGGCTTATTTCATGATATTGGTAAATTTGCAGAAAGGGCCGATGCTGTTGAATTGCCAGATAAGGATATGGTGGCCCAGGAATATCGCTATGCCCATGCCTATCACACAGAACTGGCATTAAAGTCGCTTTTTCCGGCAGGACAGCTTGAACGGGAATTTGCCGGCAGCAGCGAAGTAAACATCCTGAATATGGCGTCAAGACACCATAAACCCAGAAATATATATGAGCTGATTATTTCCCAGGCAGACCGTATCGCTTCCGGTCATGAACGCTCTGCAGGAGATGAGCTCTCCGATTATGACACCGGCGGCAGAGAACGTAAAAGACAGACCCCGCTGATCAGTATCCTGTCGCGCATTAAACTGTTTGGAGAACAGGTGAAACCCGAAGACTGGCGGTATAAAATTAACCACGCTTCGGTTTCAGGATCTGCCGGGGATTTCACTTCATTTTTTCCGGTGCCCAAAGAACACTACCCCTATAATCAGGTGGAAGAGGATTATGTACAGCATTGGCATCATTTCAGGCAGGCGGTACAACCCGATTCAGGCAACGGTCTGGACCTGTTTGTCCAGTTTCCGGTAATACTTTGCCTTTGTAGAGATTTTCAATGGTGCCTACCGGCATCAACAAGAAAAGAGGAACTTCCGGATGTCTCGCTCTTTGACCATCAAAAGGTCACTGCTGCCCTGGCAGGCTGCATCTATTGGTATCATGCCCGATGCGGCAACCTGAACGAAAGGGATATCATGGACCATTCTGTTCCAAAATTTCTTTTGTACTGCGGGGATATCAGCGGAATTCAAAAATTTATCTATAAAATTTCGTCCAAAGGTGCCTACCGGACATTAAAGGGGAAATCCTTTTATATCCAGATTCTTGCCGAAATCCTTGCCAATGAATTTGTTGACCGTTTTTCATTAACCCAGACCAATATCCTTTATGCCAGCGGCGGGAAATTTTACCTGCTGCTTCCCAATCTTCCCGATACGATTCAAACGCTGGAAGATGTGCAGCATGAGGTCAACATGGAGTTATTGAAACAGTATAACGGGGCTCTGTATCTTCGGACAGGGTATGAAACCTTGTCTGCCGATGACTTGACAAGAAAAAGCGGCACAACGCTTTACCGGATCTGGGACCGGCTGACCCGGGGGCTGGTTTATCAGGACAGGCAGCGCTACAACAAGGCAGCGACAGATGACTATGACCTGCTGTTCGCCGTCCGCCCCCAGGCAAACTTAAACGCCTGCGAGGTTTGCCGCCAAACCATGAAAGACAAAAGAGAAACCATATGTGCGGCTTGCAAAGAGATGGCAAAGTTAGGCAGCCAACTTGGTGCGGCAAACTGGATTGTTCTTGGTTCAAACGGCGCAGACCTTCCGGAACAGGGTAAACCGGTCATGGAGGTATATGGAAAGCAGTTATGGCTCTTTGAAAAAATGCCTGAAAAAATTAATGGTGAGAACCTGCTTTTCATGGGGATCAATTCAGCGGATTACCACAAGACCGCTCTATCCGTTCAGCACCGCACCCCGGTCAATTGCGTCCCTTTTACCATCGGGTCTTCCCATCGCTTTGATACGGATTTTGATAACATAGCCCAGCGCAGTGCCGGAAACTTCAAGCGGCTTGGCATCCTGCGCATGGATGTAGACAATCTTGGGCGTATTTTCAGCGAAGGGCTTGAAAATTACCAACATGAGCTGATTCAGAACACCACCCGTTTCCATTCACTGGGAAGAATTACGACCATGAGCTGGCAACTGGGCCAGTTCTTTGGCGCCGTGCTTCCGGCCATGCTCAATGCCAACCCGGACTGGTGTGAAAGGGTTACTGTGGTCTATTCAGGAGGGGATGACCTGTTTCTTCTGGGTGCCTGGGACGCACTGCCGGATGTGGCCCTTGAGATCCGCAGGCTGTTTTCCCGGTTTTCCTGTCATAACGCCGCCTTCACGCTTTCCGGCGGCATGGTGATCTCCGGTGGGACTTTTCCTGTATATAAAAGCGCGGAAATGGCAGGTGAGGCTGAAGCAAAGGCAAAATCCCACACAACCATCCTGCTTCAGGCCAGAGAAAAAAGGCAAAAAAACGCATTTACCTTTTTTGATCAGCCCATGCACTGGAAACAGTTTTCAGCCCTTGCCGACATGCAGATAAAGCTTATGGCGCTTATCAGCCAAAAAGAACACTACCCGCTTTTACAACGGCTTAGAGCGATTGCCCTCTCCTGGCAGGAAAGTGCCCGAAAGCTGAAACAGTCAAAAGGGGAAATGCCCCTTGAAGAGATCAGAAACCGGCTGCAAGCCGAAAAGTGGCGGTGGAGAATGGTGTACACCTTGTCCCGATACTCAGACGCCAAAAGTGAAGAGATAAAAAATGATATTGAGTCCATAAAAGAATTCATAACCGGCAATGTTGCAGGAACCGAAAAAACCGGAATTGAGCTGCTTGGCGTCCTGACACGCTGGAGCGAATTAAAACTACGATAATAACAGGGAGTTAAAATGGAAAAAGAACAGATTGTTTCATGGGTGCAGCAGGGGCCACAGCCCGCATTATTGGATGCTGCCCAGGAATTGGGAAAAGAGATCAAGAATAAAGGCTTGACAACATCCCAAATTCGCCAGGTTTTTACCCGCTTGAAATCAATTGAGGCAAAAGGGTATGTCAAACAAAAAACAGATTTCATGATGCTCAAACCTTATCTTGCGTATGCCGCAGGACGGCAAGACCGGGTTATAGGACTTAAGATCTTCAAAGAAAAAATCACCATGGGGATTGATGCTGTGTTTGAAGGCGGCAGTTCTGAAGAAGAACCCACCCGTTTTGTTAATTTCTGTAAATTATTCGAGGCAGTTTTGGCCTACCATCGTGCCTTTGGCGGCAAATAAGGAGAAAAGCAATGAGTGATACAAAAACACTGAAATTGGACCGTAAAATTTTTATTCAGGGAGAAATCAAGCTGCTCACCGGTATGCATGTGGGCGGTTCTTCATTAGGGCTTGGCATTGGCGGCGCAGACAAGGTTGTGATCCGAAACCCAATTGACAACCTACCCTATATCCCCGGTTCATCTTTAAAAGGGAAAATGCGTTCTTTGCTGGAAAAAAGCCTTAATCTTGTAAAGATTAAAAAAGTAAAAAATGAAAATAAAGAAGAATGGACGGGGACTCTGTGTATTGATCCCGACCAAGATGCTGTGCAGCTTTTTGGTTTTCCTGCAGATGATAAGGCTGACACAAAGCCTGAATACGCACCAACCCGCCTTATTGTTCGGGACTGCAGGCTTCTCAACGAACAGACTCTGGCAAACGCTGAAAACACCGATATGTACTGCACTGAAATAAAAACAGAGGTCGCCATTGACCGCCTGACCTCAAAAGCCAACCCCCGCCAGTTTGAACGGGTGCCTGCCGGGGCCCGGTTCGGCCTTAATCTTGTCCTTGATCTTTATAATGTGGATGCCGGTTCCCAAGGGGAGACCAGCAGGGCGGACCGCTTTGTTCACCTTGTTTGCCAGGCATTGTCCCTGGTGGAAGATGACTATATCGGGGGCCAGGGAACCCGCGGGTACGGCCAGGTTGAATTTCTTGTTACATCCGTTACCGAGCGGACGGCGGACAGTTACAGAGAGGGGCAGATGGAGCGGCAACCTTCGGAATACCAGAAGCAATTTGCCCTGTTTATGAATAAAGAAGAGGCGCCTGTATGATGATTGCATACCATTTACTATTTCAAGACCCTGTGCATTTCGGTCTTGAAGGCATCGGGCAGGAAGCTGTGGAGCAGGCGTTCCGTTCCGATTCCCTGTGGGGGGCAGTGCTCCAGAAATGGTTTCTTCTGTTTGATGACACCCCGGAGCAGTTGTGCACCAACACACCGTTCTCCATCTCCTCCTGTTTCCCGTTCATCAATGGGGTACGCTTTTTTCCATTGCCCATGGGCGCACTTGACGCTGTTATTGAAGATGCCGCCAGGCACAAGGCGATTCAAGGCATGCCCGGTGTAAAAGAGTGGCGCAAGGTCAGGTACGTTGCTGAACCGCTTTTCAGGAAAGCACTTAAAGAAAAGCTGCTGCCGGCAGATGTCAGTTTAGACCAGGTATTTCCCATGGCGATTTATGAAAAAAATAATATAACCGGAGCCACATTCCAGCAGCATGAACAGCGCCCCAGAATCATGACGGACCAGATGAACGGCGGTGTCAGTGAAAGTGCTTTTTTTTACTGCACGGACCAGTTTTTTGGCGACAGTGCCGGCCTGTTTTTTCTTGCCCGGTTTAACGGCGATGCTGTTCGGGAAAAATTTGAGGCGGCCTTAATGCTTTTAGGCGACTGCGGAATCGGTGCGGACAGGAGCATCGGCAGGGGCGGTTTTGTTTTCTTTTCACAGTCAGTTGACTTCCCTGCTCCCACGGCACCTGCGGCATGGCTGACGCTCTCCCTGTACCATCCCACCAGGGATGAGGTTCAACAAGGGGTCCTTACCGCAGGCAGGTATTCGCTTATTAAACGATCCGGACCCGGCGGCGGTTTTCATGTCAGCCGGTTTAGACGCTCTGACTGCTGGATGCTTGAAGAAGGCGCAGTCATTCCCTTTCACGCACAAGGCGATGCGCCCTGCGTTTTGAAACAATCGGAATTTATTCCCCACAATATCTATCGCAACGGCGGGGCATTCTGTATTCCATTGCACAAGGGGGCCGCATGACAACAAAAAATAATATCCGCTCAATCTATCACTGTGACGTCGAACTGCTGACGCCCCTACATATCGGCAGTGGAGACAAATATGTTGAACACTTTGATTTTTCATATAAACGTCAGACCCAAAAGCTTACGGTCTTTAACAGAAATAAACTGTTTGAGCAGGTTGCAGGTTCAGGAGAAGGCGGGATACAGGCGTTTACCCGGGCCATTGAAGAAGAACGCCTTGACGCATGGCTGGACAGCAGGCCCGAGGGTATAAATATGGATGCGGCCCGTATTCACAGTTTTTCTTGTGAAAGGCGGCCAAGGGAGATCCTGGTACAACTTCGCACCGGTACTTCAGACGCGCTACTTGCCGGCAGCTCTTTGAAAGGTTCTTTGAGAACAGCGGTTTTATCGCAGTTGTCAAAAGAGGATGGCCGAAAAGCCATTGATCAGTTTAAACAAAAATTATTGGCCCCAGGGTTGCGCATAAAAACTGATGATAATGAAATTGTAAAACAATATCTGGGCCCCGACGCCCAAAAAAATCTGATGAGATGTCTGTCCGTGGCGGATTGCGTATTCCCTGCCAACACCATTAAACTGGAAAATGTATTGCTGTCCCGCCGGGTATCGAATCAAAAAATGGCAGTCAAGTTTCCTGTAATCCTGGAAAAAATCTGTGAAGGAAGCAAGGCTGGTTGCCAAGTCTCTTTTGATACATATCTCGGGCAGCATGGCCAGGCCAATCTTGGGTTTCGGGCTGACTTGACCCTGGACTGGATGCTCGATGCCGTCCGCCGGAAAACAGCAAAAACCATTGCAACTGAACTTGACTTTTTCGATGGGGTGGGCGGAGACCATAGCCAGATGCTCAAATCCTTTTACGAGCAACTGCAAGGTAACATCCGTGAGACGGGCGAAAACGAGGTCATATTACAGCTTGCCTGGGGCAGTGGCTGGAATGGTATGACCGGTGAGTTATTGGAAAAAAATGAACTTACCCCTGTTCTTCGTGAGAAACTTAAACTGGCTCCGGGCTATGCACAGTTTCCTTTTCCCAAAAGCAGACGCTTTGCCTTAATTAACGGTCAGGCGCTTCCCATGGGGTGGGTAAAGTTGTCATTTACCGATAAAGAAGAAAAAAAACGGTTCGAGGCGGAGCAACGGCAGGCTGTATTAAATAGGCAGGAGCGTGAAAACGCGGCACAAAGAGCCAATGAAGAAAGGAAAGAACAATGGCTTGCCATGGACGAAACCGGGCAGGATATTGCCATTATCCAAAAAACTGATCTGGCATTGGAACAGGCCCCGCAGAAAGAGCCGTTAAAAGATGTCTGGCCCAAATTGGAGAAGTCGGAACCGGATATTCAAAAAAAATTGGCCCAAACGTTTATCGGAGAGTGGAAAAATATACCCGAGGCCTGGAGAAAAAAGCAATGTTCAAAAAGTCAGTGGGAAAAAGTAGAAAAACTGGTTGAAATCACCGGCATTGACCATCCTGATATCCTTCAACTGGACACCGGTGAACAGCAGCTTGTTGATACGATCACTGCGCTTAAAGACTTTGGACAGTTCTATAACAGCAATATATCCATGGACGGTTTAACGCTTATCGCAGCGGAAACGTTGAAAGACAAATTCATGGAATGGGGCTGCAATAATAAAAAAGCAAATCCCAATAAATCCAAGGCATGGAAAGCTCTCGATAAGAATTTAAAAAACTTACGTAAAAAGGAGCTTCCCGGGAATTAACAATATGAACAAAAAATTTATTTTGTCTACCTGCGGCACGAGCCTTTTAACCAATTACGCCGGAGACAATATTACCAGAGGCCTGATTCATGAATATGCCAATGCAAAAAGCAATGCCGATGTACCGGAATCTGCCCGGGCAATTATCACGGAGGTGATTGAAAAGCTAAGCCGGTCGGTTGAAAATGCAGGGTATGAACAGGCGGCAGCCATGTCTGCAGAGCTGAACGGGATCATTAAGTTCTATGGCGGGATTCTGCCCAAGGCCTGTGATTTCCACCAGCTTCTCAGTACCGACACCTGGCTTGGTAAGGAGACCGCAAATCTGGTAAAAAAATGGATCAACCGGACAGCCCCTGACATGATTGTGGATATTTACGCGCCTTCCGATCTCCAGACAAAGGAGATGGCGTCCTTCCAATGGGCATTGTCCGATCTTGTGAAAAAATTTTACGAAGAGCTGCCTGAATTCAGGCGCACCGGGCATAAAATTGTATTCAACCTGACCGGTGGGTTTAAGGCGGTGCAGGGGTTTCTTCAGAGCGTTGCCAATTTTTTTGCCGATGAAACCATATATATTTTTGAAAAGTCCGAAATGCTGATGCGTATCCCCCGGCTGCCGGTAAAACTGGATGCTGCCGGAATCGTGGAAAAACATCTTTCCTGCTTCCGAAATCTTGCCATGAGCGTTCCTTATGCCGGAGAAATCAGGATTCCGGAAACCATGTTTCAGGAACTGTATGGTATCGTCGAGCTTTCAGCCTGGGGTGAGGTATTATGGAATGAAGCCAAAGAACAACTATACCGGGAGCGACTGTGGCCGACGCCTAATCCGGAAAAGATCAGGTATGGAAAAGGATTTCAAAAAAGCACCGAATCCATAGAACCGGATAGGATGCAACAGGTCAATGAACGGATTGACCAGCTAAACAGGCACTTCCAGGATGAACAATACAATCCACGTTCTCTTGATTTCAAACCGTTGAAAGGAAATAGAATGGCCCCGTCAACCCATGAATCTGATGCCTGGGCTGATAAAGATGCAAAAAGGATTTTCGGTCATTTTGAGAGCGGCTGTTTTGTCTTGGATAAACTTGGTAAAGGGCTTCATTAAACCATGTTTTTCCTGGTCTGCTTTGATATTGTTGACAACCGGGTCCGGTACAGGGTAGTAAAGATCCTGAAAGGATACGGGACCCGGGTTCAAAAGTCCGTATTTGAATGCGCCAACATGACGGAACACAAATTCATGAAAATGCAGTCGGATCTGGAGGAGATCATTGACCATGGTGAGGATACCATC
>KB227273.1_pt16 | contig 10107 bp, 6 predicted proteins | sample 524768 | NCBI WGS metagenome assembly AMQJ01 (sample SAMN00998488, study PRJNA167727) | sediment metagenome | isolation source: subsurface aquifer sediment | place: USA: Rifle, Colorado | collected Aug-2009
TCCCTGGTCAAAACCGGCGGCAACAAATCCAAGGCGGCCCGTGTGCTGGGCGTGGGCAGGGCAACCCTGTACCGCTTTTTAGTTGACCATCCTGAGATTAAATCATTTTCAGACACGTTCTAAGTTATTTCGGATGATTGAATTTCAAGATTGGGGAAACGCATCACAAAATATTTTTATGACGCGTTTCTCCGGAACATATCAAAGGGGGATTTAAATCAGGCCAAGAACGATGCCCAGAGCTCCCAGAAAGGAGTGGGAAAGGGCAACCCCCCAGATATTGGGTCGTTTTATAAATATTGTCCCCCATATCAGTCCGCTGATAAACGCAATGACAAGTATCTGCGGGTGTCTGTAAATAACGTGCAAAAAACAAAATGACAGGGTGGATATCCATAAAAACATGCGGTTGCTGCCGCTTTTAATCCGTTTCGTCTCTGTAAACAGAATGCCTCTGAAAATGATTTCCTGAACAGGTCCCAGAAAAAAGATATAAATCAGGTAAGTATGCGAAAAATAATAATTATGGTTTTTTGGTATTAACAATCCGGCTTTGTATGAGATATAAAGCGCCATACCTCCGATGGCACAAAACAGAAGATTCAGTGCCATGGCGCTTTTAAGCGTATCGATTCGAAAACCCAGTTCTTCCAGACGGTAACGCCTGTGGAAACAGAAATAAGCCAGCCCGGCCAAGGCGAAGAATAAAGCATAAAACCGGTGTTCAAATGGGATGATTTTCAGCCAAATCAACGCCACAGGCGCATAGCAGATAAAAAGCAGAGACAACAATGGCTTGAACTGTCCAATAAAACGGCCACGGATATTGAATCCTGTTGTCAACTCCGGAATGGAAAATGAATTTAAAATTGCTTGCTTTCGCTCCATTTGAGGCTCTAATTCTTTTATTTTTGAATTGTCTGAATAAAATTGACAAGTTAAGGAATATTAACACAAATCTAATACAAACAAAACAATTTTTCATTTTCTAAGCCATATCCGTGTTGCCTGCGGGTTTCTTCTGGGCCATATAATACAGCACCGGCACCGCCATCCTGGAAATCAGCAGGGAGGCAATCTCACCAAACATCAATGAAATGGCCAGGCCCTGGAAAATCGGGTCTGCCAGGATCACCGAAGCGCCCACAACAACCGCCATGGCAGTCAGGAGCATGGGCCGGAACCGGATGGCACCGGCTTCCACCACGGCCTCTGCCAGGGGCAGACCATGACTTCGGCGCAGTTCAATAAAATCCACCAGAATAATGGAATTTCTCACCACAATCCCTGCGCCGGCCATGAATCCGATCATTGAAGTCGCGGTAAAAAATGCCCCCAGGGCCCAATGGGCGGGCAGAATGCCGATCAAAGAGAACGGAATCGCCGCCATCACCACCACCGGCGTTACATAGCTTTTAAACCAGCCCACCATGAGCATATAAATGAGTATCATTACCACGCAAAATGCCAGGCCCAGGTCCCGGAACACCTCCAGGGTGATATGCCACTCTCCGTCCCATTTAATGGAGGGCTCGGACTCATTGAAGGGCTGCTTTAAATTATAGATGGTGACATGGTCCAGGCTTCCGCCAAAATCCTTGCCTGACAGCTGCTCAACGGCTTTATTCATCTCAAGTATAGGGTACAGCGGACTCTCCGCAGCGCCGGCAACATCGCCTGTCAGGTAAATCACCGGCTTCAGATTCTTCCGGTAGATAGGCTGATCCACGGGTGCCCGGCTCAAGGTCACAAGCTCTCGCAAGGGCGTCAGGGCCGAAGCAGGATTGCGCGGATTGCGCAGCCCGATGTTCAGAATAGAATCAATCCGGGCGCGTTCGGCTTTGGGCAGCTGAAATACGATATCTATTTCTTCCTTGTCCCGGGGCTGGTGGAACAAATCTACAGACAATCCGGAAAGCCCCATATTCACAGCCCGGGTGATGTCGCCTTCACTGATGCCGTTCAGCGCCGCTTTTTCCTTGTCCACCGTGATAATGGTCTTTTCGCGATCATTCTCACGGTACCAGTCGATATCCACCACACCATCCGTCCGGGTAAAAATTTGTTTAACCTTTTTGGCCAAAGCCAGGCGAGAGGCATGGTTGGGGCCGTAAACCTCGGCAACCAGGGTCTGAAGGACCGGCGGGCCCGGAGGAACTTCTGCAACCGCAATGGTGGCCCCGTATTTTTCAGCGATAACCGCCAAAGCCGGACGTACGTTTTTGGCAATGTCATGGCTTTGCCGGTCGCGATCATGTTTGGGTGCCAGGTTGACCTGAATATCTGCCACACTGGGACCCGAACGCATAAAATAATGCCGGACCAGGCCGTTAAAATTGTACGGAGAGGCCGTACCTGCATAGATCTGATAATCAGTGACATCCGGTTCCTGTTTGATGACCTGGGCCATCTCCATGGCCACCCGGGTGGTCTGCTCCAGGGTACCGCCTTCAGGCATATCCAAAATTATCTGAAATTCCGATTTATTATCAAAAGGCAACATCTTTACCTTAACCAGACCCAACACAACCAGGGCACACGACCCCAACAGCATGGCAATGATGATACAGAAAAACAAGATACGCCAGCCGCCCTGGGAGAGCAACGGATCCATGATATGATGATAAAACCGGGTAAACGGATCATCCGGGGCATGGTCGGGATCATGGCCTTTCTCCACGGCCGTCATATCCCCGGATACGACGGCCGGTTTGCGCTTTAAAATATGGGTGGCAGCCCAGGGGGTGATAGTGAACGCGATAATCAGGGAAAAGACCATGGCAGCGGATGCCCCCACCGGGATGGGACGCATGTACGGGCCCATGAGTCCGCCCACAAAGGCCATGGGTAAAATCGCGGCAATAACGGCCCATGTGGCCAGAATGGTTGGATTGCCCACCTCGCTTACCGCAATGATGGCAATCTCCTTAAAGGAACGGGACCGGTTCTCGGGAAGCCGCATGTGTCTGACAATATTTTCCACGACCACAATGGCGTCGTCCACCAGAATGCCGATGGAAAAAATCAGGGCAAACAGTGTGATCCGGTTCAGGGTGTAGCCGTGTAAATAGAAAAGCAGCAGGGTCAAAGCCAAGGTGGAGGGAATGGCCAGCATGACGATCAAGGACTCCCGCCATCCCAGGAAAATCAGAATGAGCAGGGCCACCCCAAACACGGCGATACCCATATGTAAAAGCAGTTCATTGGATTTTTCAGCCGCAGTCTCTCCATAATCCCGGGTGACGGTGACCTCCACATCGCCGGGGATCAGACTGTCTTTAAGCTGATCCAGCTTGCTCAAAACCTGTTCCACCACATCAACGGCATTGGCGCCGGGCCGCTTGGCCACGGAAAGGGTCACGGCAGCTTCGGGATCGTGGCGATCTTTGCTCCCGAACAACACATAAGATTGCGGTTCTTCGGGCCCGTCAATAATTTTTGCCACCTGGTGCAGGTATACAGGATTGCCGCTGAAGACACCGATCACGATATTGCCGATATCTTCTACTGACGCAAGGAAAGTGCCGGTCTGGATGAGTATTTCCCGGTTATTGGCCTGGGTGACACCCGAAATTGCCTGGCGGTTTGCCTGGGTGAGATGATCAATCAGATCAAAAGGTGTCATATTCCGGGCTGCCAGCTGCAAGGGATCAAACAGAACACGCACCTGGCGGCGGGTGCCCCCGATCAGTTTGGTTTCAGAGACTTCAAAGATGGATTTCACCTCATCATCCACCTGGGCGGCCAGCCTCCGCAGCATAAAATGGTCATAGGTTTTGGAATGAAAGGTCAACGCAAGAATCGGCACATCATCAATGGTGTGAGGTTTGATCATGGGCATGGAGACGCCGTGGGGGATCCGGTCAAAATTGGTTTGCAGCTTCTGGTTGAGCCGGACAATGGAGGTTTCCAAATCCTGGCCCACATAGAAGCGAACCACCAGCATACTTTTGCCCGTCATGGAGGTGGAGTAAATATACTCCACACCGGGCAGTTCATAGAGCAGCTTTTCCATGGGGATGCTCAGGCGCTGTTCCACCTCTTTGGCTCCGGCTCCGGGCATGGCAACCATGACATCAATCATGGGCACTTTAATCTGGGGTTCCTCTTCCCTGGGCAGCATCGTTATGGCCATGACCCCGAGCAGAAGCGAGGCAACGATACCGATCAGTGTCAGTTTGGATTCAACAAAGGTCGCGGCTAACCGGCCGGCAAACCCCTGGTGTTCGGGAGACTGTTGTTGGTTCATAGGATTTCTCTATTCTATTTTTATGGACTTTTTATGGGCTGTCCGTCCACGAGATGCGCATTGTTTTGACAAATAACCGTTTCACCGGAATTGAGACCTGCGACAATCTCCGTCAGGCCATCCTGGTGCATGCCGGTTCGCACCAGACGAAGGTGGGCTTTGTTATCTGCAGCCACAAAGACCCGTTCCATCTGCCCCCGGAGCAACACGGTGCCGTCGGGCACAAATAAAGACGTCTTGATCTGTCCGGGCAGTTTGACCCGGGCAAACTGCCCGGTGCGCAATTTCTCGTTATATGAAAGATCTATGGTGATCGGTGCTGTCCGGGAGGCAGGATCAGCCGAAGGCGCCACTTCCGCCACCTTGCCGTTCATGGTCAATCCGGCCGTGGGGATAGTGACCGTAAGCGTCTGTCCCGGCCGGATCTGAAACACCAGGCTTTCGGGTACGGCACAAGCCACCTGCAGCTTCTGATCATTTTCCATACGCAGCAGCATCGTGCCGGGTGTCGCCAGCTCTCCGGCATGTACATTTTTCTGTGTAATCACACCTGAAAAAGGTGCGGTGATGGTGGCATAACCGAGCATGCTCCGCACTTCCTGCACAGCTGCACTGGCTACCGCGTAGTTATCCTGCATGGATTTGACGGTTTCCGCTGTGGCCGCATGTTTTTGTAAAAGTGTTTGTTCACGCAAAAGGTTGCGCTCGGCCTGCTTGAACCGGGCCTGGGCCTGATTGAGCTGAGCTGCGATCTCCCGGGCACTGATGTTAACCAGCAGATCGCCTGTGTTTACCCGGGAGCCCAGGGCCACCGGCACGTCGGTCACGACCCCGGTCACTTTGGCCGCAATGGCCGCACGTTCAACAGCCTGCAGGGTCCCCACGACCTCAACAAGGGTGGGCACGGTCTGTTCAATTACTATAGATGTCCGCACCACCGCAACAGGCAGCGCAGGGGAGACCTCCTGTGCATGGGCACCAAGCCCCGGCACCAGGATCATCATCAAAACAAACATAACGTGTGTACGAATTTGCATTGTGATAACCATTGCCTTATTATTATTGTTCAGTATATTGAAGTAATCCGCACGCACGCCTTAAATTGGCAACCGCGATGCGCTGTTCAGCATTGGCCAGAGCCTGGCGTACCTGTGCTTCAGTCAGCCGGTTTTCCGTATCAATCAGTTCGGAAGAAAGTACAAGGCCGACGTTAAATCGTTCCCGGAAAAGGCGGGCGGACTCTTGGGCAGAGACCACCATTTTTTCGGTCACCCGGCACCGTTTGTCCGTCTGATCAAGAGTCAAAACAGCCTGCCGAATTTCCAACCCATAGGCCAGTTCCATTTTTCGAAGTTCATCCTTTGCCTGAGCCAATGCAATGTCAGCCTGTTGAACCCTGGCGTCTGTCTGTTTGCCGTCAAACAGCGTCATATTGACGCGGATTCCGGCCATCCACGAATCGCCGGAGCCGCTGCCCATCTCAAAGCCCTTGTCTGCCTGATAGGACCCAAAAGCATCAGCCGTGGGGTAATATCCACTTTTGGCCTGGCGAAGTCCGGCCTGCCTTGCCTGAATCAGAAAGTGCATGGCCTTGATTTCCGACCTGCCTTTAAAATCAGGCTGAGTCGGCACCGTTTGCAAAGGGGTCTGGACAAGATTGATGTTCACCTTCTCTCCGGTCAGTCCCAACACATTCAAAAAACCTTGTTTTGAAAGGACAAGACCATGCTGTGCCTGAATCAAATCTTCGCCGGCAAGGGACTGTTGTACCTCCAGATTCAACAGCTCCTGTTTAAGCATGTCTCCCGCCTCAAACCGGGCCCTGGCCACCGCTATTGAGGCATCAATGGCCTGAACCGCGGCTTGTCTTGCACTGACATGTTCCCTGGCCTGAACAATGTTAAAAAATGATCTTACCACTGCAAAGCCAAGGCTGTTTTTAACGGCTTCTTCCTGGAGCATGGCCGCTTTTTCCCGGGCATTGGCTGCATCCACGACGGCCTGGTTTCGACCGCCGTTGTAAATCCGGTAAGTCAACTGAAGCATAAACTGAAGATCGTCGGTTTCGCCGGGGGCGTTAAAATCAATACTGTTGGAAAACACTCCCTGGTTAAGTATATTTCCAAATGAGTACATGGGATTGTTGGTGCGCGAATACCCTGCCTGCATCCCCAATTGAGGATAGAAGGCTGCGTTGGCTTCTTTTATGGCGGCTGAGGAGGAGGCGATTCGCTTTATGGCAATCTGTGCGTCAGGATTGTTCTTCAGGGCAAATCGGACCGCATCAGGGCCTGTCCATACATCCGGTACAGCATCCCCGGCAAAAGCTTTAGGCACAAGCGACAAGACGCAGCACAAAAAAATTGCCATAATCATGCGTACGGCAACTATCCCCAACCATTGGCAACTTTTTTTATACCCAAGAATCCAACTCATATACGTTACGCCTAAATTATCTTTGATTATGTTGAATTTATTATTCCAGAGCCTGAACCGAAAAAAAACAATCATCCGGCCCCGGTTTGATTGCCGTTTTTTCAGTATTTTTCAGATATTGCTTTAAGCAGGTACTATACCATAGTAAATAGAAAACAAAACCCCCGAACCTGCAAAGATTTTAGATGCAGGCCCGGGGGATTGTTTCTCTTTTTCCGACAAGCCGGATTATCCCATAGCGTTGATACTCTTGGGGCCATGACCGAGAAGAAGCCGGTTTTTTTCTCTGTCAAAGCGGAAGTGCACGGTTTCGCCTTCCAGATATTCCCCTTTAAGCAATGCCATGGAGAGCGGGTTTTCAATTTCCTGCTGAATCACACGTTTGAGCGGACGGGCACCAAACCCGGGGTCGTAGCCCTTCTGCGCCAGGAAGGTCATGGCGTCATCGTCCAGATAAACCGCCAGATTCCTTGCGGCCAGGCGCCTGTTCAGGGCGGCAATCTGGATGGCGGCAATATCCATGAGATGTTCACGTTCCAGGGCATGGAAGGTGATGATCTCATCAATCCGGTTTAAAAACTCAGGCCTGAATGCGGCTTTAAGGGCCTGCTGCACAGCCTGTTCCACCTCCTCGGAAAAACCACTCTTTCCCGCCTCAAGCAGAATCCTGGATCCGATATTGGATGTCATGATAATGATGGTGTTCCTGAAATCTACGGTTCGGCCATGGCCGTCGGTCATCCGGCCGTCATCCAGGGCCTGGAGCAGGATGTTGAACACGTCCGGGTGGGCCTTTTCAATCTCGTCGAACAGGATCACACTATAGGGTCTGCGCCGTACCGCCTCGGTGAGGTATCCGCCCTCGTCATATCCCACATATCCGGGAGGTGCACCGATGAGACGGGCCACACTGTGCTTTTCCATGTACTCGGACATATCCAGCCGCACCATGGCGTCCCTGGAATCAAACATGAACTCGGCCAGGGACTTGGCAAGCTCGGTTTTCCCCACACCCGTGGGCCCCATGAAGATAAAGGTACCGATGGGCCGGTCTTCAGGCTGCAAACCGGACCTGGCTCTTCGCACGGCATTGGAGACCGCATCAATGGCGGTTTCCTGGCCGATGACCCGTTTGGAAATATGGGATTCCATGGTGATCAGTTTTTCCTGCTCACCCTGGAGCATCTTGGATACGGGAATGCCGGTCCAGGTGGAGACCACCTCGGCCACGTCAGCCTCTTCCACGTCTTCTTTAAGCATCTTGCAGGTCTGCTGCAGGGTGTCAAGACTCTGTTTTTTCTCCTCAATTTTTTTGTTCAGATCTGCAATGTTGCCGTATCTGATCTGGGCCACCTTTGCAAAGTCGCCGACACGCTCGGCAAGCTGGGCCTCGGTCTGGAAGCGGTCAATGTCCTCCCGCATGACCGAGATCTCCCGGATAATGGATTTCTCATTATCCCAGTGCAGCTTGAGGGGCCTTATCTCCTCTTGCATGGCGGCAATGTTCTTTTCAAGGTGTTCAAGACGCTCCCTGGAGGCCTTGTCCTTCTCCTTGATCAGGGCCTGGCGCTCAATGGCCGCCTGAGTGAGCCGCCGCTGAATCTCGTCAATGGCCCGGGGCATGGAGTCAATTTCGATCCGAAGCTTGGATGCGCACTCATCAATCAGGTCAATGGCTTTGTCCGGCAAAAACCGGTCAGCAATGTACCTGTGGGAAAGGGTGGCGGCTCCGACCAAGGCTGAATCCTTGATCCGGATGCCGTGATGCACCTCATATTTTTCCTTTAATCCCCTGAGGATGGAGATGGTATCTTCCACGGTGGGTTCTCTGACAAAAACCGGCTGGAAACGCCTCTCCAGAGCAGCATCCTTTTCAATATACTTTCTATACTCGTCCAGGGTAGTGGCCCCCACACAGCGCAGAGTGCCCCGGGCCAGGGCAGGTTTAAGCATATTGGAGGCATCCACAGCCCCTTCGGCAGCACCTGCCCCCACCACCGTATGCAATTCGTCGATGAAGAGAACGATTTCGCCCTCGGCAGCCTCAACCTCTTTTAATACCGCTTTGAGACGATCTTCAAATTCGCCCCTGAATTTGGCCCCGGCCAGCAGCGCCCCCATATCAAGGGCAATGACCCGCCGGTCTTTCAATGTTTCGGACACGTCGCCTTCCACAATCCGCTGGGCCAAGCCTTCCACAATAGCGGTTTTGCCGACACCCGGTTCGCCAATGAGTACAGGATTGTTTTTCCGGCGCCGGGACAATACCTGAACAATGCGCCTGACCTCCTCATCCCGGCCGATAACCGGGTCCAGTTTTCCCTGGCGGGCCAAATCTGTCAGGTCTTTCCCGAATTTTTCCAACGACTGGTATTTGTCTTCGGGGTTCTGATCGGTCACCCGCTGGTTGCCCCGGATATCCTTGAGCACGGACAGAATCACGTCCCTTGTAACGCCTAAACCTGAAAGGATTTCGCCGGCCTTGTCCTTACCCTGGGTCAGACTGATCAGAATATGCTCAAGGCTGACATACTGGTCCTTCATCTTTGCAGATTCCTTAAAGGCCAAATCCAGCATTTTCCGCCCGGATTCGGACAAATAGGGCTGTCCCCCGGATACCTTGACCATGTTATCCAGGGCTGAAGAGACAAGCTGTACGACAGCACGGGGATTGACGCCTATTTTATTAAATATGGAGACAGCAATACCCTGATCATCGGCCAGCATGGCCCCTAAAAAATGGATGGGCTCAATGGCCTGCTGTCCCTTTTCAACCGCAAGGGTGTGGGCGTGCTGGAACAGCTCCTGGGATTTTACCGTCAGTTTTTCAAAATTCATAACATATCTCCAATTCTATTTACATTACTTTTTATTCATCGTGCCACAAAAGTAATACCTGGTTCATCGCCGTCAATACCTGTCTCACATAAACTTTATCCTTTCACATAAAAAATGATATGGTTGAACAAAAAAAATAACAAGCGCCATCGAAAAATATCGGCCCATGCTCATATTGAATTTACGAAGTCAACATATCGTGATAATATTCTATTTAAATAATTTATTAGGATTTTCAAATAAAAAATGCCAGAAGACTTTATTCCTGTTAAAAGGTCTCAAATTTCATTATTCAAAAGCTTTGCCCTTTTTTATTTCTCAAAGGAAAATGAACCGCTGCTTTATAAAAAAGAAGGGGAACAGCTCAAAGCTTCGCGGATCAAGGAGGAACAGTTTCCGGATCTTTTTATCCGCACGGCTGACAGGGAAAACGCATCCATCGCCCTTTATAAAACAATGAACGCCCATTTGTCGGAAACAATTTTCTCCAAGGGCCTTGTTTCCACAAGGCAGGCGTTGAGTACACTTGTCCAGGAAGCCCTGGAGGGACCGCTAAACATTTCAAGCAAAATGCTGCCGGAGAC
>KB225649.1_pt20 | contig 10106 bp, 6 predicted proteins | sample 524768 | NCBI WGS metagenome assembly AMQJ01 (sample SAMN00998488, study PRJNA167727) | sediment metagenome | isolation source: subsurface aquifer sediment | place: USA: Rifle, Colorado | collected Aug-2009
TAGATTCCTGCCAATACTGAAGTGATGAAAAATATTACTAATAAATCTATTAAAAATTTCCAATCAGAGTAATTAATTGTTATTTGTTTTAGTGAAAGATTATTAAAAGCAGGTCTGAAAATCTCAAATAAAATTATAGCAAGGACAAGCGAAACAAAAACAGTTAAAAATGATTCAATCATAAATTGACCCAATATTTTTAACTTATTTGCCCCGCTAACTTTTCTAATCCCAATTTCTTTTGCCCTTTTAGATGATCTGGCAGTTGACAAATTCATAAAATTTATACATGCAATGAATATGATTAACAGTGCTAAAGTTGAAAATATCCAAACATATTTTATATCTCCATTTTGCTCAAGTTCCCACTTTAAATTAGAATGTAAATGAATGTCTGTTATTGGTTGAAGCCTAAATCCTATAGAACCTGATTCCAAATCTGAAAGATATCCATCAGTCCAACGAATATATTTTTTTGACCAATCATTTAATGAATATTCGACTTTTTTAGCATCATCAGGATTCTTTAATAAAATATAATTAAAATGGCCAAAATCATCCCATGTGTAATATTCTCCGTCATCGTTGTATTTTAACGACACATAAGAAATTAAAAAGTCAAATTTAAAATGTGAATTAGATGGGATATTTTCAATTACACCAGTTACTTTTAAATTTATGTCGTTGCCATATGTGCATGTAATAGTTTTATCTAATGGATCTTCATTCCCAAAATATTTCTTAGCCATTCTCTCTGAAATGATTATCCCTCCTGGTTCTTTTAAAGCGGTTGAGGGATCTCCTTTTAAAAGTTTAAATGAAAATATTTGAAAAAAAGTTGAATCTGCTGAATAAAAACCAGTTTCATCAAAGCGATTGTCCTCATATTTAACAGTAATTGTTGGGATGGTTAATCCTGGTCCCCAGATTGGTGAAATACTTACTGCATTTTCAACTTCGGGAAAATCAGCAACCAATGCTTGTGCCATTGGATGTGGAGTTCTGGTTTGCGCATTTTCTGAATGCCAATAAATACGATAAATTTGCTCTGCGTTTTCATGAAATTTATCAAAACTTAGTTCATCTCTAATCCAATAGGTTATATAAAGACTACATGCTATTCCAATAGAGAGACCTAAAATATTTATTAAAGAAAAAGTCTTATTTCTTGCGGCATTTCTTAGGGCAATTAAAATATAATTTTGTGTCATATACTTATTCTTTTTTTTAACCTATAACACTAACAACATGCCAAAAACCATAATTAATTAATTATCTATCACATAACATCATTCTTATCACAATCTGGTGTTGCAAAATCCAACACTCATGTCGGAATTAACACCATTTTTTAGTAATTTTAAATGTTAAAATGCATAAATGATTAAATAATACCAAAAAAATGACTGAAAAGGAAATTTTTATTGAGAATCTAAAAAAGAGAACTAAAAAATTTGCATTGTGGTCGAAGAGTCGGATGAATCGGAATACTGGCTGGAAGTAAGTCATAATACAAATTTGTCAACTGATATGAAAGAACTATTGAGATTATTGAAAGAAGCTAATGAAATTTCCAGGATAATGACTAAAGCAAAAAATTCATCATATGCAAAATAAATTTTAACCATTGCAGCATTGTAGCATTGCAGCATTGTAGCATTGTAGCATTGAATCATTACAGCATTTTATCATTTTATCATTACTCAGTTTAAATAAAACATATGCCCCAGAAAAAAGGTAAAATACTAATTGTAGATGATAACGAAGAATTATTAATTGCTTTCAAATTCTTTTTGTCAAAACATTTCGATAAAATCAGTACCATTAAAAATCCCAACCTGATTCCAGAATATTTAGGTAAAGAATCATACGATATTATTTTACTTGATATGAATTTTAAAGCAGGTGTTAATACTGGCAATGAAGGTATTTTTTGGATGAAACAAATTCTGGAAAAAGATCCAAATGCATCAGTAGTGTTAATTACGGCTTATGGAGATGTTGAGCTTGCTGTAAATGCTATGAAAGAGGGAGCTGCTGATTTTATTCAAAAGTCGTGGGACGAAGAAAAAATCTTATCAACTATTTTATCAGCATATAATCTGCGTTTATCAAAATTAAAGATTGAAAATCTGGAGCAAAAACAAAAGCATTTGAGTGAGAAAATTGATAGCAAATTTAGCAATATTATCGGGGAATCTGCAGCGATGAAAGCTGTTTTCAACATGATTGAAAAAGTGTCCATTACCGATGCCAATGTGTTAATTCTTGGTGAAAATGGAACAGGAAAAGAAGTCATTGCACGCGAGATTCATAGAAAATCAAAGCGTGCAAATGAGGTATTTGTAAATGTTGATATTGGGGCATTACAAGAAAATTTATTTGAAAGCGAATTGTTTGGACATACAAAAGGATCATTTACTGACGCTAAAGAAGATCGTGCTGGTAGATTTGAAATAGCTTCGGGAGGAACATTATTTTTAGATGAAATTGGAAATCTTCCATTACAATTACAATCAAAATTATTAACGGCTATCCAAAATAAAGAAATTTGCCGAGTTGGATCTAATAAACCAATATCTGTTGATATTCGCTTAATTTGTGCTACCAATAAGAATCCTGACGAGATGGTTGAAAAAAGTACTTTTCGTGAGGACTTATTATATCGCATCAACACCATCAAAATTAACTTACCCCCTCTTAGAGAAAGGGGTGAAGATATTGTTTTACTAGCAGATTTCTTTTTGGTTAAATATACCGATAAGTATAATAAACCCAACTTAAAATTTAATTTAAACACGATTTCAAAAATAAAGCAATATTCATGGCCGGGCAATATAAGGGAGCTTCAACATTCTATTGAAAAAGCTGTGATTTTATGTGACGAAAAAATAATATTGCCAGGTCATTTGTGGTCTGAAGGTGAAAAACAGCAAAAAAACACAGCTCCAAAGACATTCAATTTAGATGAAAACGAAAAAAGCCTAATTGAAAAAGCTATTCAAAAATATAAGGGCAATATTAGTTCTGCAGCCAAAGAACTCGGAATAAACAGGTCTACTCTTTATAAAAAAATGGAGAAATATGGCATTTAGTAAATTCAGAATTTACATCATAGTTCAAGTGGTTTTAATTGCAACTACTTCTTTATTATTTTTCTGGACTCTTGATCAGGAATACATGCTTATAACAAGTTCTTCACTTGTTATTCTTTGGGTTCTCCAGCTAATATACTTAATATGGTATTTACAGCGAGTAAACCGGGATATTATTAAATTTATTACAGCCATAAAATACGATGATGTTTCGATAAGTTTTCATAATAAGCAGAAAATTGATAAAGCCTTTGTAAATCTTTACAAAGAGTTAAATCAAATCATCCAAAACATTTCTGAAGTAAGATCTGATAAAGAAAGTGAACATCAATATTTTCAGAATACTGTTAAGCATATTGGTATTGGGATTCTTGCCTTTGATGAAAACGGAAAAATAGAGATATGCAATGATGCTGTGTTAAATCTGCTCAAACTTAATCGTTTAAATAATATCAATGATGTAAATAACACACAGATCGGATTAGCTGATAAATTTAAAAATATAAAACCCGGAAATAACAAACTAATTAAACTTAACATCGACAGTGAGATTATTCAATTATCTGTTAAGGCAGCAAAATTCAAAATTAAATCACGTGAAATAAGACTTTTATCCTTACAAAATATTAAAACAGAAATTGATCAGAGTGAAGTGGATGCATGGCAAAAACTCATTAGGGTATTAACTCACGAAATTATGAATTCGGTAAGTCCTATTAAGCTTCTTTCAGGTTCATTAATAGAAATGTTCGAAGAAAACAATAAAATAAAAACCATTGAAGAAATTGATAATACGACCATTAAAAATTCTGTTCTTGGTCTAAAAACTATTCGTAAACGAAGCGATGGACTTTCTAATTTTGTGGCAACATATAAAAGCCTAACTCAGTTACCCAGGCCCACCTTCAAAGAATTAGATGTTTGTTCTATGTTTAAGCATATGGATACATTGTTAAAAAATGATCTAAGTGAAAAGGGTATTGAATTTAAGTATTATTGCGAAACAAGTCTTTTAATTCATGCCGACGAAAAATTAATTGAGCAGGTTTTAATCAATTTAATAAAAAACTCATCTGAAGCCTTATCAGAAGTAACAAATCCTAAAATAACTCTTTCAGCCGAACTTTTAAATGAGCAGGTACAGATAAAGATTTCTGACAATGGTCCTGGAATGAATCCCGAAATGATAGACAATATTTTCATTCCTTTTTTTACAACCAAAGAAAAAGGCTCTGGAATTGGATTGAGCCTTTCTCGTCAAATTATGCATGTACATGGTGGTAACATATCGGTAAAATCAGAGCCTTGTAAAGGCTCCACTTTTATACTTAGTTTTTAATCTGTTATTCGTAACGTAATGATTCTGTTGGATTTTTATTAGCTGTTTTAAACGATTGTACTGTAATAGTTAACGATGCAATTACTAATGCAATAAGTACCGCAGACACAAAAAACCAGATATTTAATTCAATACGGTAAGCAAAATTCTCCAGCCATTTTTTCATAAAATAGTACGAAGCAGGAATCCCAATTAATGAAGAAATTAATACCCATTTCAGAATATCTTTATTCAATAGCACTAGTATTAGGCGAACATTGGAACCCAGCGCTTTTCGTATACCTATTTCTTTGGTACGTCTTGCAACCACAAAAGATGTTAGGGCCAACAATCCTAATACGGAAATAATAATAGCCAATAATGAAGCAACAAAAATTAGTTGATTCGATTTTTCTTCATTTCGGTACATTTGGGCAAATTGTTCGTCAAGGAAAGTATAGTTTTGAGTATAATCAGGGTCAAAACTTTTAAATACAGTTTTTGCATGATTTAGACCTTCCTGAATTCTTCCTGCTTTAAGTTTTATGCTTATAATGCGAAAACCTTTCCAATAATGACTAAACACCAGTGGCTCAATTTCGGTATGCAACGATGCATAATGAAAATCCTTGATAATCCCTTTTATTCTGCCTCTATGCTGCCAAACAATAATCTCTTTCCCAATTGGGTTATTCAGGTTAAGCAATCTTGCTGCTGCTTCGTTTAAAATAAATGTAGCACTGTCGCTTGCCAGCTTATCCGAAAAATCTGAACCTTCAATAATTTCAAAACCCATGGTTTTTATATAATCATCCTGGACACGATTTTCATTTAACGGAATAGCCTCTTCCAAGGGCCATTCCGGAAGGCGAATATTCATGCCACTTCTACCCTGTCCCGGCACCGATTGAGAAGCTGTAACGGACACAACTTCCGGACTTAATAGTAATTCATTCTTAACTGATTCGTAATTGGATTGAATTTTTTCGGATAAATTGGAGAAATAAACAATTTGTTCTTTATCAAAACCTAGCCGCTTGTTTTTCATGTAATTTACCTGTGAATACAAAACAATTAAAGCCGAAATCAATGCTATTGCAATTGAAAACTGAACTACAACCATTAAAACATTCAAGGTTTTATTTTTTCTTTGTCCGGTAAACGTTCCTTTTAAAATATCCACCGAGTTGAAGTGAGAAATATAAAAGGAAGGATAAATTCCTGATAGCACACCAACTAAAAGCGAAATAAAGAAAAATAATATCAACAGATAAAAATCGTCCTTATATAAAAATTCTATTTTACGACTCACCAGGTTGCTAAATCCAGGTAAAAAAGATTCTACCAGCAACATGGCTATTAAAAAAGCAATAAAGGCAATTAAAACTGACTCACCTACAAATTGTTGTACCAAAGATTTTTTACTGGCCCCGCTTACTTTTCGTATTCCAACTTCTTTTGCTCTGGTTTCTGATTTTGAAGTAAAGAGATTAACATAATTTAAAACCGCAATGATTAAAATAAATGCAGCCAAAATGGAAAAAATATAAATATATTGGATACTACCTAACTCTGCATGATCATAACTTAATTCGTCTGAATGCAAATGAATGTTGGCAAGAGCCTGAAGTTCATGTGTATATTCAATTTTATAATCCTTAAACATCTCATTCACATAATCACTAAACGCTTTTTCGGTTTTTTGTTTTATTTCAGGTGTAATTGATTGATTAAACTTTACATAAACATGAAAATTATTTCCCTGAACTTTCATATAATCTTCGTCTCCGGTATTTATTGAAACCAGTATATCAAATTTAAGATGAGTATTTTCAGGGATATTTTCCATAACTCCTTTAACAGTCATGTCGGCACCATAAACATGAATTGATTCGCCAACAACATTGGTACGACCGTAAATTTTTTCTGCTGATTCTTTTGTTAAAACTACTGAATAAGGTTCAACCAGTGCTTTTTCCAAATCACCATCTATCGATTTAAAAGAAAAAATGCGAAAAAAACATGAATCAGTAAGTACTCTGGTATAAAAACCTTTCGTTTCATTTTTAACTTTTACTTCATTTTGTACAAAAGATGACAATCGTGTAGCATACTCTACTTCAGGAACTTCATCCATTGCTACATTGGGAATTTCATAAAGCGTAATAGGCATATGAATTTCTTGTTCACCACTTCGGGACGAATGAGAAAGGACCCTGTATATTATTTCATGTTCATTAAAATGTTTATCATAACTTAACTCTAATCGAATATACAGAAATAACAGTATAGTAGCGGATAAGCCAACTGCCAAACCAAAAATATTTATAAAAGAATAGATTTTGTTTCTTAATAAACTTCGGAAAGCAATCTTTATATAATTTTTAAGCATAATTCATAAATTTAATGGTTTTATTTTAATTTTTTATACTGAGCAAATTACAAGACTTATTCCAAAAAAGATAAATACCTAATAAACAGCTCAATAATATTAAAAAGCAAGATATTCAAACCAATTACTGTTCGTTTTTAGGGCAATTAATGTTCGTTTTTAGAGCAATTTTAAACCAAAAAGAATTAATTTTATCATAGAAATATTATATTAAAGAAGAATGATCCAGAAGTTCAGTTCCAGCATATTAATAATAGATGACAACCCCGATATTCTCACTTCGGCAGAAATGTTTTTGGAAGAGAACTTTAGCACAATTATTTCCGAATCGGATCCAACACGAATCTCATCTCATATTAATAAATCTAACATTGATATCATATTGCTTGATATGAACTTTAGAAAAGGAGAAATTGAAGGATACGAAGGAATTTTCTGGCTTGATAAGATAAAATCCGATTATCCAGATATGCTTGTTATTTTAATGACTGCTTTTGGTGATGTTGAATTAGCTGTTAAGGGAATTAAAAAAGGAGCTTTCGATTTTATTACAAAGCCCTGGAAAAATGCTAAACTGCTGGCAACCTTAATATCTGCGCACCGTTTTATCGAAAGCCAGCGTGAAAAAAACAAATTCAAAAATCAATCCGAATTACTTACCAAAACGATCACCCAAAATTATTCTCAGGTAATTGGAGAATCACCAGCAATAAATCAACTAAAAGAAACTTTGCAAAAAGTTTCAGAAACAGATGCAAACGTGCTTCTGCTAGGGAAAAACGGAACAGGAAAAGAATTAGCCGCGCGTGAGCTTCATCGAATGTCGAACAGAAAAAATGAGGCTTTTATAACAGTAGACCTTGGAGCTATTAGCGAAACACTTTTCGAAAGCGAAATTTTCGGACATGTAAAAGGTGCTTTTACAGATGCCAAAGCAGATAAACCCGGACGATTTGAGCTGGCTGATAAAGGAACCATCTTTTTAGATGAAATAGGCAACCTGTCATATAACCTGCAATCCAAGTTATTAACAGTTATTCAAAATAAGAAGCTTACGCGTGTTGGCTCTTCGAAAGAAATACCAATAGATGTAAGGATAATTTGTGCTACCAATATGCCGCTAAAAGATATGATTGAGCAGGGACAATTCAGGCAGGATTTATTTTACCGGATTAATACTTTTGAAATTAATATACCCAGTTTAAAAGACAGAATAGATGACATTCCGCTATTAGCAGAACATTTCTTAAATCAATACAAAGCAAAATATAACAAGCCTGATCTAAAACTAGATGATCATGTGATTAGGCAGTTAAAAAATTACGATTGGCCAGGAAATATTAGAGAATTAAAAAACATTGTTGAAAGAGCAACAGTATTATCTGAAGGGAAAACATTAGAAATTAATTTGCAAGTATTACCGTTAGCTTACTCGAGTAAAGATAAAGATAATTCCGGCAACCTTAATCTTGATGAAAATGAAAAACATTTAATTATTCAAGCCATTGAAAAAAACAATGGTAATATTACCAAGGCGGCTAAAGAATTGGGAATACAACGAAATGCATTATATCGTAGAATAGAAAAACATGGTTTATAAAAGATTTTCGGTACTTGTAATAATTCGAATTAGCTTAATGTTAATCAATATGACATTAATTGCAGGTTTGGTTACTATGCCTAACAAGCTATTTACTTCGATTGTTTTAATCCTAATTTTATTCGGCCAGATTTACGAACTTCTCTTTTATGTGAACAAAACCAACCGTAGTTTGAGCAACTTTCTGGATGCCCTTAAAGATAAAAGCTACTCTTCAGGGAATATTGAGTTGGTGGATAAATCATTTCAATCTCTTAACCAATCTTTTAAAACCATTGCAAAATCCATTTTTGATTCCCAAATTGAAAAAGAAGCACAATCTCATCTATTAAAGCTGATCATTGATAAGGTACAAACCGGAATTCTATTAACAGACCAGAATAATGGAGTAATATTAATGAACCAGTCGGTTTTAAACAATCTGAATTTAAAATATAAAAATTCTTTTGATTATATCACAAAAGAAATTCCAGCATTGAAAGATGCACCTTTTGTGAAAAAAGAAATAAAAAAGATTATAGAAGTCACTATAAATCATAACAAACAACAGTTTTTAACTTACATAACACCTATAAAACTAATTGATAAGTCATATGTACTAATTACTTTTAACAATATCCAGGAGGAGTTAGATAAAAATGAAGTGCAGTCGTGGCAAAAACTGTTACGAACTTTAAGCCACGAAATTATGAACTCTGTAACACCAATTTCATCCTTAGCAGAAACCAGCATAAACCATATTCAAAAAGAAAACAAAGAATTAAAAGGTATTGATGAGATTGATGTAAATGTGTTAGAAAAGATTCAAAAAGCATTAACTACAATAGAACGAAGAAGTTCAGGTCTTTATGATTTTGTTAATGACTTTAGAAAACTTGCCAAAATACCTGATCCGGTAAAAAAAGAGTTCTTTATTCAAGACCTGTTCGATACAGTGGTTGAGCTTATTTTTCAAAATAAAAAGCAAGAGAATTTGAATCTTAACGTAAAAGTGATGCCAAAAGAACTTAGTTTAAATGCAGACTTTAAATTGATGGAACAAGTTTTAATTAACCTGTTGATCAATGCAAAAGATGCAACTTCTCAAAAAAAACAAATACAAATTGAACTAAGAGCATTTAAAGAAAAAAATAACACCTTAATACAAGTAGTAGATAACGGAGTTGGAATTTCTACTACAAAAATAGATCAGATCTTTATCCCGTTTTTTACAACTAAAGAAACCCTGCCTGACGGTCTGTCTGCCGAAAAAGCTGGAACGACAGGAGGTTCAGGTATAGGATTGAGTCTTTCACGTCAGATAATGTTATTGCACGGTGGAAATATTTCTGTACAATCGGAACCTGATAAAGAAACTGTTTTTACTCTTCGGTTTTAGTAAATAATCTTGAAAAACCAGTATAGGCTATCAAAGTAGTAAATTCAAATTCAATAAGATTATTTTTAACCAAAGGCAACTCAGCCAAAATTTGTTTAGCCGTTTCCAGATTTTCGGATTCCATAATAATATGTGCATTATGCTTTTCTTTTCCGAAGTAAATTTCACGAATTACTCCGTTTTCATATAATTTCCAAACCATTTTAGCTTCGTTCGTTGAATATGGTTTAAAATCATCAGAAGTTAGTCCGGGTTTTTCTTTTTCGATGGCAAGTATTTTCATTTTTTTTTTACGAAAATAAAAAATCCCCCTCAGAATTATG
>KB228828.1_pt38 | contig 10101 bp, 5 predicted proteins | sample 524768 | NCBI WGS metagenome assembly AMQJ01 (sample SAMN00998488, study PRJNA167727) | sediment metagenome | isolation source: subsurface aquifer sediment | place: USA: Rifle, Colorado | collected Aug-2009
GTTGATGATAGATTGTTTTGCTCCCGGAACATCAATAAAATAAATTTTCGATTCGGTAATTGCTTTTGGAAGTTCGTACTTGGGGAAAATTACATTTTTGGTTTTCCATTTTTCATTCAAACTTTTTAGCACGTTTGCTACCTCAACTTTGGAAACATCGCCGGCAAAAAGAAAACTGCTAACAGAAGGGGAGAAGTTAGCCTCGTAAAAGGCTTTTAAATCGGATAATGTGATGGCAGCGACACTTTCGGCGGTTCCACTTCTATCCAATGCGAAGATGTGATTTTCGCCATAGGTCAACTTCATAAATGCAGATAGAGACAGACTGCTTGGATTGGCTTTTTGACGAACCAATTGATTTAAAACAGATGTTTTTGCCATGGCAAATTCTTCTTCGTCCCAACGAGGTTCTAAAAGTATTTCTTCCACAAGAGCCATTGTTGGCTCAAAATTTCTGGCCAAAGTATTCACATTGATCGAAATGGAGGTGTTTGATGCGTTCATTCGGATCGATGCACCTAACTTTTCGATCTCTTCTTCCAATTGTTGTGGTGTTTTGTTTTTGGTGCCTTGCATCATCAGGGTTGCTACCAAATTGGCCACACCGGGTTTGTTTAAATTATCGAGAAAATGACCACCTTCCAAAATTACATTGAACTGAATCATTGGAAGTTCCCGCTGTTCAATTCCTAATATCTGAATTCCGTTGCTTAACTGATCGCTCCAAATAGTTGGCAGTTTTAATAGCGGATCAGTTCCATTCGTTGGTTGAACGGATCGATCGAAATTGGTTTTTGTTTTGGCAATTACATCTTCTCCTTCCTGAATGGCAACTTGTGTGGCATCTAGAATGCTTTCTTCAACAACATTGGCTTTTACAGAACCTTGAGCAATCAAATTAACTTGTCCTTTTGGTACGAAACTCGTAGCTAGGAAAGCTTTTCCTTTAATGTATTTTTCGTAAACTCTAAGAATATCTGCTTTTGTAACTGCTTTTGTTTTTGCAATATCGGTTTTGTAATAGTCTGGACTGCCAGCATACTCGTTGTAGGTTGCCAGTTGGAACGATTTCCCCAAAATACTACTAATGCTATTGTAGAAATCGGTTTCGAGACCGGATTTGATTCGTTCTACATCTTCGTCGGTAAATCCTTCTTTTTCGAATAATTCAAAAGCTTCAAAAACAGCTTTCTCTACTTCGGTTAAATTTACTCCTGCATTGGCATTCACCATAATATTGAACGAGCCTGCAATTTCTTGACTTCTATTGTAGGCACGTGGACTGGTAGTTAGTTTTTTTTGTTTCTCGAGGATTTTATACAAAGGGGCTTTTTTCCCTTGACTGAGCAAAGCACTTAAATAGTCCAAAGCATAGGAATCGTCGTTAAATTGCTCCACAGTAGGCCAAATCATCTGAAATTGAGGAGCTCGTGCGAAGTTATCTTCATGGAAAACTCTTTTTGTGGCTTCTAGTTTTATTGGAATAGCAATTGGATCGGAAATTTTTTGGCCGGCCGGAATTTCTTCAAAATATTTCTTAATTAGTTTTTTTGCTTCCGCTTTATCAAAATCGCCCGCCAACACGATGGTTGCATTATTCGGGTTGTAATACTTTTTATGAAATGCTTTTACATCCTCCACGCTGGCATTGAACAAATCTTCCATTTCACCAATTACTGTCCAATTGTATGGATGTCCGACTGGGTAAAGATTTTTGGCTACCACCCATCCGGCATGACCATAAGGTCGATTGTCAACCATTTGTCGCTTTTCGTTTTGAACTACGTTTTGTTGGATTGCAAATGCTTTCTGGGTAACTGTATTGATCATATAACCCATTCGGTCAGACTCCATCCATAAAACCATTTCGAGCGCATTTTTTGGAACCACTTCGTAATAAGTGGTAGCATCGTTTCCAGTGCCGCCGTTAAGTGTTCCACCGGCATTTTGAATAAGGCTGAAAAATTGATCTTCGCCTACGTTTTCCGAACGCTGGAACATCATGTGTTCAAACAAATGAGCGAAACCCGTGTGTCCGGTTTCTTCGCGATTGGAGCCTACATGAAACTGAACAGCAAAAGCGACAATGGGGTCGGAGCGATCGATATGCAAAATGACATCGAGTCCGTTTTTTAAGGTGTATTTCTCAAAGTCAATGTTTAATTCTTGTTTTGGCAGATGAAAGGCCGAAAACAGAAAGGCTGCAATTAGGAGCAGCGAAAATTGTAATTTCTTCATAAATAATAATTTAATTAGGTTATTGATTAATTATATTCAAAACTATTAAAAAAAATGGAGATTCACCTCAAAAATATGTCACAATGAAAATCTTTCTGATTTAATTAAGTGGCCAAAGGTGCGTTTTGAATTATTTTCAGAAAAAGAATAGACCTAAATGCTATTGAATAAAATAGACAGCTCCGCCAATTGAATTTTGTCTTGCTCCACTTACACTGGCTAAAGTATTGGTTTTCTTTTTGATTCTAAGTAAAGCTAAAAAAGCAAATATGAGCGCTTCTTTGTATTCGACGAGTAAATCGGAAGTTTTTTCGATCTCGACTGGGATTTCCGATTCTAGGATACGTATGAAGAATTGATTGAACACGCCACCTCCACTTATTAATAATTTTTTGTTCTTTTTCGGAATCGCAGCTCTTTCTATAACCCATCGGATTTGATGAACAAGATGGTGAACCAAGGTGTGAAGGATGTCTTCCGTGGCAAATTGCTTATCAATAGTGGGAAGAAATTCCTTTTCGAACCATTCCCGCCCAAGTGATTTAGCTCCTTGAATTTGATAATAGTCCAACTGGTTAAGGGCATCGAAAAGTTCTGGAATGAAGTTTCCTTTTTCTGCTATCTCTCCGTTTTTGTCGTATTCCAAGCCAAGTTGATTCGCGAAAAAATTGAACGCAATATTGGCGGGAGCAATATCAAAAGCCAGAGTTTGTCCGTTTTTCTCGTAAGAGATATTTGCAAAACCGCCAATATTTAAACGGAAAGTGGAAGTGGCGAACAACAATCGATCACCAATGGGTACAAGTGGCGCACCTTGCCCTTTTAGCGCCACATCTAAACTCCTAAAATCGCAGACAACCGGAATGCCTGTTTCTGCCGCTATGGCGGCTCCATCGCCAATCTGGGTAGTAAAACCATTTTGAGGTTGATGGAAAATGGTATGTCCGTGACTGCCAATAAAATCTACATGTATTGTATTTTGATCGATGAATTTTTTCACCTCTATCCCAAGAAAATGGCCATAATCAACATGTGTCTTGGCAAATTCTAAAGCTGTTTTGTCGGGCAGTTCTGTCAATATTCTTTTCCATTCCGTTGGATACAAAATTGTTTTGGCTTTCAGAATTTCGTAGTTCCATTTTTTGTTTTGAAATGAAAATTTGCAATAAGCAATATCCAAACCATCCAAGGATGTTCCCGACATCAATCCTAAAACATGATAATGTGCCATTATTTCAAACAATCAATTAGTACTTCCAGTTTCACCCCGCGCGATCCTTTGATCAGTATTCGATGGTTTTTCAAAGGGAAATCAGTCAGAAATGCTTGAGCAAAATCCGTATTCTCGAAAAAAACAAAATTCGGATACTTGGCTTCCCATTGTTTGAATCTTGTGCCTACCAAATAAGTTGATGAGAAATGCATGGATTTTAGCAGGTCTAATATTTGTTTGTGTTCCATCTCGGAAAATTGACCCAATTCAAACATATCGCCAATGATGACCGATTTGTGCGGCTGCTGATCGCTCTCAAAATTTTCCAATGCAGCTTTTACACTCGCGGGATTGGCATTGTAGGCGTCCAAAATCAATTCATTGTTAGTCCCTTGCACAAATTGAGACCGATTGTTCTGAGGATAATAGTCTTGGAGCGATTCGCAAATAGATTTTGGATCGATGCCAAAATGAATGCCAACGGCAATAGCGGCCATCAAATTTGAAAGATTGTAGTCACCAAATAAGTTTGTATTTACTTTAAAGGTACTCTTCGTATTCTTAAATCCCCACGAAAATTCAAGGAAAGGAAAACTATTGGTGATTTTTCCATGGATATCGTTCGCGCTTTTTTCGCCATAGGAAATTCGATTTAGTTCGGTGGATGCTTGCGTTAGAAAAGGATCGTCGGCATTGTAAAACACTTTGCCGCATTCTGATTTAACAGCCTTGTAGAGTGCCAATTTGGTTTCTTTGATGGCTTCTAAAGAACCAAAACCTTCCAGATGCGCTTTTCCAATGTTTGTCAGAATTCCGAGTTGTGGGCGAGCCAGTTCACACAAAAATGCAATTTCACCTCTATGGTTGGCGCCCATTTCTATCACAGCAATTTCGGTTTCTTTTGTAATTTGTAATAAAGTGAGGGGTACACCCAAATGGTTGTTGAAATTTCCCGATGTGGAAGTGAGTTTAAATCTTTTAGATAATACCGTGGTTACCAATTCTTTGGTAGTGGTTTTCCCGTTTGTTCCGGTGATTCCTAATACTGGAATGTTGAATTGATTTCGGTGAAAGCGGGCAAGTTGTTGCAGCGTTTTTAAAGCATTTTCTACCAAGATATAGCGAGAATCATCGACCCAATAATTTTTATCATCGACAACAACATAGGCGGCTTCATTTTGCAAAGCTTGAGCGGCAAAGCTATTTCCATTGAAGTTTTCGCCGCTCAAGCAAAAAAAGAGACTGTTTTTCAATTCTTTGCGTGTATCGGAACAAACTTTTGGGTAAGTCATAAAAAGCAGATGTAATTCCTCTATCGACATTCTAATAAAATTAAACCCCATTCGCCTTCGCCAATGGGGTTGATTTATTTTTGATTATACAATTATTTTCTTCCTTTCATTGGACTTCCAACACGATCCATGGCGCAGCGGAATCCAATATAATCTGTTGCTTCGTTTTCGTCTAAAAATCTACGAACACTAGGACTTAAATAATAAGCACCATCTTTCCAAGATCCTCCTTTGTAAACTCTGGCTTGGTTGTTTATCAAAGATGTTTTTCCGTAGTTATACATTCTTGTTGTATCGCTTGGCGATTGCGAATTCCAGTTGTTGTCGGTACGTGTTTCGGAGGCAAAATCACCATCAAGATAATCGATATTGTTCGATTTGCGGTAGTTTTTTCTATTTTCACTTTCTTCAACGGTCACATCGCGGTAGCGAATTCTACCTAAAGAATCTTTTACATCAACAAAGCCATTCTGATCGCGGACTTGTGTTTGGAAAATGTTTCCTCTAAAAGCGCCTAAATCATCCCAATCATCAAAAGTATTCGGACGATAGACATCCATGACCCATTCACACACATTGCCGCCCATATTGAATAGGCCAAAATCATTTGGAAAATAAGAGCCAACTTCTGTTGGAATATCCGAACCGTCGTTTAGCGCGCCTGCAACGCCCATATAATCGCCCCGTCCACGTTTAAAGTTAGCTACAAAAGTGCCGTAATATTTTTTGTCGGTGGTGCGAACATAATTTCCATTCCAAGGATATTTTTTTCGTTGGCTAATACGTTCGTATTCTGAGTTTTCAATTAAACCAAGAGCCGCATATTCCCATTCGGCTTCGGTAGGAAGTCGGTAACTTGGCAATACAATTCCATCTTCGATTCTTGAAGTACGAAATTCCAGGCTGTTAGCGTCTTCCGGATTGTAAGCTAAGTTGTCAATGGGGCTTTTGCCTTCCACTTGACTGGTATATTGTCCAAGCAAATAGGCTTCGGTATTGAAATTGTATTCATCGTGTTGATTTAAATCCAAACCGATGATTCCGGCGTCGATCAAACGTTGTTCATTTACTCGGTCGGTGCGCCATTTGGCAAAATCATTGGCTTGAACCCAAGAAACACCAACAACCGGATAGTATTTGTAGGCTGGGTGACGTAAATAATTGGTAACCAATGGTTCGTTATAGGCGAGTTTTTGCCGCCATACCAAAGTGTCGGGAAGTGCTTTCTTATACACTTCGGGGTACTTACTGCCGAAAACTCTTCTCAACCAATGCAAGTATTCCAAATAATCGATATTTGAAACTTCTGTCTGGTCCATGTAGAAGGAGCGAACAGTGATTCGCGTAGGTTTGTTGTTTGAAGTAAAAATGGTTGGGTCTTGAGTTGCGCCCATCACAAAGGTTCCCCCTTCAATAAGCACCAATCCTGGTCCAGCTTCTTGTTCTACATATTTAGCAACTTCAAATCCGCCGTTTTCAGGATCGTTGTATTTCCATCCGGTGGTTCTAGATTCGTTGCCGCTTTTTTTCCCGCAAGATCCTAAGGCAAATATGATACTCGCCGTCAAAATCAAACTTCCAATTTTTCGAAATGTGTACATTATTTAAAATTTTTAAAATAATTCGTTTTTATGTTCTTTTATTTAAACCTAGGCGAAGGCACTGGCCCTAGCTTTGTTGATTTGTATTTTTTATGTAATCCGTTGTTTACCTGAAACGACACTGTGATTTCGTGTGCACCGCCATCAAAATTGGTTGCGGTGGAAATGGAATAATCAAAACTATATCCTATCGAAAACTGTTTGTAATTTGCACCCAAAAGCGCAACCAGAGCACCCTCGTTATTGAAATCCATCCGATACCAAGCTCCGGTAAAGAACATTCCGCGACTTAGCATGCTGCCCACGCTAACTTGTTGAAGTCCTGTTCTGGCTTGAAAATAAATGGAAGGTGATATGATAATAGGAGTATAATGAGTGCCGCGAACGGTTTTCTTTCGTATATCGATATTTCCTCCGGCGAAGAAACTTACTTTCATTCCGAGATTAAGTGTATCGCTGCTATAAAATGAAATATTGGGCGTATTGATGTGTTCTAGGCTAAGCCCACCAAACAGATTCTCTTTATATACAAAAGCGGCGCCTATTGCAATGTCATAATCATTAATGGTTGTTGTAGGTTCTCCACTTCCGACTCCGATCAAAGCTTTTATGGTATCGTAATCGGTGCTGGAGTTCACAAGATTCCAATTCAACTGTTTTTGAAAATAGGAGCCTCTAAGACCAATGCTCAGGCTTAAATGTTTTGAAGCTTGCAATTGATACGCATAATAGCCACTCATTACGGCTGTTGTTAATGCATCGCCGCCAATTTTTGTAGATAAAAACGAGGCGCCGAAACCGGAATTCAAAAATTCAACATTTTGGTCGTAGGAGGCAGTATAAGAAACGAAATCTGCTTTTAGACTTGGCCATTGATTTCGATAGGCAATGGATGCTCTAGGACCGAGGTTGAAACCGGCAAGCGCGGGATTTGTAAACAATGGATTGGCCATAAACTGCGAAAGCGTAACGTCTTGAGTTTGCGCTTTTCCAGTAAGAATTACGAGGACAAAAAGCATAAGAATTCTGACAAATCTTCTGTTCATAGTGCGAATCAACTATTATACATCCATTTTAAGAAACAATAATACAAATATTTTTCGTATCCCGAATGATTTAAGCATGAAAATAAAGCCTTTTTTTACAATAATGACAAAGCTTAAACGTTTAAAACAATGTTCTTATTGTAAGACCAAGTCAAACTTTTTGTTTATCAAATCGTTTTCCTTTCATTTTCAGTTTGTAAGTACAAAGAATATGACTTGGAATTGGTTTATGCAATGAAACATTTTTAAAATTTGATTATCATTGTGCCTGAAAACATAATTGCTCAAACAAGCCTAAACTCAATAAAATTGATGCTGAAAAAATGCTTTTTATTTCTTTTTTCGATCTACATCTCTCTATTATCTGCTCAAAATAGCTCCAAGGAGTTTCGCTTGGAGTGGAATTCTGCTGCTATGGAATCTGCAAATGCTCAAATTCCAACTTTGCAATTTAAGGATGCTGTTTACAATGGAGTTTATGGCGTTTTGCCCTCTTTCAGATACGAAATGGAAATAGATAAAAATGTTAAAGCATTGAAAATTGAGCTTTCCAATGAGCAATCCCATTTGATTCCAATTGTCAAATTAGAACAGTTGCATCCCGCTTTTCAAACACTTTCTGAATTCGTTGAGCTAAATATACGCTATAAAAATCTGGCTGATAAAAAGATGGCCATCATCGAGTTTGTCCCCATCAAATACAACGTTTTACTGAATTCTTTGGAGTTTCTTACTTCCTTTTCGATGGAGATCACACCTATTCAGGAAACAGATAAAAACATTGAAAAAGAGGCTGAATTTTCCACAGAATCTGTCATGAATTCAGGGGAGTGGTACAAATTTAAAGTGGATAAAAGTGGTGTATTCAAAATTAGTGGTGCCGATTTGCAAACCGCCGGCCTTTCATTGTCCAACCTGGATTCGAGAAAAATTGCTGTTTATGGTTTTGGCGGGATGCTCAAAGAAAAGAATAGCGATTTCAGATTTGCCGATATTCCTGAACTTGCCATCCAAATGGTGGATGGAAACGACGGCCGATTTGATGCGGTCGATTATTTACTTTTTTATGCTCAAGGTCCCGATGCATGGCAATTTAATGCCAATAAAAATGTTTTTGAACATCAGCTAAATGTGTACGACCGGAATGCCTATTATTTTGTTCATATCAAAACGCTCGACGGAAAACGTATCGAAACAATTCCGCTATCTACTGAAGTGGCAAACAAACAAATTACTTCCTTTACCAATTATGCTTTTGTTGAAGACGAAACCTACAATTTGATTGGCTCAGGGCGAAGATGGTTTGGTTTTAAATTTGAATTTACGGATAACACAAAATACAATTTTAATTTTGCTAACCTCATTTCCGACTCCCAAGCGTATCTGAAAGCTAAACTGATTGCACGATCTTCGGCGAGCAGCTCGTTCGATTTGTTTTACAACAGTACCAGTTTGGGGAATATTAGGATAAGCAGTATTCCCACAGGCAGTTATCCTGCTTATGCTTACGACAATACTTTCGAGAAATATTTCTCGCTTTCGGCTGATCCAAACATGGAAGTGAAACTGCTCTACAATCGACCACTTTCCGGTTCTATCGGTTGGCTCGATTACATCGAATTGAACGTGAAAGAACATTTGAAATTTGGAAATGCCCAATTATTGTTTCGCAGTCCCGAATCTGTTGGTAGCGATGCAATCAGTAAATTTTCCGTCTCCAACGCCTCATCGGCTACCTTGGTTTGGGATGTTTCTCAACTCGAAAAAGTACAAAAAACACAAACCCAACTTCAGGTTTCGACAGCCGAATTTACAATCCGAACGAATGAACTGAAAGAATTTATTGCTTTTACTCCCGAAATGGCTTTCAAACCCACATTTGTTGAAAAAATGGGGAATCAAGATCTGCATTCCATCGCAAACATAGATATGATTATTGTTTGTCCACCGCTCTTTTTGCCTCAAGCCAACGAATTGGCCGACTTTCATCGGCAAGATGGTTTGAAGGTACAAGTGAATACAACAGTTCAGATTTACAACGAATATTCCAGCGGCAAGCAAGATCCTACTGCCATTCGCGATTTTGTTCGCTCCGTTTATCAGCATTCTTCCGAATTGTCCCCTTTGCAATATCTGTTGCTTTTTGGTGATGCATCCTACGATTACCTCAATCGCGAAACCAACAATACAAATCTTATTCCCACTTTTGAGTCGATAGAAAGTTTAGATCCGATCATTTCCATTGCAGTGGACGATTATTTTGGTTTTCTTGATGAGGACGAAGGCGATATGTATTACGATGATGTGGACATTGGAATTGGCCGATTGCCTGTTGCAAATGAACAAGAAGCTTCTGCTGCTGTGGCTAAGATTAAACATTACTCAAATTCGAGTTCGGATGTTTTTGGTGACTGGCGCACAGTGGTGTGTTTTGTTGCCGACGATGAAGACAATAATTTGCATATTCAGCAAGCAAATGAGTTGGCGATGATGGTGGATACCATTTATCCAAGCGGAAATCTCGACAAAATATATGTAGATGCATATCAGCAAGTCTCAACTCCGGCCGGACAACGCTATCCAAAAGTAAACGAAGCCATCAACGACCGTATCGAAAAAGGTACTTTGATTTTAAGTTACACCGGTCACGGTGGCGAAACCGGTTGGGGACAAGAACGCTATTTGGATATGCCGGATATTGCAACTTGGGC
>KB227808.1_pt105 | contig 10091 bp, 12 predicted proteins | sample 524768 | NCBI WGS metagenome assembly AMQJ01 (sample SAMN00998488, study PRJNA167727) | sediment metagenome | isolation source: subsurface aquifer sediment | place: USA: Rifle, Colorado | collected Aug-2009
GGCGTTTACAACTCTCTTCGTAGGCTCAACTTTTGGCTATTTTGCCATGCATGAGTATTTTTTCAAAAACGAAACCGCCATTGTTAGTCAAAAAAGATTGAATTTTACGGATGCGGTTGTGGTCTATGGAAAAGTTAAAAATATATCAAATAGAGATTTTAAAAGTTGCAAAATAACAGCAAAAGCCTATAAGGTAAGCAGTAATGAGCTAAAAAACTATCTACTTCAATTTAAAATAATTAAAAAAGCGTCGATAATCGAGAGTGATATAGCAATGGGCAATGAACGTGAGGTAAAACTAATCATTGAGCCATTTACATATAAAGGCGATTACAATATTTCACTTGGAGCTGATTGCAGATGATAACACTCTTTAATTATTGGCACTACATAGCCTTTGCTATCGGAATTTCTGTTTTAATAGCAGGCGTAGCTTATGCGTTTATACAAAAAGAGAAAAAGATTATCTTTTCTATAATATTTTCGGTTTTGATTTTAACTATTTTGATGTCTGGAATATCAATAGCAGTTATAGATAAATATACAAAAACCGCAAAACTTTATAAACTTGATAACAAAAGAAATTTAAGTACCGAAAAAATTATGTACACAGGCATAGTCAAAAATGAGGGAAAATTTGAAATCGGTGAGGTTATTTTTGAGATAAAACTTGTAAATAAAGGTCATGTAAGCGGTAACGTAAAGGCAGGAACTTTTTACAATCCAAGCGGGTTTTTTGAATTTTTTTCAGGAGGCGGAGGGTTTGATAGCAAAAACAAGCCCCAACAAGTTATTCATGAATTTGTAGTAGCTAAAAATTTAAAACCGGGTGAGTCTCAAGATTTTAGGGTTTACTTTGACTATCCGCCATATTTTGTCGGAGTAACACAGTACACAAAACTATATGCGCATTAATATTTAAGCCCAAGAGGCTTTAGCGCTATATTTATGTTTTTAATCTGAGTGTTTTTGTCTCTGCACCAATTGGGTGCCAATAGAGAGCTATCGTTTATGCCTGCCGTAACCCTCTGCACAGAGACGTGAGGTGGTTTCATCAAAAGAGCTTTGGTTAGCACGTCTAAATAGACCTCTTCAGAGATAGGCGCAAAAGCACCTTTTAGAAAATCATTTGCCAGAGCAGTTTTTTTCACCACGTAAAGGGGATGATATTTTACGGAGTTTATCCCCCACTCATAGGCTTGTTTTGCAGTTTCAAGCATCATCTCTTTACTCTCATCAGGAAGCCCGAAAATGAGATGTCCGCAAACATTAAGCCCTCTCTTTTTTGCTTTGAGTACCCACTCTTTTACATTTGCGCTGTCATGTCCGCGGTTGATTTTTTGGAGTGTTTCATCATAAACGGATTGAATCCCAAACTCAATCCATATCTCTTTTTTACTGCTTAGCTCTACTAGATACTCAAGTGTCTCCTCGGTTATGCTATCTGAACGCGTTCCGATGCTAAGACCTACAACATCATCAAAAGAGAGCGCTTTATCATAGAGAGCTTTTAGTGTTTCGAGTGGAGCGTAGGTGTTTGTAAAAGATTGAAAGTAGACGATAAATTTATTAGCCCCATACTCTTGGCGTTGTCTTTTGCTGATGGCTTGAAACTGCATTTCAAGTTGAGTAAGCTGTTTGTCTAGATTTGGGTTTGTTTTTGAATTTAGGTTTAGGTAAAACCCTTTTAGCTCTTGGGTTTGTCCGGTGCTTGCGCTAAAAGAGTCGTTTTCGCAAAATGTACATCCGCCTTTAGCAACCGTTCCGTCTATATTTGGGCAGGTAAAGCCTGAGATGTTGATGCCCACTTTATAGACTTTGCAACCAAACTTATCTCTTAAGTAGTTGCCAAAGGTGTAAATTTGCTCCATTAAACTATGTATTTTCCTGTAAAACAAGCAGTACAGTAGTTGTCTGTTGTGGTATTGACACTTCTTAGAAGCGATGCTTCATCAAGATATGCGAGTGAATCAGCCTCAATAAATTTGCAAATATCATCTTGACTCATATTTGCCGCTATAAGCTTATCTTTGTTTGGAGTATCAACACCGTAAAAACATGGATCAGTTGTTGGCGGAGAAGAGACTCTCATGTGAACCTCTTTTGCTCCCGCTTCTTTGAGCATTCTTACGATTCTCTTTGAGGTTGTTCCACGAACGATGGAGTCATCCACCACAATAATTCTCTTGCCCTTAATGACATCAATCATGGGAGAGAGTTTCATTTTTACTTTTAAATCTCTCATCTCCTGCGTTGGTTCGATGAAGGTGCGCCCGATGTAGTGGTTACGCATAATTCCCATCTCATAAGGAATCCCGCTCTCTTGAGCGTACCCGATAGCTGCCGGAACACCGCCATCCGGAACAGGGATAACCATGTCCGCTTCAACAGGTTTGATATGAGCCAACTCTCTTCCCATATCTTTTCTGGTCTGGTAAACACTTTGACCAAATACTCTTGAGTCAGGTCTTGCGAAATAGACATATTCAAAGATACAGTGCTTTGGAGTAGGCTCAAAAACTTGGATACTCTCAGGCTCCTTATCCTCATCAAATATGAGAAGTTCACCCGGTTCAACATCTCTTATAAATTCAGCTCCGACAAGGTCAAACGCACAAGTCTCACTAGCAACGATATATCCGCCGCTTGGAAGCCTCCCGAGGCTTAGAGGACGAAAACCGTGACGGTCGCGCATAGCAAACATTTTTGTTCTGCTTAAAAAGACAAGAGAGAAAGCGCCCTCTATTTTTCCGACAGCATCGATGATTCTGTCAAGCAGTTTTCTTTTTTCGCTTTTTGCAATAAGGTGGATAAGATTTTCCGTATCCATAAATGTTTGAAAAATCGCACCTTGGTCGATTAGTTTGTTGCGAATCTCTTCTGCGTTTGTGAGGTTTCCATTGTGAACAATCGCCATTTCGCCTAAGTCATATCTAGCAAAAACAGGTTGTGCGTCAAGGATGGAGTCGTCTCCTGCGGTAGAGTAGCGGGTGTGACCGATGGCGCTTGAGCCTCTTAGGGTTTCAAGCTTTTTCTCATCAAATACGCGCATAACCAAACCGCGCTTTTTGATTGTTTGAAGTTTTGTTCCGTTTGAAGAGCTGATTCCCGCTGCTTCCTGACCGCGATGTTGAAGCGCGTGTAGTGAAAAATAAGCAAGCTTAGAAGCCTCCTTGTTTCCGTAAATCCCTACAACCGCACACTTTTCATTAACATCTTCTAGCACATTTTTCTCCTCGAGAATATTTGGTCGAATTATACTCAAAGCAAGTTAAAATCAAGTTGATTTAAACCTCTAAGCAGTCGCTTATAGAGTAAAGTCCAGCTTCTTTTTTCACAAGCCAAACTGCCGCCCTGATGGCACCTTTACTGAATGTGTTTCTTGAAGTAGCCGTGTGGTTTAACTCCAAAAATTCGCCGTCATTATAAAAACCTACGGTATGGCGCCCTACGATATCTCCGCCGCGAAGAGCCATAACTGCAATCTCATCTTTGCTTCTTTGCCCTATGTTCCCGTCTCTTCCGCTTACGCGAACTTTGTCAATGTCGAGCTCACGGCCGCGCGCCGCAGACTCTGCTAGCGTGAGAGCCGTTCCGCTAGGTGCATCTTTTTTGTGTCTATGGTGCATCTCTGCTATCTCTATGTCAAATCCCTCAAGTGCCGCGGCGGCTTGATAGACAAGCTTGTTTAGTAGAGCAACACCCAAAGACATATTTGTAGCATAAAGAATAGGCATCATCTCGCTTGCTTGCTTTAGAAGATTTAGCTGATGAGTGCTCAATCCCGTTGTTCCGATAACGAGCGGTTTTGGAGTTTTTATTGCCGCTTCAAGGAGAGCTTCGCAAGCCTCAGGAAGTGAGAAATCTATGACAATATCACAACTATTTAGGAATGATTTTAAATCCGTTGTTACCAACACAGACGGGTCTATTGAAAAATTGAGCGAGTTTCTCACATAAACCGAGCTCACACTTATGTCCTCCGTTGTTTTTAAATCCTCTATAAGTAGTTTTCCAACCCTGCCGTTTGCACCAAAAACACCGACCTTTATCACAATAATCTCCTTTTGCTTATTCTTTACTTTTTAATGATTTAATAACTCATCAACATACGCGATTGCTTGGAGTGCCGCAACGGCACCATCACCTGCAGCACTTACAACCTGCTTTGGAGCGGCTATGCGCATGTCGCCTGCTGCAAAAAGACCCTTTAGTGATGTTCTCATGCTGATATCAACGATTACTTCGCCGTGTTTGTTCATATCGCATAAAAAGCTTCCGTCTTGCTGTATGAGCGTTTGATTGTTTACGTCATTTCCAACAAATGTAAAAACACCGGGAACTTTAATATCGCGGATTTCACCGTTTTTGTTTTTCACAAGGATACCGACAACACCCATCGCATCGCCGTAAACTTCCTCTGGAGTTGAGTTTAAAATCAGCTCTATGTTTTGCGTCTTCTTTACTCTCTCAACAGTATTTGGAGCAGAGCGGAAAGTATCGCGTCTATGTACAAGATACACTTTAGAGCAAATTTTTGCCAGGTAGAGAGCCTCTTCAAGAGCAGTGTCGCCCCCGCCGATAACAGCAACCTCTTTGTTTCTGTAGAAAAAGCCATCACATGTAGCACAAGTGCTCACGCCCTTGCCTATGAGTTCTGCTTCTCCCTTAAAACCTGCACGTCTCGGAGAAGAGCCGGTACAAACTATAACGCTGTACGCCTCGCTTGTTATGCCACCCTCTTGGTAGATTTTAAATATATCGCCCTCTTTGCTAACACGCGTCACAGCGACCATCTCATGCTTAAGACCAAATTTTTGGCACTGCTCGGGCCACGGCATCATCAAATCCATACCGCTAATCTCGCCCGTTACACCTGGGTAGTTTTCTATTTCGGAACTCTGAGTGATTTGACCACCCGGCATCCCTTTTTCAAACATAACCACATTTGCAAGTCCGCCGCGTGTTGTATATAATCCTGCGGTAAGTCCTGCCGGTCCACCGCCAATAATTGCGCAATCTAATATCATAATTATTATCCTTAATTTTACTTCATAAAATGAAAGAAACCCTTCATTTATAAAACGATACTTGAACAAGTCCAAGTATCTGCGCTAGCCGCTAAGGCACAAAACTTTAGTTTCTTCAGAAAAGCTAGGCTCTTTAGAGCCAGAGTTTATAAATCTTCTACTTTGGTTGATAACTCATTCAAATTATCTAGTTTTAGTATCATACTATCTTGTTTATAAAGAGACTCTTTTGTTTTTTTTATAAAGAAAATAGATGGCACTTCATAGACATTAAACCTCTGTATAAAGCTAAGTGAGGTCTTTGTTCCGGACCTTAGAAAAGTGGTGTATTTGCTCTCTGGATAGATTTCATTGTAGTAGTCTATTGCTATGAGTGGATAGTTAAGATTTGTCTCTGCAAGAAGCTTTGGAGTATCTTTTTCTTTTGAGCTGTAAAAAACCACTAGGTATTTATCTTCACTTGGAATGAAAATATCTTTTTGTGTGTAAAAAACCCACTCTTCGAAGTTGATAAATTTGTACTCTGAAAATTTGTAGTTGAAGTATGCAAAAGCGGCGGCAATCATCGCCGCGCCAAAGAAAGAAGCTAGCAGCGTAGATAAAGAAAAGAGGCTTCTACCTCCGCTGGGCACTACACTGCTCTTTGTAAATTACGCTAAAAGAGCGTTGATTTTTTCTGCAAGAGCTGCTTTTGATTGAGCTCCTACAACTTGATCTACCATCTTGCCGTCTTTGAAGAACATAATAGTAGGAATAGAGCGAATACCGAATTTAACAGCAATATCTTGCTCTTCGTCAGTGTTTACTTTGCAGATTTTTGCTTTTCCCTCATAATCATTTGCAAGCTCTTCTATTACCGGAGCAATCATACGACAAGGTCCACACCACGGAGCCCAAAAGTCAACCAAAGAAACGCCTTCTTTTAGTGTTGCTTCAAAATCTGAGCTAGTTAATTCTATATATTTTCCCATTTTAATTTCCTTCTTATTTTAAGTTCGTGCATTATACAAGCCTAACTCTTTAAAATTGCTTTATATCAAAGCTACTAAAATTTTATAAAATTTCTTTTTCTGTTTTTGTAAAATACGCACTCGCTATAGCCTGCGTTTTTAGCCATTTCAGTCGCCTCGCTACTGTATAGTCCCACTTGTTCTGGCTTATGGGCGTCTGAAGCAAAAGTTATGGGGATATCGAGTTTTCTCATCTCTTTTAGAAGAGAGAACGAAGGATAGGCTTCGCCTATCGGTTTTCTAAATCCCGCAACGTTTATCTCAATTGACATATCTGCTTTTTTTATCGCAAGAAGCGCATTTTTTGCTATTTCATTTATATCTTTTTTTGGCATATATTTGAAAATTTTTATTAAATCAAGATGTCCTACGATATCAAAAAGATTGCTCTTTGCCATCTCTTCTATCGCATCAAAATATTTTTGCCAAATCTCGTCTATGTCAAAATTTTTATAATTTCCGATAAACTCAGGGTTGTCAAATCCCCACTCCTCTATGAAGTGGACAGAACCTATCAAAAAATCGACATCGGCTTTTAAAACCCGCTCGTCCATATAGCCTCTAAGATAATCAACCTCATATCCCAAGAGTATCTCTATTTTCTCTTTATATCTCTCTTTTGCATCAAGAATGCTTTTTTCATATTCGCCCATCTGTTCAAAACTTATTCGGTACTTTTCATCAAAACACATGGGCGCATGTTCAGAAAAACCAAAATATTTTATACCGCACTCTATTGCTTTTTCTATATATTCATCTATTTCACCCTCTGCGTGGTTGCAAAGTTTTGTGTGATTGTGTAGGTCAACTATCATTAAGAATTTTTCCAATGTTTATATATTTTTATGATATTATAGTGACAAAAATTAAATTTATAGAATTTGATAGATAGGGGATTTTATGACTCAAGAAGAACTGGATGCTTTGATGAACGGCGGGTTGGATGATTTAGAATCGCCAAGCAGTGATGAGAGTAGTGATTTGGGTGGCACTGAGGCAGACTCTTTTGAAGATTTTGAAGAAGAGGATATAAAGCCATCTGGGCCGGCAGATGACAAACCGCTTGGTTATAGCAAAGAGACTGCTCATCACTGGCCGCTTCCTGCTACAAATGAAAATAAGATGGTTCATCAGCTTGATGATGTTACAAAAGAGAGTGAAGAGAAAGCAAGCCAAATTTTTGATATTATCGAACAGATAAGCAATGATTTGATGACGTCTGAGGGGACTGCAAAAAGTATTCTTGAGGTGCTGGAGGGAAATGTAAAGCTTTTTGCAACACTTAGTAAAAAATTTCCTGATGTTGAAGCTTTTGGGGCACAACTGGAGAAAAACAGTAGCGCAATCAATGACACTAAAGATTCATTAGGCATTCTTCAAGCGAGCGGGGATGCGATTATGAATGTTATGGATATTATGCAGTATCAAGATATCCACCGCCAAAAAATAGAGCGTGTTATAAATGTTATGCGCGCACTCTCAAACTACATGAACTCTCTTTTTGAGGGTAGAATTGATGATGAAAAAAGAGTATCTTCTGCTACGCATATCGTCGGAGATACTCACAATGAACTGGTTTCAAATGAAGAGATAGAAGCGCTTTTGGCACAGTTTTCAAAATAATGCAAAAAGTTGAATTACTCTCTCCGGCTGGAACGCTGGAAAAATTAAAAATAGCTATTGATTTTGGTGCCGATGCGGTTTATGGCGGAGTGAGCCACTTCTCTCTTCGCATCCGCTCCGGCAAAGAGTTTAGTATGGATGAGTTTGCCGAAGGGATTGAGTATGCGCACTCACGCGGTAAAAAAGTTTACGCAACGCTAAATGGGTTTCCTTTTAACTCACAGCTAAATCTCTTAAAAAAACATATTTTGGCGATGGCGGATCTGGGACCTGACGCTTTCATTGTCGCGACTCCGGGTGTGCTTAAGCTCTGTCATGAACTTGTGCCTCACATGCCGCTTCACCTCTCAACACAAGCAAATGTTATGAATGTTCTTGATGCAAAAGTTTACTACGACATGGGAGCAACGCGCATTATTACGGCAAGAGAGATATCGCTTCGTGATTTGGTGGAGATAAAAAAAGAGCTTCCGGACTTGGAGCTTGAAGTATTTGTTCACGGTTCTATGTGTTTTGCCTACAGCGGAAGATGTCTTATCTCAACGCTTCAAAGCGGACGTGTGCCAAATCGTGGAAGCTGCGCGAATGATTGCCGCTTTCCTTATGAGATGTATGCGGCAAATCCAGAGACGGGAACACTCTTTAGACTTGAAGAGGATGAGGGTGTAGGAACTTACATTATGAACTCAAAAGACCTCAATCTTGCTTCCCATGTAAAAGAGATTTTGGATAGTGGCGCCGTTGATTCTCTCAAAGTTGAGGGGCGTACAAAAACCGCTTATTATGCAGCCGTAACGGCAAAAGCGTATAGAATGGCGATTGATGATTACTACAACGGAGTAAATGACGTAAAGAAGTATCAGTATGAGTTGGAGTCGCTTCAAAACCGCGGTTATACCGACGCTTATCTAATCTCAAGACCGTTTGAAAAGCATGATACTCAGAGTCTTGATTTTACAATGCAGTTGGGTACCCATCAGGTAAGCGGAGTGGCAAATGAAGAGGGGACGCACTTTTTATGTAAGTACAAAACGCTTCCTAACGATGAACTTGAAATTGTCGCTCCGCTAGGCTCCCACATAGAGATGGTTGATAATGAGATAGGAACTACGTACGAGCGTGATGGAAGGATGTATATGAGGCTAAAACAGCTTCTTGCAGAAAATAAGAAAGTTTGGGATGAAGTGCACAGCGGAAATCTAAACCCCATAACGCTTCCGACAAAGCTTCCGCCATATACATTTTTGAGAATCCCTGCAACTGCTGATATGGGAATTTATCCAAAAGTGTAACAAACTTTTTGCGCGCAAAATATAGTTTAAAAAGCTATGATATAATCGCCCATCAAAAAATAAGGAAGATAATAGATGAAGTTTGTTTCAATTGTAATAGGCAGTAAAAGTGACTACGAGATAATGAAATCTTGTTCAGATACGCTAGAGGCGTTTGGTGTTCAGTATGAAATGATTATCTCCTCGGCTCACCGCTCTCCTGAGAGAACAAAAGAGTATATTGCCAAAGCAGAGAAAAAAGGCGCTCAGGTTTTTATAGCGGCTGCGGGAATGGCTGCACACTTAGCAGGTGTTTTATCTTCCAAAACAGTTAAACCGATTATCGGTGTTCCTATGAGCGCATCGGCTCTTAGCGGGATTGACGCACTTCTCTCAACAGTTCAGATGCCTGCCGGAATGCCTGTTGCTACAGTAGCGATAGGAAAAGCAGGAGCTATAAACTCTGCTTACTTGGCTATGCAGATATTGGCACTGGATAATGAAGAGTTGGCAATTAAGTTAAAAGAGGACCGCATCTCAAAAGCTAAAAAAGTCGAGATGGACTCGATGGAGATAGAGACTATATTATAGATTTAAACGCAATCGGAGCAAAGCCCCGATTTGCTACGCTTGCGCCGCTATGGCGACTAAAGCTTGCCTCTTTTGAGGCAGAAGACATTAAGAAGAGGGGCACAAATGAGGTGGATGAGTGACGAAGAGTATATGGAGCTTACGGGGTTAGATATATCTGCCATCGATGATTTGGCAGATAGAGGAAAGCTTACTCTAAAGGTAGAGGACGGCGTTCGTTATATTGATCCATCTAAAGGTGCCAGAGAAGTTGTCCCTGCTCAGCTTAGAGAGCTCTCCGTTCATAACACCAAAGAGATGTTGGTTCAGCCGCAGTTTGTAGAAAAAACTATAGGCACCATCATAAATCTTCACGAAAAAGTGCTTGACGCAAAGGATGAGACTCTCAAAGCCGTAAGAGTTGAGAATGAGTTCCTAAGAGAGGCACTTGCCTCTTTGCAAGAACTTTACGATGAAGATAGAAAAACAATCCATACGCTTCAAGAGCAGCTAAAACTTTCACAGCAAGAAGTTGAGTTTATGAGAAGAAAATATAAACTTATGTGGAACAAAGCCATAGAAGAACA
>KB225546.1_pt7 | contig 10077 bp, 9 predicted proteins | sample 524768 | NCBI WGS metagenome assembly AMQJ01 (sample SAMN00998488, study PRJNA167727) | sediment metagenome | isolation source: subsurface aquifer sediment | place: USA: Rifle, Colorado | collected Aug-2009
CGGGATCTATTATTGAGTCCGGTTCCACCATTGCTGCCGGCTCAGTCCTGAGTATTACAACAAATGCAGAAACTAGCGGTGATGTAACAACCACAGGCACCAGTGTACTCGGAAAAGGTTCAGTTATTCAGTCCGGTTCCATCATTGGTGCCAACTCTCTTCTCACTGGCCAGCTCACAGCCTCAGGCGTTGTGGTCGGAACAGGCGATGTGGGAAAGGGCTCCACTTTGGCTGCCCTCTCAACCATTGGTGCTGGAACTGTCTTGAATACTACTGCAAATGTGACACTTAATGCTAACATTACCACTACTGGATCTTCGGTTCTTACTGCGGGAACAAAGATTGAAGCAACTAGTGGAAAGCTTGCCGCGGGAAGTATTTTCTCTCAATTAGATCTTGTTTCTGGAAACATTGCAGGTGGAACTGTTGAAGTCTATTCAGGGAATAACTATAGGGTTCTTACCGATGTAACACTTACTAATGATATTACTTTGACTGCCGAAGCAAGCCTTGCCGGCGGCTCCGATCTTGCGGCAACTACAACTTTTGCAACCGGTTCTAGTATTGGTAAAAATTTTGTATCCACTAATGCCATAACAACCAGTGACGTTATGACACTGAAGACAGGTTCATCGTTGACCACGGATAGTATTTTTCAGGCAGGTACCAAGCTCAATGCTGCATTATATGTGGACGCAACTACCACATATACGACTACAACCGGAGATATGATCCTGGAAGCAGGTTCAAAAATTGATTCTGGTAGCACATTGGCGGACAACTCAAGCCTCTCCAATAAATGGTACAATGCCGATCAAATCGACGTAACGGGCAACAATATGACCCTGAAAGCCGGTTCCTCTCTTGCTAGTGGTAGTGCTCTGAGTGAAGGTTCATCCATTGGTGCTGCAATAACCCTGGCTGCTGATGAAACCGTTGACGACACCACAGATATGCGGCTGGCTGCAGGTTCTTCACTGGCCACCGGCAGTACCATTACCGCCGGAACCTATCTGACCAACGATGTGGTGGCAACCGATGGTGTGACATACACCGCCGGTTCTGAACTTACCGCTGATATTATTACCGCGGGCAATACCGACATCGTCAATACCATGACCCTGAACGGGGGATCAATCATCAAGGCCGGTACTGTTTTGGCACCCAATAGTGTGGCAACGGATGATGCGGCCCTTGGCAATACATCTGCAGCGGAATCGTATCGACTTTCCGACATTGATGTTACCACCCAGGAAGGTGCTCAGATTGCAATATCAGTTGCTGATTCGGCGCTGAAAAATTTAGATAAAATACGATCCGACCTGGGTTCCGTTCAGAACCAGTTGACATCCACCATTGCCAATATTTCAACCACCAAGGTAAATGTTCAAGCGGCGGAATCGACAATCCGTGACGTTGATTTTGCAGAAGAGTCAGCCAACTTTACCAAAATGCAGATCCTGAGCCAGGCCGGTACATTTGCCATGTCCCAGGCCAATGCCAGCTCTCAGAATGTAATGAGTCTGCTCCAGTAGTTTTCTAAGAAAAAAAGATAACTGGTAATTGTTATGTTATAAATGGGACGGCAACTGTAAGGGGTTGCCGTCCCATTTTTTTCTTGACAGGAAAAATGGTAGGAATAATGAAGGATAACAAAAAAATTCTGGCGATAATACCTGCACGGGGCGGGTCAAAAGGCGTTCCAAGGAAAAATATCAAAATGCTTGCCGGAAAGCCTCTCTTAGCTTGGACCATTGAAACAGCATTGTCGGTGCAATGTCTTGACAGGGTTATTCTTTCCACGGATGATAGGCAAATCTCTGAAATAGGCAAACAATACGGGGCTGATGTCCCTTTTTTAAGGCCTGAAAATATTGCTGCAGATGATACCCTGGATATGCCGGTGTATGAACATGCGTTAGCCTGGTTGAAAGACAATGAAAATTTTTGCCCGGATATAATTGTGTGGCTTAGGCCTACGGCACCATTAAGAATTGCTCAGGATATTAACAAAGCGCTGGATATTTTGATCAAAAAAAAACCGGACTGGGTCCGTTCTGTTTGTGAGGTAGATCACCACCCTTATTGGATGTATAAACTCAATAACGGAAGGATGGAAGCCTTTGTTGATGGAATACAAATCGAACATTACATGAGACGGCAATTACTTCCCCCGGCATACAGACTTAATGGAGCAGTAGAGGTTACCTGGAGATCCACTATTCTTGAAAAAAAACTTTTATATTCCGGTGTGATTGAAGCATATATAATGCCCCCAGACAGAAGTATTGATATTGACAGCGAAATGGATTTCAGATTGGCGGAAACCTATATGAAATTGAAAGAAAATGAATAATTTTGTCAGAATTAAAGATTTTAAAATCGGAAAAAAACACCCGTGTTTTATCATTGCTGAAGCCGGGGTTAATCATAACGGGAATATCGACATTGCCCACAAGTTGATTGAATCAGCAAAGGCTGCCGGTGCTGATGCCGTTAAATTTCAATGTTTTAAAGCAGAGTCGCTTGTAACTCGGAATAGCGAAAAGGCTGATTATCAGCTTAAAACAACCTCTGGTGACGATTCTCAATTTTCCATGCTTAAACAGCTTGAGTTATCGGACCGGGAACAGGCGCAATTAAAAAAACATTGTGAAGATGAAGGAATATTGTATCTTTGTACACCATACGAGCAAAATAGTGCTGATCTGCTTGAAACTATCGGCGTGGATGCATATAAAATTGCATCCACGGATACCTCAAATATCCCGTTTCTTCGCTATCTGGCCAAAAAAAATATTCCGGTAATTTTATCGACGGGGATGTCGAACCTTGGAGATGTGGAAGAGTCTGTCGATGAACTGAAAAAAAATGGACTTGACGGAAAGATTATCATTCTACAATGTACCTCTGAATATCCTGCCCCGTTGGAGGATATTAACCTTCGAGCAATGAAAACAATGGAGATTGCATTTGGCTGTCCCGTTGGATTTTCAGATCATACGTCTGGGATTGGTGCAAGTCCCTGGGCTGTTGCAGCCGGTGCCTGTGTGGTTGAGAAACATTTTACCCTTGACAGGTGTATGGAAGGTCCAGATCATAATGCGTCTATTGAACAGCAAGAGATGGGTCAGCTGGTCAGGACGATTCGAAATGTGGAATTGGCCCTTGGTGATGGTATGAAGAGAATCATGCCAAGTGAGCGTAAAAATAAATCAAAAATGCAAAAAAGCTTGGTTGCAGCCCGTGAAATATCTGCCGGCCGGAGGATTAAACCGGAGGATTTAACCTGCAAACGACCGGCTACGGGTTTGCCGCCCAACTGGTTGGATAAGGTGATCGGACAACAGGTGGTGAAGACGATTAAAAAAGATGATGTTTTAACGCTTGGCGCAATAGCCTGGAAGGCGGAATAGTGAATGATAAAATCCAATATTCTGAGGTTGATGCCTCTTTGACAGATAAACTGACCTTATTTTTTGAAAGTATTCATACCAACGGTTGTGATAAATATTTTCATCCCCATCCGTTTAATAAAAAAAAAGCGCAGGAAATTTGCCGTTACAAGGGCTGTGATCTCTATTTCATCCAAACAATGGAAAAAGAGATTTGCGGTTACGGAATGCTCAGGGGTTGGGATGAAGGATACAAAATCCCCAGTCTGGGGATTATTATTCATCCGGATTACAGGCGTAAAGGATTGGGGGAAAAGTTCATGGTGTTCCTCCATGAACGGGCTAGAAAAAAAGGTGCGGAAAAAATAAGGTTGAAAGTATCTCCTGAAAATTCGAGAGCAATTCATTTATATAGGAAATTAAATTATTCTTTTTTGGGAAAAGAAAAAGAGCAGTTGTTGGCTTTTGTGGAATTGTAGGGAATTATGATTTATATATCTTCAGCGTGCTCTAAACAAAGATTGATTGGTCGGGCGGTAAAAGAACTGGTTGATCAGGGGTTTAGAAATATTGAATTGACCGGTGGGACTGAATATTATGACGGGTGTGAATTAGAGCTTTTTGAACTTAAAAAAGGCTATAATCTTAATTTTTTAGTCCATAATTATTTCCCGCCGCCGAAAGACCCTTTTATCTTGAATTTAGCCTCTCTTAGCACGGATGTTTATGAAGCGAGTTTAAATCATCTGAAAAAAGCCCTCAGGCTCACCCGGTTGCTTGGAGGCAAGAAATTCGGATTTCATGCCGGTTTTTTTGTAGACCGGCCTGTTGATGAGATCGGCAAAAAATTCGGTAAATCAGATTTATATGATAAGGAAAAAGCATTAAAAAATTTTATAGATGGTTTCCATATTCTTAAAAATGAATTCCATGACATAAATTTGTATATTGAAAATAATTGTTATTCTGAATCAAATTATATGGTTTATGGAAATAATGCCCCGTTTATGCTTTTAACATTTCATGATTTTACTGAATTGCGAAAAAGAATAAACTTCACCTTGCTTGTGGATATAGGCCATTTGATGGTGAGTGCCAATACATTTCATCTTGATTTCAAGAAAGAATTTCAGGATATGTTTGAAGCTTCCGATTATATTCATATCAGTAACAATGACCGAAGACATGATCAAAATATCGGCCTGACGGATCAAAGTAAGTTGTTTAAAATTTTAAATAATTATCAATGGAAAAATAAAACGCTTACTCTGGAAATTTATGACGGCTTTAAGGCTTTAAACAATACCTATAAAATTGTATCCGCACTTAAATGGAAAAACGAGTGAGTATTGACCCATATTTTTACCGGCCCACTGAGGCAGACCTTCTTTTAAGTGATCCGTCCTTTGCAAAAAAAGACTCAATTGGTCTTCGAATCTAGGTTTTAAACAATTGCTTGGAATTATGATGGAATATGATCTGGAAAAGGTTTGATTATGCAAAATCATTTTACTTATCTAAAAGAACGGATTGAAGCTATCAGTGCAGGAGAAGACAAATCAATACGCGAGGTGTTAAAACAAATTGATAAAGGGGCACTTGGCATTGCCTTACTTGTGGAACCGGATACCCATATTTTCAAAGGCATTCTAACGGATGGAGATGTAAGAAGAGCATTGATTCGGGGGTTGGATCTTGATTCTGCCGTGTCAAATGTTACGCGTCCTAAATCCATAACAGCTTCGATTGAGACACCGCCTGAAAAACTCTCCAAACTGTTTGGAGAAGCTGTACGCATTATACCCTTGCTTGATTCTAACAACAGGGTGGTCGATTTGGCACTTTTTGACACCCGGATTTATCTTCCGGTATCAGAGCCGAATTTGGGTGATAAAGAATTAAAATATGTCAGTGAGTGTATCCTTACAGGGTGGGTATCTTCCGCAGGAAAATATGTAACCCGTTTTGAACAAATGTTTGCTGAATTTTGCGGAACAGAATTCGGTATATCGTCAAGCAGTGGAACCACAGCCTTGCATCTTTCTTTGCTTGCACTGGGCATCGGGCCAGGGGATGAGGTTATCGTACCTTCTTTTACGTTTATTTCAACCGCTAATGCTGTAGTTTATACAGGTGCAACCCCTATTTTTGTTGATAGCGAGTTGGCGACATGGAATATTGATCCCCAAAAGATAGAACAAGCCATTACAAGCAGAACAAAAGCCATCATACCCGTTCACATTTATGGGCATCCAGCAGAAATGTTTCCTATCCTTGAAATTGCCGATAAGTACAATCTTGCAGTTATCGAAGATGCGGCAGAGGCCCATGGTGCTTTATATGAAGGCAGGAAGACAGGATCATTAGGGGATATGGGAATTTTCAGCTTTTATGGAAACAAAACAATAACCACCGGTGAAGGCGGAATGGTGGTGACTGATAATAAAGAGCTGGCTGATAAGATTCGTATTTTAAGAGATCATGGCATGGACCCGCAAAAAAGATACCACCATTCAGTTCTTGGTTATAATTATCGTATGACTAATATTCAGGCGGCTTTGGGAGTCGGTCAAATGGAACGTATTGATCAGATCATAGAACAAAAATGCACCAATGCTTTCTTTTATACTGAGGAACTCAAAAATATACCAGGCTTAACTCTTCCGCCGAATGCGAAATGGGCTAAAAATATTTACTGGCTTTATTCCATATTGGTTGATGAGAAAGAATTTGGAATGTCTGCCGTTGAATTAGGGGAACGATTAAAAATAAAATCCATAGAAACGCGGCCATTATTCCCCCCACTTCATCAACAGCCTATTTATGATACAAAACAGAAATTGTCTGTTTGTGAAAAAATATCAAAATCCGGGCTGAGTCTGCCTTCTTCAGCTAATATCAGGAAAAATGAGATTCACAGGATTGCCTGGGAGATAAAAAAAATTCAAAAATCCATAGCTAATGATAAATGTGATACATTATTGTAGACGATTTATAAACTGCATCTTTTCGATCGTAATTTGATTAATTTGAAGCTTCAATTTTTAATTTTAACTGTTGATAGGCGGCTCTGGCTGCTTCCAACTGGTCTGTGGCCATGTAACAGTCGCCCATTTTTTTGAGTAGATTTATGTTGTCGGGCAGATGCAGAAAACAGTTTTCATAGGCGATAATTGCATCTTCATTTTGGCCACTGTCCCGGAGGCTGTCCCCTATGGTTTCCCAGTAAGCTGCAAATTTAGTATCCAGTTTGATTGCTTTGTTCAATGCCTTGATGGCCCCATTAAAATCACCAATGATAAACAGGGTGTCAAGGGTGGCAGAATGAACCTCATGGTTATCGGATGAGTATTCCATGGCTGATTTAAGGCTTGCAATGGCGTTTTTATACTCTTTTTGCGACAAGCACAGTTTGCCTTTGTACAAAAAAATATTACTTGTCAGATCTGCAGGAAGAGTGTCAAACAAATTTTTCTGATCCATTGCCTTTCGGTGCCATTCGTTTATTAATTCAGCTGAGTTCTGATAGTTATCCGTATCAACATCTGATTTTATTTGTTTCAAGTCCTGTCTTAGGATGGTTTCCAGTTCTTTTTGAAGTTCGATGTTGTCTATATGATACCTGAGGCCTTTTTCTACCATGTATTTCACGCTTAATTCACGTCCTGGCTGGGTTTTAAAATACCGGGCAAACTTCAGGAAATCATTCCCCATGTCGTGTAAGTATGCGTCAATCTGCCGGCTGAGTTTTGGATCGCATTCTATTGCCGTTCGAAAATAATAATCTGCTTTTTCAAGCATATTCGATTGAGCCGCTGAACAGCCAAGATAAAAACAAACCTCACCGGATTCCGGCATTACCTTGAAAAGTTCTTCCAGAAGACGGGAGGCCAGATAATAATTTTTTGAATTGATATAGAGACCGGCAAGTTTAAGTTTGTTTTGTTCGGGTTGGGAGCCTTTATTGATTTTTTCCAGATAGTTGCTTTCTTTTTGGTGAAATGATGCGACCATGTTTAAATTGTCTGAGAGGAGTGTCAGAGTCTCTTTTCGGATTTTATTGATGCCGAGCAACCTGTTTAAATTTTTTATCAGCCACTCAATATATCTGTCGGGATCATTTTCGAGTATTGAGATATCCTGTTTTTGGCGTTCACTTTCTTTTAATCCTTCCATGGTTATCTCTTCTAAGATTTTCCAGACTTCCAGGGTATCATCCAGGTCTTTATGAAATTTATCAATTTTATTTATTTGTTTTTTTTGTGACAGGGTAAGCATATCAAAAGATTTAACAAGCTTGCCGTTTCTTTTCGCTTTTGTAAGTTCTTTTAATAACGACCTTGCAATTTCATCCGAGGATTTAATGATTTTATGTAATTTTTTGGTTTTGCTGAGTATTCTGTTGAACTCAACAAGCATTTTGTCAGACGCGATTGGTTTTGAAGCTGAATAAAACTCTTTTAGGCGTTGGTTTGTATTAATAAATTTGTTGCAATGTTTATCCATGGTTGCTTGTAAAGTCAGAATTTTGGTGCCTTCAATGTTTGCACCTCCTTCCGTTGCATTTATGTGAATTTTATCGGATTTGGCAATGGCAGATTCGAAAAATTCTTTCATGCTTAAAAATGAACGGTTGGTTTGTAAAATTTCTCCGTTGATACCGGTAACGGTTTCTCCCTGGACTTGATTTGTTATTATCTTTGTCGGGGCACTCCCTTGAAGGACCGTTCCCTTTGCGTGGGAAGCAGAAGCAGAACCCGGATAAGCAAGATCCTGACCAATAAATATGATTGGATCACACCCCAGCATGTGTGCGGCAATAAGGTTTAAGTGCGCGACAGTGCTGGCACCGCCGGTCAGGAGTTCTCCGCCAAGCAGTGAATTGAGCCACGCTTCGATAGGCTTGCCCGTAAATGTCCAGAAGATCTGTTCGGCCGGAAATACTTTAGGGGTTTTGGGGTTTACCCAGGATGAGCAGATCAGGGCAATATCTTTAACCTGTGGTATTACATCGGCGAATTTTTCAAACGTAAGGTTATTCGGGTCAATACAAGTGAGAAAGTGCGGGTGTACACCGTTTTTCAACAGAGCAGGTAAAACCGTATCAACGGCAATAATGACCGCTTTCTCCTGGGCCTGTTTAAGCAGATGGATATTTTTATCTAAAGACGGTCCCCCAGCAACCAGAATGGCAGGAACGCCATCAAATTTATTTTGTATATGTTCCAATAGCAGATGATGATGTATGGTGCAGATATGCTTGAAGCGGTTGGTTAGAAAATCTTTACCCAGTAGTCTTGTGGTTGTTCCCCCAATGTTAAGACTGTTTATATGGGCAAAAAGATCATCCTTAAGCCGGTTATATCCGTCCGGATTAAAGCTGAACGAAGGCAGATGATGTAATATGTTTGAATCTTCAAGCTGCAAGGTTCTGGACGCTGCAGCCAGTGTTTCAGCAACATTCGCTTTTGCTCCGATGCCCAGAATAAGCCGATGGTCTTCCAGTATGGGAGAAAGATCAATATATCGAAGTGCCTGGATGAAAATTCCGGTCTCCAGTTCAAAAAGTGCAAGATTTTGAAGATGAGGCCGTTGTTTTAATATGTTGAGCGCGGAGTAAAAAAGACCCATGCCGAGGATAGCGACAAAGCCTTTATGGTCTGGAGGAATTTTTCCCAGGAAATCTGAACTTTCCTTTTCCGGATTCACTTCATTGTGAAGAAGAATTGAATTTCCCTGGCCATTGGTGACTGTAAGATTGGCTTTGCCATTAGGAGCAAAAGAAATTTCACCGAAAGCTTCAGGTGGATCTTCTGTAACTTGTTTCCATACTGACGGCTGATTCTTTTTTAGTAATTCAAGGTTTGACTCGTAGTAGTCGGTATATTCCTGATTCATTTTCATATCTCCAAAGGCCTGTTTTCCGAAATTTATGTATGATTTTTATATTCCGGGTTTGCCGGGCAGGCAAGCGCTTTAAATTTTTTTTAACTATAGATTACAGAAAAATCATTTTTTCTTCCAGTGCCTGATCACCATTTCATTAGATAGGGAACTGCTGCATTCAGAACTCACGGCGCCGGTTACAAGAAAAAAACGACATTATCCGGATCTGGCCGGATATTAAACGCATCTTTTCCGTGGCCCATTCAAAAGCAGAATATGACCGGCAGGTATCTTTTCTTGACAGCATTTTGGATGAAATCGGAGAGGACCAAGAGCACCCGCTGGCGTCTCTGGTCGAGACCATCGGCAGTTTGGTGGAAACGTATGAAACCGCCCACTTGCCGGAACATGAGGGAGCACCAGTTGACATCTTGAAGTATTTAATGCAGGAACACGGTGTCAGGCAGGGAGATCTGCCGGAAATCGGCAGCCAAGGGGTTGTATCTGAAATTTTGAGCGGAAAGCGCAGACTCAACACCCGACAGATGAAGGCAATAGGAAAACGGTTCGGGGTTTCGCCTGTGGTCTTTATTTGAGGAAGAGTTTACTGTCAACCTATTCGCTTTCCATTTGCTGTTTAATGGGATAAATATCTATAAATAAAACAGAAGAAGATTTATCAGCAATTTTTTTTAGAACTTGACAATATATTTTTAAGTAATTACTGTAATTATAATATTATTTTTTATAGTTCAGGAGATATTTATGGATAATAATCTACGAACAAGAGACGCCA
>KB223827.1_pt23 | contig 10073 bp, 10 predicted proteins | sample 524768 | NCBI WGS metagenome assembly AMQJ01 (sample SAMN00998488, study PRJNA167727) | sediment metagenome | isolation source: subsurface aquifer sediment | place: USA: Rifle, Colorado | collected Aug-2009
CTCCTGACCTACTGCAATATCATTCTCAATAATCGACATTTTATTAATAGGCTTAAATTTTAGCAAATAATCTTTTAGTTTATTTTCGCTTATCTTATATACTTTGGCTGTTATTTTGCAACTTGAGAAATCTTTTTTCGATACATTTTTTATGGTTCCATAAAGGACAATAGCTTGCGTAAAAGTCAATTTTTTTTGGCTGGTGATAGAAGTTTCGTTTTTAAATAGATATTCATGCATTTTCAAGTATCCATAGGTAGAGCCTACGATAAGCTGTATAAATGCAAAAAGTATTAAAAAAAGTGCAACCCCAACTCTATGTCTAAGAATAATTCCTATTATAATGAATAGAAGAAAGACAAAAAACAGAATACCGAAAAGAATATAATCATAAATTATCAAATTATTTATAAAATTAGTGATTATACCCTTCATATTTAGGTATCTCTTGAGTTTTTCTCAGCGATTCCGCTTATATTAAATCTACGAGCGAGTTCCTGCTTTACCCTATCAGGAGAGATATTTTTAGCCGCAAGAGCAACAAGCACATGATAAGTTAAATCTGCAGCTTCGTATATAATCTCATGTGTCTCATCATCTTTATATGCAAAACTAAGCTCGCCTGCTTCCTCTACAATTTTTTTCAAAATTGCATTTTCACCTTTGCTTAACAGTTTTGCCGTCCATGATACCGAAGGGTCTGCATTTTTTCTCTCTTGAATCGTATGATAAAGAGTATCTATAACACCGTAGAGTGCCTCACTGCTCATCTCTACTTCAGTATGAATTTCTCCACTTTCAAGTTCCGTAAAAAAGCATGAAGGACGTCCGGTATGACACGCAACACCATGCTGTGTCACTTTGATAAGAAGCGTATCATTATCGCAATCTATATTAAAAGAGTGTATCTCTTGAATATGTCCGCTACTCTCGCCTTTTTTCCAGATTCTCTGCTTGCTTCTTGAGAAGTAGTGTGCAACTCTGGTAGATAAAGATAGTTCTAATGCCTCTTTATCCATATATGCCATCATTAAAACTTCATTGCTTGTTATATCTTGAACAATAACCGGCAAAAGTTCTATCTTTTGCCAGTCTATTTTATTAATAATCTCTTGCATCTACTTATTTACTCTGCTGCAGCCGTTGAAGTTCTCTGCTTAGCATCTTTCATATCAACCCAAATATTTGGAGTAGAGCCTCCCGGTGTTAAGAAAATCTTAGCATCTTTATTATCTCTAAGTGCTTCGTTAAACTTGCCTTGAACTTGAATCTGCTCAAGTTTTAAAAGATCTGGTGTTAATGATTTTGAGATTAAATGATTTGCTTTTGCTTTTGCGTCAGCTTCAATAGTAACCGCATCTGCCAAACCTTGTGCTTCAATTCTAGCTTTCTCAGCAATACCTCTTGATTCTGCAGCACGTCGTAGAGCTTCTTGCTCTGCACGTTGCACCTCTTGCTCTGCACGTTGTACTTGCTGTTTTGCTATTTGAACATTCTCAATTTGCTCTTTCACTTTTGGAGGAAGAACTATTTCACGAAGCTGAACGGACTGAAGATCTGCAGGTGCGTTTTCTAAGCCGGTAACACTATCTCTTATTCCGGTATCTATCTCTGTAGCTATAGTATTTCTCATCTGAGGAAGAAGCTCAGCATCATATTTACCAACGATATTACGAACGACATCTCTAACAACCGGATTTATGATTTTATCTTCCCAGCTAAAGCCCCAGTTTGAAATAGTTTGTGCGGCAAACTGTGCATTAAGTCTATATTGAACCGTAAGCTCTATTGAAACCGGTAGACCACGCTTATCAAGAACAGTAATAGCAGGTTTTACGCCTATTCCGGATGTTGTACTACCAGTTCCGGCTTCAATGCTAGATGCATAGTTAATGATACGAACTTTAGTATCAACCACATAAACTTTTTGAATTACCGGAATGATAAAGTGAAGTCCCGGAAGAAGTGCTTGGTCAGAGTATTTACCGTTTGTACTTAAAATCCCTCTCTCACCCTCTTGAATAATCGTAAAAGGTTTTGCCAAAACTAGGATCAACACAATAGCAACTAGGAAGTAGGCAATACCGGCTTTTGAACCGCCAAAATTAAAATCTATCTTTGGCATTTGCGGAATATTTCCGCCACCGCTTCCACCACTTGGTTTCTTATCAAAACCTCCGCCCTCACTCTTTTTTTTATTAAAGTAGTCATTCATATCTGATGCCATTAATATATTTTCCTTCATTTTTTTTCCTTTTACTCTATTTTATTACGCTTGTCGAAAGTAGCTATATCAACTAATGTATGTTAAGTAGTGCTCATATTTTTCATTGCGTCCAAAAACGATATCAAAATATGCACTTTGCAGTTTTTGGGTTATCTCGCCGCGAGAGCCGCATCCGATATCTCTGCCGTCTACATGACGAACAGGAGTTATCTCAGCAGCAGTTCCCGTTAAGAATGCCTCATCGGCAGTGTAAACATCCTCTCTTGAAATGCGGCGGCGTTCAACTTTTATACCCATGTCGGTAGCGATTTCGATTACTGTTTTTTGAGTAATAGACTCTAAAGAGTTATCATTTGGAGGAGTTATTAACACGCCGTTTTTTAACATAAAAAAGCTTGCTCCGCTTGCCTCTGCCACATAACCTTGGTCATCCAGTAAAAGTGCCTCTTCATATCCGCAATCAATCGCTTCATATTTTGCCATTTGAGAGTTAAGATAGTTAGCAACCGCTTTTGCTTTACCCATGTTTGAAGTGTTTGCAGGTCTAGTCATAGAGACTATTTTAAGTTTTATACCTTTTTTCATCCCCTCTTCACCTAAATAAGCGCCCCACTCCCATGCAGCTACTGCCGTTTCAACAGGAGCATGTTTATGATAAACACCCATAACGCCGTAACCCAAAAATGCAAACGGACGAATATAAACATTATCGCCTGTAAACTCATTTTTTGCGATTAACTCTACTTGAGCTTTATTAAGTTCTTCAACAGAGTATGGAATATCCATCAAAGTGATTTTTGCAGACTCTTTTAGTCTTTTTGTATGGTCGTTTAATCGAAAAATTGCATAACCTTTTTGAGTTTTATATGCTTTTGTTCCCTCAATTACGCCGTTACCGTAATGCAAAGTATGTGACAAAACATGTACTTTCGCATCATCCCAAGCTACAAATTTTCCATTCATCCAAATATATTTAGCCGCGTCCATTTATAATCTCCATCTTTCATAGTATTAAAAATTTTTGTATTCTATCCAAAATGGTATTTATATTGCATTAACACTTCTTAAGTGTCTATTTTATGAGTTTTATTGAATGATATAGAGCCGGCTTGGCTCTATATTTAGGGGAGAGAAAAAAGAAAATACGGGGTTGAAAAATTTTAAAAGATTACCATTTCACTTCGGTAGTAAACATGTAGACATCTTTTGATTCGCCTGTGTCAAAACCTGCTTTGCTCTCTTCATCTATAAATTTTCCTGAAGCGATAAAGCTTACATTTTTATTGTATTTATAAGCAAGAGCCGCTATCATTTTTGTACCTTCGGTGCTTGAGCTCATTGCCGCACCGCTAACCGCAGTATCGTCCCATTTATAATCATCATATCTTCCGATAATAGTCCAATCTTTTATAGGTCTGATTTCAGCATTTATTGACATTAAATCATACTCACGCTTATCCCAGCCTGCAGTTGTAACTTGATCATCACCGCGAGCACTGTCTTCTGCCATAATATATTGAGCAGCGATTAAGAAAAGCGGTTGGTTATAGACTGCATGGATACCGTAAAATTCACGATCGTACTCAACTTTTAACGGGCTGTCGCTTGCTTGGTCAAATATACCCTTATCGTCTTTATGGTTAGCAGAGAGCAAACCAAATGTAGATATATTTGCATAAGTGTCTTTTAGACGATCATTTTTGCCAAGTTTATTTCCACTTCCGATTAAGTGCCCTGTTAAACGCCACTCAACAGATAGTTTTTCATCATTTTCTTGGTTTGCACCACCCTTATCTGCATGGTAACCCTCACCGTTAAATATACCGATTTCTGAACTAAACATATCTGTTTTAGTTTTAAAGTTTACTCCAAGGTCTGCAGAGTTTACAAGATCCACACCTGATTCGGTAGCAGTTCCTTTCTCTTCAATAGCAACTTTGTTAAATGAACGATAATGCCATGCGTTATGTTCTTCATAATCAATCCATGGGCGATGAGCAATACCAAATTCCATACCTGTATATGGAAGCACTTTATCCAAATAGAGGTAAGCATACTTTACGAATGGTTCTGAATATCCCTCTTTTGTGTCATCCGATGAGTTGTTTGCAAGCTCTTTTGTTGCATCAAATGTTACACGCCAGTAATCTTTATCATTAAAGAAACCCTTTACCTGAACGTAGTTACGGCGTAACTCTAGTCCACCTGAGTTTCCATCATATTTTGATTGATCTCCACCTGATACATCTTTTAGAGTATTAGGACGAGCGTTTGTATAACCAAAGTAGTGTGTACCGCTAAATTCCAACTTTTGTGCTTTAGAAAAAACAGGTGTTGACTCATCGCTCTTTAGGGCAACACGATCTGCAGCCGATGTTGTAAAAACTTGACCTTTGTCATCTACGTAAAATTGTGAAGCACTTAAGCTCATTGAACCTACTGCTAAAGCAGCTACAGCCGATAAAACGATTTTTTTCATGTTTTGATTCCTTGTTTTTTTGTTGCAGAAGTATAGAATTGTTATGTTACATAAAGATTACAATGTTATCTGTCCGTTTACTTTAAAAGTGTTGACGGCATAAATAAAAAAAGCCCTTGCAGTCACTACCTGCAAGGGCTTTTAGGAGAAATTTTTTTAACAGGAGGTAAATAAGAGTTGACGGCTATTTTATATTTTCAGCCCAATACTCTCTAATCATCTTTTTAGTATCTTCAGGAAGAGGAATGTAACCGAGTTTCTTAGCATTTTCATCACCTTTTTTAAAGGCATAATCATAAAAAGCGATTACTTTTTTATTTACGTCACTCTTTTCTCTAGGAAGAAGTATAAATGTAGCCGCTACGATAGGGTATGAAGTGTCACCTTGTTGAAGTGCCAAAACAGAGTGGAAATGTTTATCTTTTGTCCAACTTGCATATTTTGCTGCAGCTTTAAAGTTCTCTTCATTTGCCACTACCCATTTACCGCTTGCCGTTTTTAGAACTGCAGCACTTAAGTTGTTCTTCTCTTTGTATGCATTTTCTATATATCCGATTGAATATGGAGTTTGCATAATTAAGTTTGTTACACCCTCGTTTCCTTTGCCACCGATTCCAGTAGCCCAATCAACGGCTTTACCTGTTCCAAATTTATCTTTCCAATTTTTTGAACTTTGAGTAAGGTAGTATGTAAAGTTGAAAGTAGTTCCTGAACCGTCTGAACGGTGTACTACTACGATTTTTTGGTTTGGAAGGTCTAATCCTTTATTCTCAGATACTATAGCAGGATCATTCCAAGAAGTAATCTTTCCTGCAAAAATATCTGCAACAACTTCATTACTTAGCTTAAGTGTTGCATCCGCAATACCCTTAACATTGAATGCAACAACTATCGAACCGATAACCGCAGGAAACTGAAGAAGATTGTCTTTTGCAAGGTCTAGAGTATTAAGGGCTTCATCAGATGCACCGAAATCCACTGTTCTTTTTGCTATCTGTTTAATCCCACCGCCTGAGCCGATTGACTGATAATTAACAAGATTTTTGCTATCTGTTTTATAGTTAAACGCCCAATCATAATAAAGAGGAGCAGGGAAAGTTGCACCTGCACCGTTTATCTTATCTTCAGCTAAGAGGGATGTAATTGAGATGGAAGCCGCAAGCGTAACTAAAGCTATTTTTTTCAACATTTTCGTACCTTTTTTATATTTAAGATGCGAAAGTATAAGAACTCTATGTTACGAAAAGATTACATAAAATTAAATTACTTGAGTGAGAATTTAAACTTTTTCTCCATCTCTATCGCTTCGTCTCTTCCAAAAACGATAATATCCCTATCTACCATAATCTTTCTGCTATCAATTTTATTTGGATAATCCACATGATTTAAAATATGCCTTATTGCATTGATTCTTGCTTTTTTCTTATCATCACTCTTAACGATAGTCCAAGGTGCAACTTCCGTGTGAGTCGAGCTTAACATCATAAATTTTGCCAGCGTATACTCATCCCACAGTTTTTGAGATTCTTTATCCACGGGAGATAATTTGTACTGTTTTAGTGGATCCGTTTCTCTCTGTAAAAATCTTCTTGCCTGCTCTTTTTTAGAGACGGAAAAATAGAATTTAAAAATCTTAATATCCTCGTCTACTATCATTTTTTCAAACGCAGGAGCATCTTTTAAAAACTTATGGTGCTGTCTTTGGGTACAAAATCCCATAACCGGCTCTACCATCGCTCTGTTATACCAGCTTCTATCAAAAAGCACTATCTCGCCTGCTGCAGGCAAATGTTGTACATATCTTTGGAAATACCACTGCGTTATCTCTTGATCACTAGGCTTTACAAGTGCGACAACTCTCGCACCTCTTGGATTTAGATGTTCCGTAATTCTTTTGATAGTGCCGCCTTTGCCTGCGGCATCACGTCCCTCAAAAATCATTAAAATTTTAAGACCATTCTCTTTTACATGATTTTGAAATTTCAGAAGCTCAACTTGAAGATTTTTCAGCTCTTTTTCATAAGCGAGAGTCTCCTCTTTCACCCATATTTGGACTTTACCATTTTTATCTTTTTTTCTTTTTTCTTTCATCTCAATTCCTCCAAAAAAATAAGTATACATAAATATTTTACTTATCGTAACCTTTATGTAACCAAAGCTATCTAAAATTGCGAACTTTTAAAAAAAGGGGTGTAAAATTGAATAATATAGTAGATAAAATTTTTGCCAATTCAACAAAATTTATAGCTTTTGGCGTACTATTGCTGGTTGCTTGGATATTTGCGGTTCTTTTTGAGCACTCTTTAGAGTCTATAAAAGCTTTTGGATTTTCATTTATAGCAGATGATAAATGGGCGCCAAACTTGGAAAAATTCGGTGCACTTCCGGCAATTTACGGCTCTGTCGTCTCAACTTTTTTGGCAATGATTTTAGCTGTTCCGGTGGCTATAGGAATTGCAATATTTTTAAGCGAAATAGCACATGCAAAGCTTAAAACTCCAGTCGGCATATCCATCGAGCTTTTAGCAGCCATTCCATCCGTCATCTACGGCATGTGGGGACTTTTTTACTTTGTTCCTATTATTCGTGATACTTTTGGCGGTGTAGGAATCAGCATGTTAACCGCAGGTATTGTTCTCTCTATTATGATACTTCCTTTTATGGCGGCAGTAACTCGTGATGCCATGAACACGACTCCAGATATACTTAAAGAGTCTGCTTATGCACTTGGAGGAACAAAATGGGATGTCATTAAAGATATTATCATTCCGTATGCCAAAGCCGGGATTATCGGTTCATTTATTTTAGCTCTCGGACGTGCAATCGGTGAGACTATGGCGGTTACTTTTGTTATGGGGAATGTTCATAAAATCTCTACAGATTTAAGAGATCCGGCAACTTCAATCCCCGTGACACTTGCAAATGAGTTTGCAGAAGCTGATAGCGAACTTTACTACTCATCTCTATTTGAGTTGTCCCTACTGCTCTTAATTATCAGTTTTACGATTATCTCTATCGCAAAATTTTACTTTCTTCGTAGAAAAAGGGTTGGCGCATGACACACACTCAAAAAAGAATTTTAATCAATGACATAGTAATGGCACTTTCTACTCTCTCAGCGATTATTGGGATAGGTTTTTTGCTTTGGATACTAGGGGTTTTAGTTACAAACGGTTTAGAAGCTCTTAGCACGACTATTTTTACAGCTGAGGGAGCGCCTCCTGGAAATAGCGAGGGCGGTTTAAAACATGCTCTTATCGGTCAGCTTATACTTGTCTCATATGCGGCACTGTTTGGTGTTCCGCTTGGGATTTTGGCAGGAACATATCTAAGCGAATATGGTTTAAAATCTAAAATGGCAGAAACCATACGCGATATCTCAGATATTATGATGTCGGCTCCATCCATCGTTATCGGCGCTTTTGTTTATGCAATCGTTGTTGCTCCAATGGGACATTTTAGCGGATGGGCAGGTTCTATTGCCCTTGCGATTATCATGATACCGATTATCTTAAGAACAACCGATGACATGTTGCAACTTGTTCCATCAACTCTGCGTGAAGCTGCTTTTGCTCTTGGCGCACCAAAGTATAAAGTGATTATTCAAGTAGTTTACCGTGGAGCAAAAGCCGGCATCTTAACCGGTGTTTTACTCGGAGTAGCTAGAGTTGCAGGAGAAACGGCACCGCTTCTCTTTACCTCATTTAATGATAACTTTTTAAATACGAATATGAATGAGCCAATGGCATCTCTAACCGTAACCATATATAACTATGCGACAAGCCCTTATGAAGATTGGCAACAACTTGGATGGGCAGCGGCATTTATTTTGAGTATGTTTATTTTGACTCTAAATATAATCGGACGACTATTTTTATTAAAACGAAAAGGTAGATAATGGCAACAATTGTTGAGATAACTGAACCAAAAGCGCTAGAAGTTAAAGATTTTGAATTTACTTATGCAAAAGCAGATGCACCGAGCATAAAAAAACTCTCAATGCCTATTGCAAGACACAATATAACGGCTCTTATAGGACCATCAGGATGCGGTAAAACAACACTTCTTAGAAGTTTCAACCGCATACATGATCTATACCCTGGAAATAAATATGAGGGTGAGATAATTTTTAAAGATAGGAATATCTTGACCCCAAAAGAAGATCTCATCAAACTTAGAATTCAAATAGGAATGATTTTTCAAAAACCGACAGCTTTTCCGATGAGTATTTTTGATAATGTTGCTTACGGAATGAGACTTCAAGGGATAAAAAACAAAACCGAACTTCAAGGAAGAGTTGAAAAAGCACTTCAAGATGCAGCGATTTGGGGAGAGGTTAAGGATAGACTAAAGCATGACGCAAACGGCTTATCGGGCGGACAACAGCAAAGACTCTGCATAGCAAGAGCAATTGCGGTTGAACCTGAAGTTTTACTTTTTGACGAACCGACTTCCGCACTTGACCCAATTTCGACAGGCGGAATTGAAGAGCTGATTGTCGAGCTTAGAGAGAGGGTTTCAATCATAATAGTAACTCACAATATGCAGCAGGCTGCAAGAGTAAGTGATTATACAGGGTTTATGTATCTGGGAGAACTTGTAGAACTTGGTCGTACCGAGGAGATTTTTGTTACGCCAAGAGAGAGACTGACAGAAGAGTACATAACCGGTAAATTCGGTTGATATAAAAAATATTAGACTTCTTTCATAAACTCATTTTGAAAGAAGTCGTCTTGCTTTAAAAAAGCAAGCTTTAGTCGCCACAGCGGCGCAAGCGTAGCTTAACGGACGAGTTCGTTAAGCGTTCTAAATTAAGTTATAAAATAACTTTATTTATAAAGAATAAGGGGCAAAAATGTCTACAAAATATCATGAAAAAATAAGCACAATAAGAGGAAAAATTTCCCTTCTTTTAGAAAACATAACAGTTGCCGATGAACTCTCTTTAGAAGCGTTTAAATCTTCTGATGCGGCTAAATTTAAAGAAGTTGAAATTAAGCTTGATAAAATCGGGTTAAAGGGTGATGATATCGATAATGAGATTATCAAAACATTTGCTCTTTTTGGACCAGAGGCAAAAGAGCTTCGGTTTCTAGTATCCTATTTAAAAATGACAAATGAGATTGTCCGCATTGGAGAAGGCGTAAAAAAATATGCACGCAGAATGAGTGAACATACAAGCAGCGGATGCAATCTTGAATCATTTAAGCCTAGTATTTTGCTTCTGCATAAAAGCAGCGTAAATGCTTTAAAATATATTTTAGAGTGTTTTAGTAAGCAGGATGAATGTAACTATGAGGATATCTACAGAAAAGTGCTTGTTGAAGAGAGCATGAATGATGACCTTTTTGCAGTTCTTGAAAAAGA
>KB223710.1_pt22 | contig 10003 bp, 10 predicted proteins | sample 524768 | NCBI WGS metagenome assembly AMQJ01 (sample SAMN00998488, study PRJNA167727) | sediment metagenome | isolation source: subsurface aquifer sediment | place: USA: Rifle, Colorado | collected Aug-2009
ATAGGCATAGCAGAGGCAATCCGATGGATATCATTTTATTAAATCAAATTGCAGCCGGAGTTCAATCAATCAAAAAAGTCTCTATTTTTGATGCTGATTAGAAACAAAAGATTTTAAGTACTAAAAATTATACGTCATGGCAAAAACACAGGATGCAAAAAAGAATGTAAAAAAAGAACCTCTTAAAACTCCTAAAGAAAAAAAAGAAGAAAAAAGAGCTAAAAAAGCCAAAAAAGAATATTAAAAACGAAAGTGCTTTTTGTTTGGAAACGCACGGCCGAAGTAGTGTTTAATTTCTCCAAAGCCGTTCAGTTTTTTACGCTATCTTTGCGGCTCAAAGAGATAAGCATTTTTTATGAGTCACAAAGCCGGTTTTGTAAATATTCTTGGAAATCCCAATGTTGGGAAATCTACATTGATGAATGCCTTGGTAGGCGAAAAATTATCGATTATCACCTCCAAAGCTCAAACCACTCGCCATCGCATTATGGGTATTGTGAGTGGCGAAGATTTTCAGATCGTTTATTCCGATACACCGGGAATTGTTGATTCTGCCTACAAGCTTCACGAAAGTATGATGAATTTTGTAGAGTCGGCTTTGATTGATGCGGATGTTTTTCTTTATTTGGTAGAAGTGAAACAACGGATCAAAAATGATACCATCATCGAAAAAATCAATCAATCCGGAATTCCAACATTGGTTCTTATAAATAAAATTGATTTGTCGAATCAAGAAGCAGTGGTGGAAGCGATGGCTTTTTGGCAAGAAAAAATGCCACTAGCCGAAATTATTCCTATGTCGGCACTAAACCGTTTCAATATCGAAAAAGTGCTGGACAGTATTTTAGAAAAGCTGCCCGAATCGCCTGCCTATTTTTCGAAAGACGAACTTACCGACAAAACAGAACGTTTTTTTGCGCAAGAAATAATTCGGGAAAAAATTCTATTGAATTATCAAAAAGAAATTCCTTATTCTACCGAAGTGGAAGTGGAGGAATTTAAAGAAGAAGAAAAAATTATCAAAATGCGCGCCAATATTTACGTGGCTCGAAATACGCAAAAAGGCATTCTCATTGGACATCAAGGCAGCATGCTCAAAAGAGTGGGCACAGCAGCCCGAAAAGACATGGAAGTTTTTTTCGACAAGAAAGTGTTTCTCGAACTCTATGTTCGCGTTCAAAAAGACTGGCGAAACAACGAAAACGACCTCAAACGTTTTGGCTATTTGCAGTAATTCTCAGCCTTTTTTTCGTTTTTAAAAATACGGATACGCTTTAGTGTTCGGGAAGCTTTACCTTGAGCACAAAATTATCAAATACCTGAGCGATATAAAGAAAATTGCCATAACGAATGGCTGTTGAGGCTGCACTTATAAGTTTCCCATCGTCCGAAAACAAAACCCTTTTTTCTCCTGTAATGGGATCAAATTCGTAAATGACCGAAGGGGATGCAATGTTGGCATTGCCGCGGTGACGCAAAAAAGCAATGGAATTCAGATGCGCGGCAACAATAAATTTATTTTTGAATTTCGTAATATTATCGCCTCCAACTATTTCACTCAAACTTTGTTTTTGGATTACTTTTCCATCTTCAATCGTAAATTTAAATATCGTATTTTGCAAAACGGTGCTTATGTATAAATAAGGCTCTTCGAAAAAAATTCCATTCGCATAACTTAAGTTATCGGCAATGATGTAGGGCTTTAAATCAAGTGTGTAATAAACAACAGAAGAGCGTTTTAGTTTAAATAATTGTTCGGCAAAACTATGTCTTTTTCCAGCGTCGTTTGTCAGGAAAAAACTGCCATCTTTCAAGGCGAAAATGTCATTGGGCGAGCTAAATAAATCATTCTGAAAAAGTTTCTCGAGCGTCAAAACATTTTTCGATATTTTGTATTGCAACACCTGTTGCCGCTTGTTTTCATCGTCGTGCGATATGACAAACAATCGGGGCACCGAGTCGATGAGGACCAAATCGAAACCGTGAGGATGAAAAACCAAATCTTCTGGTTCTTTTAATCGTTCGAATTCAAAAACGGAGTCGGTTTTTAAGTCTATCCAATAAATGCCCGTTGTAAGAGAATCGCTTTTTCTGCGAGTATCGCAACTTACCAATATCCTTGGGTTATTTGCATCAGAAATACTGTCTAAAATGATGTCTTCAGGTCCATAGCCGGTAACAATTTTTTTTGTTTCAAAAATTCCACTTTCCGGAATGGAATGGCAAGCACTGAGTGAAACGGAAAGAATGAGTACGAAAAAATAAGATACTTTCATTTGTTTAAGATTTGCTTTTGTATTGAAATCGAAATTCATCAGAAACAATTTACGGAGCTTAATTTACAATCTTGCAATGCTCATTTCGTGCCGAACTTCCGGTTAAAAGTATAAAAAAAACCGCTAACTGATTCAATTAGCGGTTCGAAAATATTTATTTTTGATTAACCATTCATCGAATTCAAGAATTCTTCATTTGTTTGGGTAAATCGAATTTTGTCTTTGATAAAATCCATGGCTTCAATAGGATTCATATCGGCCAAATGATTTCGAAGAATCCAAACACGTTGCAAGGTGTCTTTATCTAAAAGTAAGTCGTCGCGACGCGTGCTGGAAGAAACAATATCAATGGCAGGGAAAATGCGTTTATTTGCCAATTTCCGATCCAATTGAAGTTCCATATTTCCGGTTCCTTTGAATTCTTCAAAAATAACTTCATCCATTTTGGATCCTGTTTCAGTCAATGCAGTAGCTATAATGGTGAGCGAGCCTCCATGTTCAATTTGTCGCGCTGCACCAAAAAAACGTTTTGGTTTTTGAAGCGCATTGGCTTCCACACCGCCCGACAAAACTTTTCCGGAAGCTGGACTTACTGTATTGTAAGCGCGCGCCAATCGTGTGATCGAGTCCAACAAAATTACCACATCGTGTCCGCATTCTACTAATCGTTTGGCTTTTTCCAAAACAATGTTTGCGATTTTCACATGACGATCAGCAGGTTCGTCAAAAGTGGATGCAATCACCTCTGCTTTCACGCTGCGTTGCATATCGGTAACCTCTTCGGGACGTTCATCAATCAATAAAATCATTAGATAAACTTCTGGATGATTGGCTGCTATGGCATTGGCAACGTCTTTTAATAGAACTGTTTTACCCGTTTTTGGCTGAGCTACAATCAGACCGCGCTGTCCTTTTCCAATCGGAGCAAAAAGGTCGATCATTCGGGTTGACATATTTTCTTGCTTATGGCCGGTGAGTTTAAATTTCTTCTCAGGAAAAAGAGGAGTGAGGAAATCGAAAGGAATTCGATCACGCGCATCTTCGGGAAGTTTTCCATTGATAAACCGTACTTTGATAAGTGGAAAATATTTCTCGCCTTCTTTTGGTGGCCGAATGGTTCCTTCAACAGTATCGCCTGTTTTTAATCCAAAGAGTTTTATTTGCGATTGAGAAACGTAAATATCGTCTGGCGAATTGAGGTAATGATAATCCGACGATCTTAAAAAACCATATCCGTCGGGCATGATTTCTAAAACCCCTTCGCTTTCTATAATGCCATCCATTTCGTGAGCAAATCTGGGTTTCTCAATTCGTGGCTGTCGCAAAATCTGTTCGTTTGACTGGATATCCGATGACTCGTTTTGATTTTGCTCAAATTCAGCGTTTGGAATTTCCGGATTGCTGTTTACATCAGCCTCGAAATTGCTTTCGATGTTTTGGATTTCGTTTTCAACGAAAATATCTTTATCCAAATCGGATTCCAATGTCGTTTCTTTGGCAATAAACTCATCTTGTTCAAAAATCAAGTCTTTTTTTACTTCCGAATTTGGAAGGATGGCCTGTTCTTCTCTTTTAAAATCGGCTTTTGCAGGATTTTCAATTTGTTTTCTTGGTCGTGGCCTTTTTCCAAGCTTATTTTTATTTTTATTTTCAAAAGCTCTTTCCTTCAGCGGTTCTCTGCTGGTATTGGGTTCCGCTTTTGGCGCTTCTTTTAGTTCGGAATTTGGTTTTTGAACTTCTTCTTTTTTGATATTGACTTTTTCATTTGTCAATTCGGGGGTTTCTTTGATAGCCAATTTTGCAGGTCTGGATGAACCTTCAGGCCGTTTATCAACTCTTTGTCGTTTATCACGGATGTTGGTGTTGGATTCTTTTTTTTCTCTCTCCAATATTTCAGGAGTAGGGTTAAGTGCTTGATGATCAAGAATTTTATATATCAAATCTTGTTTGCCAAGCTTGTCGAATTTGGGAATACTCAAGCGTTCTGCAATTTCTTTCAGCTCAGGAATATGTTTCCCGTTTAATTCAATAATATCGTACATGTTAAGGATTTAGATGTTCTTTTTATAATCAGGATAATTTACTGCTAATGGTAAACTGAATTTTCTCGAAATAAGTTGGGATAATTGAAGCGCAAAGATAAGAATATTTATATACGAATTATGAAAAAAGATATTTTAAAAAAAAATATTTGGCTGTATCTTTGTTGCATAAAATTAAAAAAATGATTCAACGAATTCAATCCGTATATTTAGCTTTAGCTGCTTTGGCCGCGACAGTTTTATTGATTCCCTTCAATAATTTTCCATTGGTAAAATTTTATGGCGATACTGTCGCTCTGCATTTTCATACCATTCGCATCGAAAATTTAGTTCCAGGCGAATCCAGTCCGTTCAATGCTTATTTTAATTGGCCGATGGTAGCTGTGGTGTTCTTAATTATTGTCTTTTCAACCGCGTCTATTTTTTTGTATAAAAACAGAGCCAATCAATTGCGCTGGATTGCAATCGATATTGTTTTGAATTTGCTTGTTTTAGCAGGATTCTTTTTTCTCTACATTCCGTTCTTAGAAAAAGAACTTCAAGCGATGCCAATCTATCAGTTCACGGCTTTTTTGCCTGCCGTTTCCTTGTTTTTTTTAATCCTAGCTTTTGCTGCCATAAAGAAAGACGATAAATTTGTAAAATCGATGGATCGGATACGTTAAGATTAGAGTTTACGTGTGGCTTCAAAAATTTCCAAATCTTCTATATTTTTTCCGTTTATCTTGAATCTTATCAAGGTGATAAATTGATGAAACCCTTGTATTCCGGCTGCTCCAGGATTCATGTGAAGCACATTCAATTGCTTATCGTGCATGACTTTTAAAATGTGCGAATGCCCACAAACGAATAAGTTTATTTTCTCATCGATCAGCATTTTTTTTATTCCCGTTTGATAATGCGACGGATATCCGCCAATATGTGTTATCATTACTTTTACATCCTCACAAAAAAACAACTCGTTAGCTTTCAATTGTTGCCGCAATGCGCTGCCATCAATGTTTCCGTAAACCGCCCGCGTTGGTTTAAACTTCTTAAGCTGTTCAAACGTTTGCTCATCGCCAATATCTCCTGCATGCCAAATTTCATCCACATCCTTAAAAAAAATTTCTAATTTCGGGTGGTAGTACGAATGAGTATCTGAGAGTAGGCCGATGAATTTCAATTTATTTTTTTTACAAAAATAGTAGAATTTGGGAGTGATGGAAACAAAATTCACTTACCAACGAATCTGGCACAATTCTTGGATTTTGCATCAAAAAAAATCGAACGTTATGATTAAAAGGACTTTTTTTCTAATGGTAGTGGTGGTCATTTTTTCCTCATGCGCTACTCATAAATATTCTCAGATCAATCATGCAAAATTTTACCAGACAGATTATCCTGGAAACGTTTTTAAATCGACTGTGTTTAATACAAGTGATAGCATTTCTGAGCTTTTTGTTCAGGTAAATCTAAATGCTCTTTCGGTTTTAAGTGGCCAAAGCAAGGCTGAAATTCTAAATTCCTACGTTTTTGATTACAGTTTGCTCGATGGCGCAAAAGAAAAAGTGGTATTGCAATCAGGTCAGGTAAAAATATCGGACAGTCCCGATGCAAACGAGAGTTTTGCTTCTTTCAAGATAAAGCTGAAAACGCTGCAAGGGAATCAATTTGTATTGTTTAGCAGTATCGAAAGTCTTGCACAACAAAAAGCCTATACAACAAGAACCAATATCTTGAAAGGTGTTTCCTATTCAGAGCAAAATTTTATGCTTTTGAATGAAGATGGAAGCATTCATTGGGATAATTTTGTGCGTGATGAAGAAAAGATTGTTGTAAAAGTGAATGACGCCTCTATCAAAGAGTTGTTTATCAGTTGGTATGCTCCAAAATTTTCGCCCGCAGTAGTTCCGTTTACCCCTGTAAGACCCGATGAAATCAAAAATCTAAAAGGAAATGAACCTTTTAAAGTGGTTCTGCTTGATGGAAAAACACCTCCATTGTCATTCAAAGATTTGGGAATTTATTCTTTTCATTTGGATGCAAACCAAAATCAAGGAATCAGTGTTTACAAATTTTTCAAGGAATATCCTTTCGTAGCAACCGATGCACAACGATTGTTTACATTGCGCTATTTAAATCCTCGTTTTGAATTTGAAGAATTGATGGCCATGGAACCTTCAGAAGCCGTTCATCAGTTTTGGTATTCGAAATCGCGCAAGCAGGAGCGTAGCGAAGATATGATTCGCACTTATTACAATCGTGTTCAACGTGCCAACGAATTATTTACATCTTATAAGGAAGGCTGGAAAACGGATAGAGGAATGATTTTTATGATTTATGGTCCGCCAGAAAAGGTTTTTAAATTCAAAGACCGAGAAGTGTGGGAATATGGCCGCGATGCATTTTACAGTGGATTGCGATTTCAATTCAACAAAATAGAAAATCCATACAGCCAGAACGATTTTCGTTTGTTACGCGAAGCTTTTTATGAGCCAAGCTGGCAAGGAATTGTAAATAATTGGCGAACGGACATCTAAAACTTTGTTTTAGCGGCAGACAATTGTACTTTTGCCAAAATTTACTGCATGGAAACGCAACAAATGATTTTTGGCCTTCGCGTGCTAATTGAAGCCATTCAAGAAGGAAAAGAAATTGATAAAGTATTTGTACAAAAAGGGTTAAGAGGTGAACTTTATATGGAACTTTTCGCACTTATCAAAGAGCGGGAAGTTCCCTACGCTTTGGTTCCTATCGAAAAATTGAACCGCTTCACTCGAAAAAATCACCAAGGTGTGGTGGCTTTTATTTCTTCCATCGAATACCATAAAATTGAACAGCTTTTGCCTAGTATCTACGAACAAGGAAAAACGCCTTTTATATTGGTTTTAGATAGGATAACCGATGTTCGCAATTTTGGTGCTTTGGCTCGTACGGCCGAATGTGCCGGAGTAAACGCAATTGTTATCCCTGCTCGTGGCGGGGCAGCAATAAATGCCGATGCCGTAAAAACATCAGCAGGAGCCTTGTACAAGATTCCGGTGTGCAGAGCGCGTTTTTTGCAAGACGATTTGAAATTTCTCAAAGAAAGCGGATTGAAAATAATTGGTGTTTCGGAAAAAGCCCAAAATGCCTATTACGAAGATTCATACACCGGCCCAGTGGCTTTGGTTTTAGGTTCCGAAGAAGACGGCATTTCGCAAACCTATCTGCCGCTTTTGGATGGATTTGTAAAAATTCCAATGATAGGAACCATCGAATCGCTCAATGTGAGTGTTGCCGGCGGAATTATCATGTTCGAAGTGAGCAAACAGCGCCTTCTTACCTAATTTGATCTGCCCAGTTCTCTAATTCCTTTCAGAAGAATTTGAATATCATTCTTCAGTTTGTAATCTCTGGCATACATTAAATTGAGTCGTGCCGAACTGTCGGTGTCCAACTCAATGCCCGGAAAAGCATCTTTTGGATGCAAAATGCCTTTTCGAATGGCTGGAAGTTTTTCATTGGAATCAAAGCTTTTAGCATCATAGCCTATCCAACTTGCACGACCAAGAAAAACGAGTAGGCAATTTCGCAAAAATGAAACTTTGTTTTTTACAATCCAAATTCCAATGGGAAAAGTGAATACCAAAAACAATGCAGAAACGAAATCAAAAGTGCGTTTAGTACGTCGGTTGTTTGGCTTCAAAATCCCATCGATGTCAATCACAAAGAGATCGGAAGCTTGCAATATGCTACTGCTTCCTATTACTGCGCTGCTATCATGAGGCGCAATTTTGAATGAAAGTTTGGAATTGCTGTGTTTTGTCATCAATTGAATAATCTGCCAAGCAGGCATGCTTGCCGAGCAAAATACCAATTCATTTAGTCCATAAATATTTATCAAAGCAGGGAGTTGACTAAGTTCGCCAACAACACCTTCGTCGAGATTGCCTTGCTGATTTGGACTGATCAAGCCGATAAATGCGGGTGGAAGCGACGAATTTCTGTACAACTCTGCCACACGTCGGGCTTCAACTGCGTGACCAATGATTGCTACCCTGCTTTCAGCCGATTTTTTTTGAAGGAAAGCTGAAAAATGGAAGACACTGAAAAAAGCGCGCAGGGCACTTAACGAAAAAATTCCCCAAACCGTGCTAAGCAAGATAATAGCTCTGCTGAATCTCAGATTTTCGGGCAAAAGAGCATAAATCACCAAAATAATCAAACTTCCAAATCCAATGCCCCGTATGCTTTTTCCGATGGAGTAGGGGCGGTCGTAAGCGCTACTATAGAGCGAACTAAGCAACCAAATAAGAATATAAGTTGGAATTACGTAAACCAAATAATACCATGGATAGGCATTTTTGCTGAGATAGGTGATTTCCCAATAATCTTGAATAAAATAAATACCTCCAAAAAGCAAAGCTACATCCAGGATTGGAAGAAATATTTTATTGAGGATTCGATAAAGTAATGCTCCAAATGCCCTGAAATAGATAGCCAAATGGATGATTATACCGAAAAATTGTGCGTTTTGCTGGCTAAAATGTTTTTGTGCAAAAAGAAGCATGGCCCTATAAAACACAAACACATAGTTCGTAGAATCTTTCTTTGTGCTTTCTCCTTTAAAATGAATGATACTCGTTTTGGGAAAATAAACATTCTTAAATCCTGCTTGAGTGATACGGTACGAAAGATCAATATCTTCTCCGTACATAAAAAACCGCTCATCTAGCAAACCAATTTTATCCAATACTTTTTTTTGAATGAGCATAAATGCTCCAGCCAGAACTTCTACTTCATGAATTTCTTCTTTATTGAGATATCCCAAATGATATTTTCCGAAAATAGGTGATTTCGGAAATAGTTTAGCCAAGCCAACTATTTTATAGAATCCAACCCAAGGTGTTGGAAGTCCTCGTTTTGATTCTGCCAGAAAATTTCCGTTTCCATCGAGCATTTTTACACCTAAAGCGCCTACCTGTGGATTTTCTTCCATATAAGCAATCGTTCTGTAAAAAGTGTCTTCTTCAACAATCGTATCCGGGTTCAACAATAAAATATAATCGCCCTTGGCTTGGCGAATGGCTTGATTGTTGGCTACGGAAAATCCAAAATTTTCACTGTTTTTTATCAGCCGAACTTTTGGAAATTTCTTTTCCAGCATGCGATTAGATTGATCGGCCGAATTGTTGTCGACCACCCAAATCTCGCCATCAATTCCTTTCATGGCTTTTTCTACCGACAAAAGGCATTGTTCCAAATAGAACTCTACATTGTAATTGACGATGATAATGGATATCTTCACTTGCTAATTCTTTCTTAATTTAATGCCAAAACGACAATTTTATTGTTTTCTTATTTGGGTAAAATGATAATTGGCCAATTCTTCAATTGGTTTCTGTTTTATCAATCCCAATTGAAATCCGTTCTTCACCATTGTTTCTTCCAACTCTTGCTTGAAAAACCAAGCAATTGAACCTGTAAAATGAACAGCTAAATCTTTTTTTGGATTTAATGGCAATACAACCAATTTTAAAAAATCCAGAAATGTTTCTTGAATCAAATCTGCCACAAAAGGATGCTTTCTATTTTCTCCGATAAAAATACTAAAGGAAGCTATGTATTTATTGGGATATGGTTTTTTGTAAATTTCTGTGAGCAAATCTTCCAACGAAAGCTGATATTTTTCTCGAAAGTTATGAATCAATTCTTTTGGGG
>KB225757.1_pt45 | contig 9979 bp, 7 predicted proteins | sample 524768 | NCBI WGS metagenome assembly AMQJ01 (sample SAMN00998488, study PRJNA167727) | sediment metagenome | isolation source: subsurface aquifer sediment | place: USA: Rifle, Colorado | collected Aug-2009
TTTGTTACAACAGACACATCCAGTTTAATTAAAAAAATCTATCTCGACGGAACAGTTGAAACCAAACAAATTGGAAAATATTCTTCGAATCATTTTTTCGATTACCAGGATATTAATGCCGATGGGTTTAAAGATTATATTTTTCTTGATAACAACAAACTCAAGGTAGTTAAACAGGATGGTTCAGAAATATTTGATTATAAGTTTGATGAAATTATTGAATCTTCGCCGGTTTATTATTATTTTTCGTACGACGATAGAAAATTAGGTCTCGTTTCTAAAACAAGCAATGAGATTTATTTGTTTAACAGTAACGGAAGTATATACGATGGATTCCCGTTAAAGGGAAACACTCCATTTACAATTGGTTATTTGGGCAATTCAGGTAATCAGTTTAATTTAATTGTAGGCACTCAATATAACTTTTTATACAATTATTCCGTAAATTAGTTTATTATTAAAAAATTGATGAGTATGAATAATTTAAGATTTGTCGGGATATTAAAAATTCTCCTTCCTATACTTTCCATTTTTATATTTAGTATGTGTATGCAGGATGAGTATGATTTTAACAAACTTGATGATGAAATGGAAATTACTGCAGGATTTTTAGCTCCTGTGGCATATGGTTCCTTAAACTTACAAGATATTATAAGCGAATTTGACAGTTCCAGTTTTATTAGTACAGATGCAGACGGACTGTTGTTGATTACTTATGAAGATTCTTTGTTTTCATATATTGCCGACGATTTATTAAATATACCATCGCAAGACTTTATTGAATTCTTTATTGAATCGGATTTTACTATTCTGCCCGGATTCCCCGGATGGAATACTGGTGATACACTTACAATTTTAAGATCACAAAAATTCCCTTTCACATTCTCACAAGGTGAAAAATTAGATAGTATGATTCTCGATCAGGGGAACATGGTTTTTAATGTTACTTCTGAATTTCAACACACAGGAAATATTGTGATTACTTGTCCTAATATAAGACTCGATAACGTTCCATTTGAAAGAACTATTTTAATTGACGACGCTAGTGGGGGCTTTTCTTTTAATTCATCTTTTCCTCTCGATGGCTATACAATTTACTTAAATGATTCTATTGGTACTGACACCATGTTCTTGCCCGTTAATTTTAAAGTTGAACTCATAAGCTCTGGTGATGCAATTACTGCCGGAGAAGAAATTGCAGTTACAGCCACAATAGAAAACATGAATTTCGATGCCATATTTGGATATATAGGAGATTACGAATTATTAACACAAACCGGTGAAGTTGATCTTGGATTTTTTGAAAATACTCTCGATGGATATATTTATTTTGAGAATCCTCAAATAAATTTTAACATTAAAAATTCTTATGGTGTTCCTGCTGCTGTGACTATATCAAGATTTGTAGGGTTTAAAAATGATATTGATTCAATTCAAATGATATTCGACTCATCAATAGATACATTTGGCTATGCTTACCCAAGTCTGGCTGATTACATTGCCAATGACATTTATAAAGATACCACCATATCAATTAATGGAACAAACTCCAATGTTTCTGATTTTCTCTCCTTTTTACCTTCAAAATTAGAATATAGCTTAGGAGCAAAATCCAATCCTGAAGGGCCTACTGGTTCATATAATTTTGTTTCAGATGACAGTAAAATTGATGTTGGTTTTGAGTTTATACTTCCATTGTGGTTCAAAGCAGACAATTTTGCGCTGGAAGACACCATCGATCTTGATTTAATGGACATAGATCAGGATGCCAATTTTATAGAGAAAGTAAATATTTTACTCGAGGTATCAAATGGTTTACCACTAGAAATTGATTTTCAGGTATATTTCCTTGATTCCTTATACAATCCTGTTGATTCGCTATTTGATGATGCGTCCCGCCCAATTATTCGTTCAGGAATTACAGATCCGTTAACGGGTGAAGTAATTGCTCCCGGAATAAACAAGTCTTTTGTTGAATATACCAAAGATGATATTGCAAATTTAAATACGGTCAGATATGGAATTATTCGGGCGGGACTTAAAACTCCTTCCGATGCAAGTGGAGATCAATTTTCAGTTAAGTTTTTTACAGATTATTCAGTAGATTTTAATTTAAGTGTAGGTGTTGATGTAAAAGCAAATTCTAACGACTTCTAAACCCTTTACTCATGAATCTTAATAAATTTAAAAAATACTTTTTCATCATATTTGCAGTTCTTTTTTCTGGAATTCTTTCAGCACAAGACAGTCAAACTTTGTATTACATGAACAGGGTTCCACAATCGACGTTAATGAATCCGGCAATGCAACCCACATGTAACTTTTTTCTGGGTCTTCCGGTAGTTTCATCTATTCAATTAGATGCCGGAAATAACAGGCTGGCTTTAACCGATGTGATTATGAAACACCCCACTGAAGATTCGTTAATAACCTTTTTACACCCTGATGCTGAATTTAATACAGAAGATTTTTTATCCAAATTAGATGAAAACAATTTCTTTTACGAAGATTTTAGAACAGACCTTTTATCATTCGGGTTTAGAGTAAATTCGTGGTATTTCTCATTTAATCTGTCCGAAAAATTGTCTACATCCATAAATTATCCAAAGGATTTAATGGTAATTGCATTACAGGGAAATCAAGATTTTATTAATCAAAGTGCGGATTTGAGTTATTTTGGTGTAAATTCCACTTTTTATCGTGAATACGGTTTAGGTATTTCAAAACAAATTAATCCCAATCTTTCAGTAGGAATCAGGGCAAAGGTGCTTTTTGGTCACGCAAATATAACATCTGATTTTGATAACAATGCCTTAAGTATGTATACCAGTCGGGATTCGATATACTTAAATGCAAATGCTATAGTAAATACATCATCACCCATGATTGCTACGACTAATGCTGATGGCGATTTTGATGGTTTTGAGGTTCCTTCATACATCGAAAATTCCGAAACAGATTCATTAATTGATCTTGCACTTGCTCATAATAATATGGGTTTAGGAATTGATGTTGGTATCTTTTATAAACCCATTGATCGTTTGTCGGTTTCATTGAGTGTAATTGATTTGGGTTATATTAAATGGGATAAAGAATATGTAACCAATATTGAGCTAAATGGAAATTATGCATTTAAGGGAATTGATGTTAGTAATGAAATTGGAAATTCAAATTCTGATACCGATCCATTTGAAGAAATGACCGACTCCCTAATGAATAGTTTTACAGTTTCGAATACAGCCAGCTCCTATACTACAACCTTAGGTGCTAAAGTTTATATTGGAGCCAATTATGCTGTTTCTAAAAAATTTGATGTTGGCTTTTTATCCCGATCTTATTTTTACAATAGCAACCTGAATCAGGCTTTCACCTTTTCGGCAAATGTCAGGCCAATAAATGGATTATCAGCAAGTTTAACCTATTCAATAATGAACGGAGCATATAATAATATCGGTTTTGGGCTTGTACTTGGAGGTGCTCCATTTCAAATATATGTAATCTCAGATAATGCATCTGCTGCTTTATGGGGACATAAAACAACTTCGTTCAATTTTAGGTTTGGATTTAATATTGCTTTTGGATGCAGACAAAAGTCAAAATCAAAAGATACTCCATTATTAAAATCTGTTTTCTATTAATCCAAGGTCCTATTGATCTTAGTGCGATAAATCGGTTGTTTTTTCGACCACAAAAACCATACGGTCTAATTTTAACTGATTGATTCCTAAATTATATAAGTCTTTAAATACTTATATATTAAACTATTGATTGATTATTAGTCGTTTTAGAACAAAAATGTTTTAAAATTGGTCGAACTTTTCTTCTTTTTTTTTAACAGAAAATTTATCTTTAGTCCAGTAATCAAAACTAACTCACTATGAAAAGAATAACTTTACTATTTGTGGGCTTACTTAGCCTGCCTTTTTTCTCTTACTCAGGTGGTATTGTAACAAACCAGAATCAAAGTGCTGCCTACATACGAATGTTTGCCCGGGATGCATCAACCGATATTGATGCTGTATTTTTTAATCCTGCTGGCTTAACAAAACTTGATGATGGATTTCATTTATCATTAAACTATCAGTACATTAATCAAAACAAAGTTGTAACTTCAGATTATCCTTACCTAGCAAATACTCCTGTGGATTACGAAGGCAAAATAAGTGTGCCTATTTTCCCAGGTGTTTATGCTGCTTACAAAACCGGAAAATTTGTATTTTCTTTTGGATGGAATCCTGTTGGTGGTGGCGGTGGAGCAACTTTTGATAGAGGTTTGCCTTCATTCGAAATACCTTTATCGGACCTTGCCGCAGCTTACTCAGCACAAGGAGTAACAGGATATAGCTTAGATGCATATTTTGAAGGATCTTCTGTATTCTGGGGTTATCAGTTAGGAGCTTCATACGAAATAAACGATATGATTTCTGTTTACTTAGGAGCAAGATATGTAACTGCTAAGAATACTTACAGTGGTCATCTTAACGACCTAATGCTAACAACTTTGGGAGGTCCAGTTCCGGCAAGAAACTTTCTTGAAGGCGTTGGAGATCAGCTAGAAGCTACTTCAAATACTATTGCTGGAGCTATTACTTTAGGATATATAGACCCTAACGCTGCATTTGCAGATCCAACAGGTATTGAAACACTAACCCGTTTAGGAGCATATCAACCAGGAATGACAAATGCTCAAGCAGCCACAGCCTTTGGTCAATCAGCAGTTGTTATGGATTTAAACGCAGCATTATTACGAGATCAAGAAGGTGAAATTGAACAAACAGGTTCTGGGATCGCTCCAATTATCGGTGCAAACATTAACCTGCTTGACAAAAAATTAAATATTGGATTAAAATATGAGTTCATGACTAAACTTGAACTTGAAAATAATACAACCCAAGATTTCTATACAGGTTTAGATGCATCTTACCAGGAAATTGGCATGTTTCCTGATGGAGCAAAAACAAGAAACGATATGCCTGCTATGTTTGCCGTTGGATTCGACTATAAAATAACAGATAAGTTTTCTGTTGCCAGTGGGTTCCACATGTATTTCGATAAAAGTGCAGATTACGGAAGAGAAATAGATGATGTACATGTTGATAATGACGAAGTTATTGACAGAAACTCTACTGAGTTTGCCTTAGGTCTTGAATATAAAGTAACTGATAAATTATTATTAAGTATCGGCTACTTAAATACACAAACAGGTGTTACCGAAGATTATCAAACTGATTTAAGTTATAGTCAAAATTCCAATACCATTGGTTTAGGTGGAGCTTATGCAATATCTTCTGGCATTAAAATGAATGTTGGATTTGGTTATACAGTGTATAACGATGCACGAAAAATTTATGATTATAACAATAAGTTAGGACAAACTGTTGTGGTAACAGAGGAATATGATAAAGACAACTTATTTGTTGCCTTTGGTCTTGACTTTAAACTATGGAATAAAAAGTCTGAATAACACAAAAAATAATTTGATATTTACATGCCCTTCGAGTATCTTGAAGGGCATTTTTATTCAATAAATCATGAAAAAACAAATTCTAGTATTATGCATTTTAGTTCTTATTTCTTTTCTTAGTAAAGCCCAAGTGTATGAGAATCCCATCGCAGCAAAACAAAGCCTTTCTGAACTTGAAATAACTAAAATTGAAATTACAAATTCAGAAACTGTAATCTCATTAAAAGTAACTAATAAACTAAGCAGCGGTGGTTGGTTTTGTGCTGATAAAAATATCTACATTAAAAATTCTAAAGGTGTTGAAATATATCAATTGGTAAAATCAGAAAATATTCCAACCTGTCCTGATCAATTTGAATTTGCTTATTCAGGACAGATCCTTGAATTCAAGCTATATTTTGATAAAATCTCAGAAAACATAAAATTTATCGATCTCATTGAAAATTGCGAAAATTCTTGTTTCTCCTTTTATGGTATAATACTGGATAATAATCATAACGAAAATATCAGAGCTTTTGAAAAGGGCTTTGAATTATTTCAAAACAATGAATTTGATAAGTCAGTTGCTTATTTCGAAAATGTTCTCGAAGGACAAAATACAATTGAATCTCATATTTATGGACTTTCGTATTATTATTTAATTCTAATTTATGATGATAAGGGAGATAAAGAAAAGGTGAAGTACTTATATAATAAGCTCTTAAATTCTACTATTGCAGAAAAAGGAACCTTTATTAACGAACTTAAAAACAAGGTTAACATACAATAAAAGTAGCGAATCAAAAATACAAGGAAAAGAGTAAAATGCCTCGTTGTAAGTAGTGGGGAATAAGGCTCAAAGATCCCCATACGATTTGCTTTTGGAATCAGGATGTCTTAACAATTTAAATGCGTCTTCAACTTTTTAAATTATAATCTCACTTATTTAAAGAATCCGTTTAATTATTACCCGTTTACGTTTTAATATAAGAATTTTAAGCGATTCTTTATAAATTTGATTATTTCATCAAAACATACTAACTTAATAAAGTCAAAAACGTTACAATATATTGACTTAAATCTAAAGACACCCTAATGCATAAAAACGTATTAATTCTGTTTTTTATCATTCTGTTAAGCAATGGTTTATTTGCTCAGGACTGGAATGAAATTTATTATCTGGAAGGTGAAGCACAATTTTTGGTTGAAGAAAAACAATATGATAAAGCGATAGATATTTACCGAAGAATGATCAGGGAGGTTCCTGAACACTCTTTTGCTAAATATAAAATTGGGCTCTTGTATCTTCTTACGGATGATCAAAAAAACATGGCAATTGAATATCTTGAAGAAGCATCGCAAGATATAGCCCTGGATTTTGATGAGAAATCACTTCGTGAAATTAGAACGCCCGTTGATGTCTTACTTTATTTGGGCGAAGCGTATCAAATTGCAAACAGAATTGATGAAGCTATTGTAGTTTACAATAATTTTAAAAGTTTAATAAAGCCAGACAATGAAGATTATTCTATTGTTTTACATCGTTTAAAAACATGTGAAAATGCAAAACAGGCTATGAAAAATCCTTCAAGGGTATCAAAAACAAATGTTGGAGCACCAATTAATAATGACGATTCAAATTTTGGTGCTGTTATTTCAGGAGATGGAAATACAATTATTTATACTTCATATACCAGAAACTATTTAGACAACTATTATTCCGTTAAGGAAAAAGGAGTATGGACTACCCCAAAACGAATTAGCGAAAAAATAAGCTCTAAATATTATCTGAAAACTGCCAGTTTATCTTATGATGGCAGTCAACTTTATCTGGTAACTGACGATCCTGATAAAAATGATGTGTTTGTTTGTTTTAAGGAAGGAAAAGAATGGCAGGGGGCAGAAAAACTTCCTAAAACAATTAATGGTAAAAAAAGTAACGAAACGCATGCGTCTGTTTCAAAAGATGGAAAAACACTTTATTTTACAAGTGACAGAGATGGCGGTTTAGGAGGAGTTGATATTTATAAGTCTACTCTGGATGCAAAAGGTAGTTGGGGCGAAGCCGAAAATCTGGGAACAGCAATAAATACAGAATTTGATGAAGCCACTCCTTTTGTTACTATGGATGATAAGTGCTTGTTTTTTAGTTCAGTAGGACATAACAGTATTGGCGGTTTTGATATTTTCTATATTGATTTAGTAAATAAATCAACAGTGGTAAACCTGGGATATCCGGCAAATACTCCAGGTGATAATCTGTTTTTTGTTCCAGATAATTCTATCTCTTCAGGATATATTTCAGAATACGACAGTACTTCGTTAGGTAAAAATGATATTTATTACATTTCAATTTTACCTAAAATATATTTTGCAGGAAATATTAAAAATAGTTTTAATGGGGAAGAAATAACTGATTCCGATTTTGATGTTTCACTGATAGAATCCAAAACCAAAAATGTTATTAAATCTTTAAATTCCAATAATGGACAGTTCCAATTTGAAATTAACCCCGGAATGTATTCAGTTGTAATTAACAATGAAAATTACAACTCATTCACCAGTCAGATTAATATTCCTCAAGATTATTCGAATGACACATATACATTTGAAGCACTTGTTGAACCTTTGCAAACTGAGCAAGAAGAGTTAGTTGCTGAAGTTGTTGAAGCACCTATCGTTGAACCAGAGATTGTAGAACAAGTTGTTTCACAACCTGAAAAAATAGAAGTTGTAGAAGAAAGTTCTAAGGAAGAAATAAAAGAAATTCCTGTTAAAGATGAGATACCTGCTCCAATCGTTGAAGAAAAAACTCCCGGAAAAGAAATTGTAAAATACGTTCCTAAAACAACTACAAGTTCAGGATTAAAAACTTATTCGGTACAATTAATGGCTTTAAAAAATCCAGTGGAAGTTGATTATTTTAAGAATGTTGATCATGTGATACTCGCAAAATATCCGGATGATTATTACAGATATACCGTTGGAAATACAAGCTCGTATTCTGAAGCACAAAAATTGCTTTTAAAGATTCATGAGATAGGTTATAAAGATGCCTTTATTCGAGTTAATGAATCTGATTTTGTGGCATCAAAATCGAATTCAAAATACACAATACAAATCATGGCTTTAATTATTCCTGTAACCCCGGAATATTTTAAAGAGCTATCATCAGTTGAAGTAATTAAAGGTTCCGACGATTATTTCAGATATACCATTGGTTCGTACAACTCATATGAAGAAGCAAAACAGGAACTTTCTAACATAAAATCATTAGGATATAATCAGGCTTTTATCAAAAAAAATAACTAAAATCCTTTTATAATAAAATCAAAAGAGCAGAAGTAACCTGCTCTTTTGACAGATTTGGGACTAAAAAAGGCCATCTAAAATTTAGACAGCCTTTTTAATATTAAAATTTAATTTTACAGTTTCTTTTTAACTTCAACTTCTTTATATCCTTCTACTATATCTCCTACTTTAATATCGTTGAAATTTTCAATATTTAATCCACACTCATAACCAGAAACAACTTCTTTCGCATCATCTTTAAATCGTTTAAGCGATCCTAAGGTTCCTGTATAAACAACAATACCATCACGAATAATCCTAATTTTTGTATTTCTTGTAATTTTCCCTTCCTTCACCATACATCCTGCAATGGTACCCACTTTCTTAACTTTAAAAATCTCTCTTACCTCAACGGTTGCAACAATTTCTTCTTTAATTTCCGGAGATAACATTCCTTCCATTGCATCCCTAACCTCATTAATAGCATCATAAATTACAGAATATAGCCTGATATCGATTTCCTCTTTCTCGGCTAATTTTCTGGCATTCATTGAAGGTCGCACCTGGAAACCAATAATAATAGCATTTGATGCGGCAGCTAACAATACATCAGATTCTGAAATCTGACCAACACCTTTGTGAATAATATTAACCTGAATTTCTTCAGTACTTAGTTTTATTAATGAGTCGGATAAAGCTTCAATAGAACCATCCACATCCCCTTTAACAACAATATTAATTTCCTGGAAGTTTCCAATTGCAATACGACGTCCAATTTCATCGAGAGTGATATGCTTTTGAGTTCGCATGCTTTGTTCACGTTGTAATTGTTCGCGTTTATTTGCAATATCGCGAGCTTCCTTATCACCGTCCATTACGTTAAACTTATCACCTGCTTGTGGAGCTCCATTTAATCCAAGTATTTGAACAGGAGTTGCTGGTCCAGCCTCTTCAACTTTCTTACCTCTTTCATTATACATTGCCTTGGCATGTCCAAAATAGCTTCCAGCCAATACAACATCACCAATTCTTAATGTGCCTGCTTCAACAAGTATTGTTGACATGTAACCACGTCCCTTATCAAGTTCAGATTCAATTACTGTTCCTAATGCCTTTTTATTTGGATTAGCTTTTAGATCTAGTAACTCTGCTTCAAGCAATACTTTTTCTAACAACAATTCAATATTTGTACCTTGTTTAGCTGATATATCCTGAGATTGATATTTACCTCCCCAGTCTTCAACC
>KB225757.1_pt10 | contig 9962 bp, 8 predicted proteins | sample 524768 | NCBI WGS metagenome assembly AMQJ01 (sample SAMN00998488, study PRJNA167727) | sediment metagenome | isolation source: subsurface aquifer sediment | place: USA: Rifle, Colorado | collected Aug-2009
GAGCTTTCATAAACCACAAACTCTTTATCTTCTTTTTTTAAATTCATAGCTGCAGGTATGGCTACAGCACTGCTTATTATTGCAAGCGGAATTATATTAAGAAGTGATGTTTTTAAAGGAACTCCATAAAAAGAAGTAAATATGTATGATCCAGCAGCTACAAAAAGTATAAATAAAATAGCGGATGATGAAATGGATTTAAAAATAATGGTTCTTTTTTCTTTGTTAAGCTTTAAATCCAGGCTGGCTTCCATTACAATCAATATAAGACCTAGTGTTCCGATTACCGGTAAAATAGGCTCCATGTCGGGGACAAAAAACCCTGTTTCATTAACCATAAACCGAATTAAGATCCCGAGCAGGATTAACAATAAAACTCCTGGTATTTTTGTGTACTTACTTGTTATATCGAAAAGATATGACAAGATGATAATGACACTTAATGCTATAATGATGTAATTGGTCATTCGAATTAATTCCTAAGATTCAATAAATTTCTTAATATCATCAACGCTACCAGCTAAAACTAAAACATCAGTTTCCCTTAAAGGCCTTTCTTTATCCAACTCGAAACTTATTTTGCATTCACTTGTATTAAAAACATCTAACATTCTTTCTTTAAGAAATATTTTCACCGCAATGAGCTTTAGATTAAACCGGCTTTCAATATTAACACTATCCAAATTATGACCAATATATTTGGTGGGAACCATAATTTCTGCAATAGAACTTTCTTCATTGAGTTCTATAACCCTTTTTGCGTTTTTTATTTGTAACATGGACGAAACCAATAAAGCGGAATCTTCTTCGGGTTGTACAATTTCTTTTATTCCTATCTGGGTTAGTATATTTCTGTGTAGAGGCGTAATGGCCCTTCCTATTATTCTGTTAGCATCCAGATTTTTTAGTATGGTTAATGTTAATATTGAAGAACCTATATCTTCGCCAATCGCAACAATAATTGCATCTACATCTTGTATCGGTAGAGTTTTTACAGCATTTTGATTGGTAGAATCCAGTTCCATTACAATTGAGATACTTTCTTTTAACTCGTCAATTTTCTCGGCTCTTTTATCTACACCAATAACTTCGTGTCCCTGACGAGTTAAATTTGATGCAAGTGTACTACCAAAATAACCTAAACCTATAACTATATATTTCATTTTTTCACAATTTTTAATTTATAATTACGTCCTGAACCGGATATTTATAATATTGCTTATGATAAGATACTAAAATCCCACTTAATAAAGTTAATGGTCCCACTCTTCCGATAAACATTAAAAAGATGATAACCCATTTACTATTTTCAGTTAAAGTCCCTGTATTTACCAAACTTAATCCTACAGTTCCAAATGCGGAAAAACTTTCGAATAAAAGATGAACAGGATTTTTATCCGGGTTAAATATTAACAAAGCCATAAAGCCTGCAAAAATAACTACAATTGAAAGTATAATAATTACTAAAACGCGCGATAAGGTTGCAGAGCCAATTTCTCTGTTCTTTATTTCCAAATGCTTTTTGCCTCGCACAAAGCTAAATGTAGCTCTCAAAGCAACAGCAAAGGTAGTTGTTTTTATTCCGCCTCCTGTTGATCCGGGAGATGCTCCTACCCACATTAAAAAAATCATAAAAAAAATGGTCGGGTAACTCCATCTGGAAATATCGGCTACATTAAAACCTGCAGTTCGGGCACTTACACTTCCAAAAAAAGTGACAATTACCTGTTGGAAATTACTCATATTTTTTAAACTGGTATCTTTTTCGAGCAGATAATACCCAATCATTCCGGCCACAAGTAATAGTACGGTGGTAGTTATTACAATTGAAGTATTTAAATCATTACCCCGAATATAAATCGTTTTCTGATGCTTTAACCTTCTAATAATGGAAACAAAAAAGTGTTTAATATACTTATACAATTGCAGAAGCACCGGAAAGCCTATTCCCCCCAGTATTATAAGTATCGCAATCATAATATGAATATTATAATTCATTCTGATTGGAGCCGTATATAAACCTTCTGACATGGTAGAGAATCCGGCATTACAAAAAGCCGAAATAGAATGGAATATTGAAAAAAAGAATTTACTCTCGAAATTTCCAGAAAGATTTACATAAATAATCAGAGCACCAATTAGCTCAGTTAAAAATGTAATTAATAAAATCTTGGATAATATTTTAAACAGATTTCCTAAATTTTCAGATGATAAAATATCACGTAACAACATCCGTTCCCGAAATGAAGCACTTCCTGTAAACATGTAACTAAAGAATCCCGTAAAGGTCATTATTCCTAATCCTCCGATTTGTATTAACGAAATAATGATGATTTTACCCAATGTGGTGAATGCAGTGGCTGTATCGACAACAATTAATCCTGTTACACATACTGCACTGGTTGAAGTGAATAATGCATCAAGAAAAGATATAGGATGAATATGTGCTTTAGGCAGCATTAATAATCCGGAGCCAATTATAATAATCAATAAAAAGCTTAACACAAACAGTAAAGCCGGCGGAATGTTTAAAGAGTTAATAACACCTAATAACTTATTAAGTTCCGTTAAAATAAGGGTAACAGATATTACAATTATTGGTGCTTTTCCAATAAAGATTGAATTGTATTCATTTTCCTGAATACCTTCTCTAAAATTAAAATACAAAACCCCCAGCCCGAAAAGAAAAACAATCCCGTCAAAAATCCAGATATGAATTTTTCGTTTTTTTAACTGAATGATTTCAAGAATAAACTTCGATATAAAAATTGCTAAAAACGTAATCTTATATGTTTCTATTATATCGAAATTATAAAGGTTAGTTTCAAAAAACCCGATGTGAAAAAAAAATAAAACAATAAAAAAGATAGTAGAAACTGAAAAAATAAAATTACTTAGGCCATTTAATCCGGCAATAATGATTTTTAAATAATCAGTTAAAACGAATAATCGTTTAAATATTTTTTCTCTTAGTTTGTATGCATTTTTTCGTTCCATTACTAACTATGCTTTCCAAAAACCTGGAGTAAATAAAATTAAAATAGTGTATAATTCGAGTCGTCCAATAAGCATTAAAAAAATCAGAATTATTTTACCCAACTCAGGTAAGTGAAAAAAGTTACTTGCCGGTCCTACTGTTCCAATTCCGGGGCCTATTCCTCCCATAGTTGTTATGGCAGCTCCGGCTGCTGTTTTACCATCAACTCCTGTAATAATCAACAGGAATGTTCCAATTACAAACACAAGCAAATACCAGGATATAAAAGTTAAAATCGAATGTCTGTTTTCTTCGTTCACTACGGCTCCATTCAACCTTATTGATGAAACCATATTGGGGTGTAATAAACGACTAAATGTAAGTTTTATTTTCTTGAATAGCACCAGATGTCTGGCCATTTTAATCCCACCGGCAGTAGAACCAGTACTTCCGCCCAGGAACATTAGAGCAAATATAAAAATCCATAAGAAAGTTGGCCATAACAAATAGTCGGCTGTAGCATAACCTGTGCATGTTATTATTGAAATAACCTGAAAAAATGCTTCGCGAAACGATTGTTCAAAACTTAAATTCATTTTTAAGTAAAGGCCTATAGTTACTAAGAATCCTGAAAATAGAACCCAAAACATGAAAAACCAAAACTCATCATTTTCATAGATCTTTTTAAATTTACCTTTAATCAGGAAGTAATGTATAATAAAATTTGTTCCTGCTAAAAACATAAAGATCATGATAACATACTGAATATAGGGCGAATATCCGGCTATGCTTGTATTTTTGGGAGAAAATCCTCCAGTTGCAATAGTTCCAAATGCATGACACAAACTTTCGTAAAGATTCATACCACCTAGCCACATAAGAATTACTTGCACCAATGTAAGCGAAAGGTAAATTAGAAGTAAACGACTACCAACAGCTCTCATTCTTGGATGTATTTTTTCCCGAAACGATGATTCCGATGTGAATAACTGGTAACTACCAATTTTTAAGGATGGCATAATAATGATAACTAAAACAATTATACCTAAACCTCCAATCCAATGGGTTAAACTTCTCCAAAAAAGTATTGATTTTGGAAGTGCTTCTATATTCATTAATATGGATGAACCTGTTGTAGTAAAACCAGATACCGATTCAAACAAAGCATTCGTAAAATCAGGAATTGATTTGCTTATTAGATATGGTAAAGAACCTATCAAAGAAATTAAAAACCACGATAAACTAACCGTTAAATAAGCCTCTTTTTGTTTTAGTTCATCTCTGTTTCCTTTTGTTATGAAATAAAAAATTAGACCCGATACCAATGAAATAGCCGATGATATAATGAAAGAGTTGTAATCCTCATTAAAGTAAATCGCTACAGGAATGCAGCTGATTAAAAAAATACCGGAGAGCAAAAGTACCCGGCTTAGTAAATTGAATACTATATTTAAATTAATAATCTTCATCTTTTACTCTTAAATATCCTTTTTCTTTTCAGTGAACTCAAGCATTACTTTTTCAAATAAATTCTCAAGTACTTCTAATTCATGATTTCCTTCAACTTCTAATTCCTTATTAAACTTTTCTCTGTAAAATGTCTTTATCCGAATCGCAAGGTTCTCAATTGGGTTTATTAAAATAAAAGGCAAGAGTGTCGCTAAAACGGTCATTAAGAATAAAACCAATATTCCAATCTTTTTGTGAACCGACATTATTTTATTCGCCTTATTTTGAATGTCGATGTTTTTTTTCTCAAGGGTCTGTATGTTTAAGTTGTATAAATTCAGGATGTTTTCCCGGAGATTGTCATAAGCTGTTATATATAATTCTGTATTTTGTTCTTTTACCTGCTTTAAGAAAAACTCGTAATCATGCTCAAGCGATTCTGTCATTTTTTGTTCACCAATCTCGGTTATATTTTGCTTTTGTAATTCTAATTTTTCCTGAAATTCTTTATTGAATTTTTGTATCATTTCAGATATTTCATAATCCTTTTCGGGATCATTATTCAGGTAACTGCTTTCAAGCATTATAAGATTCATGTCATCCAGAATTTTGAGCATGTCGAATGTGTATTTCACAGAAGCGTAATTATCTTCCAGCAAAGATTTTGATTTATTCGATATGGTCTGGTTGCTAATCATGTTAATAATGAAAAGCAGGAACGATAACAAAAATATTATTCCCAGTCCAAGCCAAAGTTTTGTTTTTATACGTTTCATATTTGTACGTTTTGAAATATAAGAATTGACCAATAAATAAACAAAGTAAAGCTTTTTTTCGTTTTTTGCATTTATTATTAAAATTAAAGAATCAATTTAAGTATTTTTTCTTAACTAAGCTTTTTGTGATGATCGAATTCAACAATAATAAATACTATACCTTTTTTCATGGTAAACAGGATTATGATTACAAAGGTATTAAATCAGATATTTAAAAAAACTTTTTTTAAAATTTCTCAGGTATTTTATTAATTTGACTTTAGAATTATTCCTTTGATTTTCGTATAACTGTCTGTAGTGTTGAGCATTATACTTACTTTTCAATCTGCTTACGTAAATTATATAAAAATGCATAGGGAGTGTCAACAATTTTCAAATTTGCTAACCAGGCAGGAACAAATCCTCCAGGCTCTACATGCATTTGATATTCAACTTTCGTTTGATTTTCAGAAATAGGTGTAAATGTCCAAAATCCTAATGATTTTGGAATTCTAACAATATTACTTTTCTCAGGAATATACCCGGGTTTGTTTTCTATTAAAATTTTTAGTTGACCCGTTTTTGGATCTTTATCTGCAACTGTAAATAAATAAACGATATCTCTGTTTTCGTATGGCCAGGGCACCTCAGTAACTACATAATTAATTTGTTGGTATTCACTTATTTTGATCAGTCTTTTTGATTCTTTACAATCGGGTAACCATTTCTCAAAACTTTCAATGTTTTGTAAAAATGCAATAATATCCTCACAGCTTGATTTTACTATCATTTCTCCTTTAAATTCTTTGTAATTTGAATACGATACTGTACGTAAATAAATTGAAATCTGGTCCTCGTTTTTTGAGATTTCCCAATCATCATTCTCAATTTTCTGGTGAAAGAAAAAATCTACCTGAATGTTTATAAGAACTAACACAAAAAAACCGATCTTTATCATCATATTTAAAATCAGGATAAGAATTACAATAAAGTAAATTTACGAAAAAAAGCTTATTCTGAAAAAGATGCTAATTCTATTTTTTTCTGAATGCTTTTAGCTTTTTTGTTTGTTGATAAAAATGAATGATCTCAACCTTTTTTATTAGATGGATGATGAACAACTCGCCAGAATTAAACACTGAAAGATTATTTATGCGCTCGCTTAACATAAACGATGCTGAAGCATTATTTAAGTACAGATCTGATTCAGTTACAAACCAATATCAAGGATGGATTCCGGCAACTGTTAACGATTCAGTTGAGTTTATTAATAACAGAATTTCCTCAACAATTGACGAAGTAAATACATGGTTTCAATTTGCAATCATCAAAAAAGAAAATAATGAACTGATAGGCGATATAGGAATTCACTTTTTTGATAAAGACAAATACCAGGTCGAAATTGGCTTTACCTTAGACAAAAATCAGCAGGGGAATGGATATGCAACAGAAGCATTAAAAGAAGTTATAAATTACTTGTTTGACAAATTAACGAAACGAAGAATTATTGCATCCATCGACCCTCGTAATCATAAATCAATTAACTTAGTATCGCGATTAGGTTTTCGCAAAGAAGCTCATTTTAAAGAAAGTATTTTACTTAATGGTAAATGGTTCGATGATGCAGTTTATGCCATATTAAAAGATGAATGGAATGAAAAAAATAAATCTTACAAAGAATTTTAATATCTCCGGAATAGTCCATGGTCATTGGAGACTTGCCGAGTGGAATTTATCAAATCAAGAATTACTAAAATTGGTTGAACAAACCATTGAATTAGGTATAACAAGCTTTGATCATGCTGATATTTATGGAGATTATAGTTGCGAAGAATTGTTTGGCAATGCCCTAAGGTTAAATCGTGATCTCAGAAAAAACATCCAAATCATTACCAAATGTGGAATAAAATTAAAGTCACACAAGCATCCGGAGCGAAAAATAAAATATTATGATTATAGTTTTAATCATATTGTTAATTCAGTAAATAGTTCGTTAAAAAACTTCGGAACAGATTATATTGATTTGCTCCTACTCCATCGTCCTGCGCCATTCTTTGATCCTGAAGAAGTAGCCAAAGCTTTTTCGTATTTAAAAGAGAATGGGAAAGTTTTACATTTCGGAGTTTCAAATTTTAATCCTGTCCAATTCGATATGTTAAACTCATATCTTGACGAAAAGCTTGTAACCAATCAAGTTGAGATATCACCCTATTGTCTGGAGCATTTTGAAAATGGGAATTTGGATTACTTGATAAAAGAGAAAATAAAACCTATGGCATGGTCACCACTAGCCGGAGGTCAGTTAATTAATCCAACTGACACAAAAGGGAAAAGATTAAAGAAGATTTTATCGGAAATCGCTGTAGAATTAAATATTAAGAATGTAGATCAGATTGCGATTAGCTGGTTATTAAAACATCCTGCCCGGATTATTCCTGTTGTTGGAACAGGTAAAATTGAACGAATTAAAAATGCTGTTGAAGCAATGGAGATAAAATTAAACCCGGAGCAATGGTACAAGATATATAATGCATCAACTGGAAATGAGCTTCCATAGTAATTACTTTCATAAAATATCCACTACAACATCTAACTCAATATCTGAAACTCTGAACTTGAAAGTAATTTTACTATATTTGAATTAATTTGTGAAATACGAGAAAAATGATTCATACTTTTTTCAATTATAAAGTTAAAATAAAGGATACCCCTTTTGAAACAGAAGCTGGCGTTAAATACGAAAATACAGCTGCCATTTCTTTTCTTGACGAAAACAAAAAAGAAGTTGCATATATCGAATTAGGATTTATTAATTCAGAAGATGTTTATAAATTAATTGATGAAAAGAAATCAATAAATTTGGATTTCTGCTATATAGAGAACTTTTCACTTTCTGATTATCGCGAAAGCAGAAATATGGATAAGAAAAGCTACATAAAGATTCATCAATTTTCTGCTTTTAACACTTTTTTTGATTCGCGAATTATTACTGATTTTTCGTATGTTGAATTCAACGATGAATATAAGAATTTTGAAAATGCTCATTTTTTAAATGGATCCGTTTCATTTCACTCTTCAAGATTTCATGAGGGAGGTATAAATTTTAGCTACACTTATTTTAACGATGGAGATGTGGACTTTTCGAATACGGACTTTGGTAGTGGAGAAGTTAATTTCAAAAACGCCTGGTTCGGAACTGGTCATAAAAACTTCCAGGATACCCATTTTGGAGATGGTAATGTATTGTTCGTAAACACTGAATTTAATAAAGGTGATGTTACTTTTGTAAATACTGTATTTAATTCAAACCGGGTTTCATTTAAAGTTGCACGTTTTGGTGAAGGTAAAGTAGGATTTCATTTTGCACGTTTTCATTGTCAGGAACTGGTTTTTGAAAGAACCGAATTTGGTGATGGAAAAATTGATTTTCGAACTACAGAGTTTGCCGATGCAAAAGTAAGTTTTAACAGAGCTGTTTTTGGAAATGGAGAAAAATCCTTTGAGGCCGCGCAGCATAAAGGGGGGAAAATAACATTCCGAAAGTCAGTTTGGGGTGATGGAAATATATCGTTTGAGCAAATTGAGTTTGACAATACCATTTTATATCTTGACAATGCCGATTTTGGAAAAGGAAACCTGAGCTTTAATAAATCAAGGATTCTTGAACTCTCGCTCAAATCCTGTCATTTAGATTATTATGTTGATTTACGTTTATCCAAATGCAACTCCATTGATCTTTCAGATACGGTGGCACGAGATATTATTGATATTAAGCCTTATGATTTTGATCTGGAAATAGATACCATCAACTTCTCGGGAATGAGGCTAATTGGTCGCGTTTATCTTGATTGGCTTGAAAATGATGTGAAAAAATTAATCTATTCCCAAACAAACACAAGCCTGCGCGAAAAGGCAGAACAGTTTCGTATTTTAAAAGAGAATTTTAATAGTGCCGGACAATACGACGATGAAGATAAAGCTTATATCCAGTTTAAAAGAAATGAATCAAAAGCGATTCTGCATGAATCTTTAAAACGAAACAAAATATCGGTTCTTTGGCAATATCCGGCCTATGCTTTCAAAATGCTGGTTTTTGACAAAATGGGTTTGTATGCAACATCCCCCATAAGAGTTATATTTAGTAATATTGTTATCTACTTTTTTTTCGCGTTCCTGTACACTGTTATACCTTATTTTACTGATTCCAGTCTTACTTCTGCTCAACCCGATCAATCATTCTGGATTAAATTTTGGGATGCAGCATATTACACGGGAATTACTTACTTCACTGTCGGATATGGTGATATTCTACCTGTTGGATCAATTCGCTATTTAGCCGATATTACTGCATTTACAGGTGTTTTTATGATGAGTTATTTTACAGTTGCCTTTGTTCGTAAAATTTTAAGATAGGTATGGGCTCAGGTTTTGCATTAGATTCAATAAGGACATCACAAAACAATCGCTTATTGAAAAAATTTCATCGTGCCAGATATAATGAAATGAAAGAAGCTTTATAGAGGACCTCTTCATATTTCTGAGGGTTAATAAAAATTAAGTACAAATTTCAGCTCCACTTTAAACAATGAAAGTTATCTTCACACCTTTTAAATTTGCTCTGAAGCATTCATTTTTGCATCAAATGGTTACCCTTTTTAAGGGCTTCTTTGTTAGGCTAAAACGTTAGAAGAACTAGTATCGAGAAAACAGAATATTGTTGTATTTTATTAAATGAATTATAATTTACATTGGTTAAGATTGAGAAATTGTATTTCTACATC
>KB227273.1_pt31 | contig 9955 bp, 10 predicted proteins | sample 524768 | NCBI WGS metagenome assembly AMQJ01 (sample SAMN00998488, study PRJNA167727) | sediment metagenome | isolation source: subsurface aquifer sediment | place: USA: Rifle, Colorado | collected Aug-2009
AGACGGATTGATTTGTTCGGTCTGGTCCAGAAGAAAATCCGCGATTACGACGGCAGACACGGCGCGGCACAGGTGCCGGCCCAGGACCGAATTGAGTTGTTCCGGCCCAATGTCCGCCATACCGGCGAACCGGTCCACCAGCTGCTTGACGGTTTCATTGCCGCCCTGTAAATAATCCACCAGTATCCTTGCCGCCGGTCCGACTTCCAGTACATGCCCGCCATACCGGGGCGCCTTTACCCAGGAATAGGCCCCTTCTTTGTGCGGAGCCGGTGTCAGGCGGCCCTGGGTGACTTTCAGACCGGATGGGGAGCTGTATTTGGCAAATTTAACATCTTCGGTAATGGCACCTGTTTTTACCGTTTCCACTTTCCCGTCAATAAGCACGCCGGGCGACAGGAGCCTCGGACTGTCCGGTTCCGGCCCAAATGGCAGCAGGCCGTAGGACATGAAGCCGCCCTTGCTTTGGCCGATATGCCAGTATTCCGGGAATGCGCCGGCAACGGCCAGAAGATCGGGCAGGTACTTGTTATGGATAAAATGCTTAACCTCATGAATCAGCGCCTGATAAGACGAGATGGCGTCAATGTCCGGCGGCCGGGTGCAGCCGCCGGGAAAAATCCCCGTGGCATGGGGAAACCTGCCGCCGAAAATGGCAGAGGCCCGGTTGGCTTTTTTCTGGATTTCAAGGGATTCCACATAATGCTTTAACGCGGTGATATTTATGTCCGCATCCGTTACATAAGTTCCGGACAGCCGGGGCAAAAAAGGCGCTGCCGGGTGGGATTCTCCGCTGCCCAGCGCGTGGTTGACCCACTCTTTCAAGTGGGTCAGGTCACGGTCTTTGCCGGTATACCCCGTAATAGCGGTCACATCGATAAAATCAAGGGCAGAGAGCTGATAAAAATGTAAAAGATAATCGTATAAATGGTTGGCGCCCTGGATAAGGTTGTGAAGAATTCTGCCGTTTGGCGGTGTCCTGAGTCGGTAGGCCGCTTCCTGGGCATAAGAAGAGGCAATGGCATGGGCATACGGGCATACGCCGCAAATCCTCTGGGTAATCTGCTGGGCGTCAAGCGGGTCTCGACCCAGAAGGAAAACTTCAAACCCTCTGAACATTTCCCCCATGCTTTTCGCATCGGTGATGATATTGTTTTCTACGGTTGTATTAATATTGAGGTGACCCTCAAGCCGGGTGACAGGGCCAATATCGATTTTCATGCTGCGCCTCTTTTTTTATGAAAGTCCAAACAGGTTGTTAAATTACTTTCATATTTTGTTGTGGGTTGATCCCGAGTGTTGATAGGCAAGGTCGGCCCATGACCGTTACTTGAATGATTCTATTATTTTCTGAATTTCCTTTTGCGTTGCCGTTGAAAAGTCTTTCAGCGTATTTTTTGCTTTAAACCAGACAAGCTTTGTTTGCGATGCAAATCCCAGAATAAATGATTTTTCGGGCACGGCCTGGGTATCGGTCTCTGAGACGTTTAGTAAAAGAGAATTGTCATCAGCATAAAAAACCGTGTCGGATTTAATTAAATCTTTATAATCGCTCTTTATGGCTATGGTTAAAATCAGTTTATTCTCTTTGCTAAGCTCTTGGTCCAAAATTTTTCCGATTTCTATGCCTTTTGAATAAATCTTAGTATTTGTAATATTGGGATTATCTTCAAATACAACGTAATAGAAACTTTTAGGCGAAAACATCGCGCAGTTTAGAAAAAAAGAGAGTACCACCATCAAAATAAAAATCGATTTTCTATACATGAAGACCTCTTAAATTGTTTTGTTGGACGGAATCAAATTTGATTTATTTTTTTATCCTACAAAATCAAATTAATAAAAACAACTAAAAAGGAAGAAAGGCCTTTTAATTGTGGATCAGGGCTGTTTTTGTAACTTTACACTGATATAAAAAGCCGGTATAATTCTGCTTTTTTTCAGATCAACAAAAGCTGTTTACCTTCAGATAAAGAAATACAGGACACAGGATGAATCCTAAGGAAATACCCATTAAAGATCTTCTTCCCCACAGGAACCGGATGCTCCTTATTGAACGTATTATTGAGGTGGATGACGCCTCAACCGTGTCCATTGCCGTGGTATCGGATGATTGGCCCCTTGTCTCTGCCGGATCGGTAAGCCCCATTGTCATGGTGGAACTGGCTGCACAGACCGCCGGGGTCAACAACAGTATCCACCGGTTGCAAAACCGCGGGAAAGAAGACGGCACCATGGGATGGATTGCCGGTGTTAAATCCGCCGTATTTCATATGGACAGCCTTCCTGTGGGTTCAACCCTCATCACCCGGACCCGGAACAGCTTCTCCTTTGAAGATTTCAGGGAGGTTACCGGAACCGTAACCTTGGATAAAACCGTTGTAGCCCAAATCACGTTGCAGCTCGTCTCGGCATAGCAGAATTTTAAATGATGAATCATTAAACAAGAGAATCAATCATACGTTAGGATAGTCTTTCCATGTCTCAGAAAACAGATACAAAAACCGCCCTCATCACAGGCGCAAGCCGGGGTATCGGCCGGGCCGTCGCCATTGAACTTGCAAAGCAGGGGTATTACACCTTTATAAATTACCATTCGGACAAAGACGGGGCCGCCCACACCCTTGAGCAGGTCCGGGCAGCCGGTTCCCATGGAGAGATCATACAGTTTGATGTGACGGACAGGGAACAATCCAAAGCCGCAATTGACAACATCGTGGACCGGTTCGAAACCATTGATGCACTGGTAAACAATGCAGGGATCGTTGATGACGGTCTGTTCATCATGATGAAGGAAGAAAGCTGGGACAAGGTGATCCGGACCAGCCTTGACGGCTTTTACAATATGACAAAACCGATCCTGAAAAGAATGGTGCGTCAAAAACGCGGTGTTGTTGTCTCCATCGCATCTTTGTCCGGCCTGACAGGAAACCGGGGACAGGCCAATTACAGTGCAGCCAAAGCAGGACTCATCGGCGCCAGCCGCAGCATTGCAGCCGAAGTTGCACGGCTTGGCATTCGAATCAATGTTGTGGCGCCAGGACTCATCGAAACCGATATGACCAAGGATTTGCCCCTGGCCAATCTCAAAACCATGATTCCCATGGCGCGGGTGGGACAGCCCGAGGAGGTGGCACGGGTGGTTAAATTCCTGTGTTCAGAGGATGCGTCCTACATCACCGGCCAGGTGATCTCGGTCAACGGCGGCATGTTCTAATGTTTATAAAAAAAAGACTTTTCCTAGGGGCGACCACCGTACTGATGGCGGCCGTGATTTCAGTTGGTGCAAATGCAGCGTCCATGGCGGATATCCAGGAGGCGGCCGGTACCATCCGGTCAATCAGTGCCGATTTTATCCAGGAAAAGCACATGAAAATCCTGGTAAAACCCCTGGTTTCCAAAGGAAGTATCCGTTTCCAGAGCCCGGACGCACTGAGATTTGAGTACCGGGAACCCATCAAAAATGTCCTTATCATGCAGGGAAAAAGCGTTTCTCGCTATATACAAAAAGAGAACACATTTATCCGGGACAATGCTTCGGCCATGGGTGCCATGACCGTTGTCATGGATGAAATCAGCCAATGGCTGAAGGGCGATTTCAACACAAATGTTTTCGATGCGACTATTGAAGAGGCGCCGGAGCCCGGCAGAATCATCCTGGTTCCAAAGGAGAAAGCCATAAGCAGTTTTATCCAGGAGATCGTTTTGGTTCTGTCCGAACAGCCGGGGGTGTTTAAAGAGGTCGTTATCCGCGAAAACCAGAACTCTTACACCCGTCTTCGATTTGAAAAAGCGACACTCAATGAAGACATTAACCCTGACGTATTTTCCGCCCCGAAATGAGACTTAAAACGGCGCTGGAATATCTCTTTGTATTTACTTTTTTAATTAGCGCAGGGTGCGCTGGTCTGCCGCCCATTGTATGCCCGGATAATTCTGCTGTCCTGGACAAACAAAGCTTTTCGCGCGAATTGAACACACTGTTCCCGACCGATTCGTTTCAGTTCGTCCATGCCATAGAGTTGACTATGGCGGGCAACCATTCGGCCATGCTCATGGGTGTTGTAAATATCCACCCCCGGCACCGCGCCATCCATTGTGTGATCATGACCCTGGAGGGACTGGTTCTTTTTGAAGCGGCCCACACCGCTGAAGCGTTCACCATTCACCGCGCCATTCCCCCCTTTGACAGTCAGGCCCTTGCCCGGGGTCTGGTATCGGACATTGAGCTTATCTTTTTCAACCCCCGGGGCCGACTTGATGCCTGGGGAAAGCTTGAAAATAAAAATACTATCTTAAGGTTTTCAGAACCTGACGGCGGGACAATAGACATTGTCATCTCCCCGGACAGGACCATTTGGACCCAGAACTTAAGGACCGGCAGCCATCGGATCAAACGCTGGGTTAAATATATATTTCCCAAAGCAACCACAAACCGCCGGTCCCCTGTTTTCCCAAAATCTATAACCTTGACGGCGGCATTTCCATCACGATACACTTTAACCATGACTCTGACAGACGCGAATTTAATCTCGAACACCCAACCCCTGCGGTGACAATAGATGAAACTGAAACTGATCTATCCCAGATGGACAAAACTTGACCGGCAGACCGAATTCCATCTGCCCCCCCATGGACCTGTTGTGTTTGCGGCAGCCCTGCCCGACTATATCGACGTCCAGTTTATTGATGAAAATGTCCAGACCATTGACTATGATGAACAGGTGGACGTGGTTGCACTCTCCATGATGCTTACCATCCAGATCAACCGCGGCATTGCCATTGCAAAAAAATTTAGGTCCAAAGGGATTCCGGTTATTGCCGGGGGCATTGCCACCATGCTCCATGCAGAACAGATGACAGGCCAGGTGGATGCCGTGTTTCTTGGAGAGGCTGAAGGCCGGATGGAGAAGCTTTTTGATGACTTAAAGAAAAACCGCCTGGCCCAGGTGTATGATTATCTTTCTTCACAGCCACCCATTGAAAGCGTGGGACCGGCCAGGAGGGATATTCTTGAACGGAATCTGTACAATTACAAAGGGGTGCAGATGGTGGATCTGGTCCATGCCTCCCGGGGATGCAGATTTAACTGCTACCCTTGCGCCGTGGCCTATTTAGGGGGGCGAAAATTCAGACCCAGACCCATCGACAAAACCATTGAAGAGCTGGCCGGCATTGACAACAACCGGCTCTTTATTGTGGACAATTCCCTGGCCCAGGACAAGCAGTGGGAAATGGACCTTTTCCGGGAGATGATCCCGCTAAAGAAGAAATGGTGCTGCCACCCCATTGAAAATGACCCCAAGGTGCTGGACCTGGCAGCCCAGGCAGGCGCCTGGTATGTTTACCAGGCTGTATTCGACACCTCGGATTTAATCCGGGACAGGATCAAACGCTACCATGATTACGGTATCGGTGTAGAGGGCACCATCCTTCTAGGACTTGACCACCACACAGAAGACTCCATCAAAAGACTCATTGATTTTCTTTTGGAAATTGATCTTGATCTGGCTGAATTTACGGTTCTGACACCGTTCCCCCACACCCGGGCGTGGGAAGAGCTAAACAGCCAGAAAAGAATTCTATCCTATGACTGGGATGAGTATTCTGCGGACAAAGTGGTGTTTCAGCCCAAAAACATGGCCCCGGAGCGCCTGCAGGAGCTTCTCCAGTATGCCTGGGACGCCTTTTACCAGGATGAACCCCAAAATATCAAAATGTATAAACTGTTAAAAACGGTCATCCAAAAGGAAAAAGCGGATAATACCTATCAACCGAGAAACCGGGATCTTGTGCGCTCCGCGTTTGGGCGGCCCGCAGGTCAACAACGCTGATATCCGTTACATTATACTGCTGGCCGACAATATAGGGGCGCGGCTTCAGAATTCGGAAGTTACCGGATCCATAAACAAGGTTGCCGTCAATCTGGTGACCGGCCAAAAGGAGATCAAAAAAATTGCTATAGATCCCTTTATTGACATGGAGTCAGGCTACCCGGTCAAGGCCAATGATCGCATCGTTAAAATCATGGCCGCCGAGATTATGGAATATCCCCTGGTATTCACACTCACCCCCCCTTGCCCAGCCGTAACGATTTGAGTAAAGTGGCCAAAGCAAAAATTAAAATTGAAGTACACCCTAATTTCTAAAGAGGCGAAAATCGAAAAGCAATCTAAAAACAAGACGAAACGGATTAGAGAAAACCTGGCCGGAGGGCTTTCGATATTAATCATCGGCGGATACCTGCTGCTGTCCAGTGCATATCTGTCCTTATTTCACCAGGCGCTATTGGGCGGACTGCTGGTGGTGATTGCCGGGATAACCAGCATGATCAGTTCGCATACAGGAAAGTTATCAAGAATACTGATTATGACCATTTGTTCGTTTTTGACTCTGAGATATCTGCAGTTCAGGATCAATGTGAGCCTGGCATTTAACGGGGTGCCCGATATGATTGCCGCGTTGATGTTATTTAGTGCCGAGGTCTATGGTATCGTCATATATTTTTTTGGCATGTTCGTGAATGCCTGGCCGTTGGATCGACGCTCAGTTCAACTGCCGGTTATACCCTCAGATTATCCTACGGTTGATGTTTATATTCCCACATATAACGAGCCGGTTGAGCTATTGAGAATTACAGCTCTTGCGGCGACCCAGATGCTTTACCCTGAAGAGAAAAGAACCATCTATATCCTGGATGACGGCGGAACGAAACAGCGACTGGATGATGCGAATAAGGAAAAAGCGCAAGCGGCCAGAGAACGATCAAACAAGCTTAAGCAGATCGCATCAGAATTGTCTGTCATTTATGCGACCCGGGATAAAAACTTATCTGCCAAGGCCGGAAACCTAAACGAGGCGCTGCTCAGCTGTGAATGTAGCATAGATGAAGATGCGTTTGACGGCATATCATGTGTGAATCACGGCATTCAGCAGGGCTGCGGCGACTTGATACTCATCCTTGACTGCGATCACGTTCCGACAAGGGACTTTCTTGAAAACACAGTAGGCTTTTTCCTCAAAGACCCCAATCTTTTTTTATTACAAACCCCTCACTATTTTATTAATCCGGATCCCTTAGAAAAAAATCTGAATATTTTTAGAAAAAGTCCCAGTGAAAATGAAATGTTCTACGGTGCAATTCACCCTGGACTTGACTTTTGGAATGCATCATTTTTTTGCGGATCTGCCGCAATACTGAGGCGGAAATACCTGATGGAAACAGGCGGTATTGCCGGAAATTCCATAACAGAGGATGCTGAAACCGCACTGGGGCTCCATGCCAAAGGGTATTCAAGCGCATATTTAAAAAAACCACTGATCATAGGCCTGACACCCGAGACCTTTTCGGACTTTATCATCCAGAGAAGTCGATGGGCACAGGGAATGATACAAATTTTCATACTTAAGAACCCGTTGTTGCAAAAAGGGCTGAGCGTGCCCCAGCGCATCTGTTATTTCAATGCCACGCTGTTCTGGTTTTTTGGCATTGCCCGGATCATTTTTTATTTATCTCCCCTGGTTCTACTGTTTTTTGGACTTCGGATTTACAATGCTTCATGGACTCAGGTGCTGGCCTATGCCTTGCCCCATCTTATGGGAGCGCACATCCTGTCCAATTTTCTTTTTGGCCGATTTCGGCACCCGTTTTTTTCAGAACTTTATGAAACCATTCAAAGCATTTACCTGCTGCCGGCCATCCTGTCGGCCATCATCAAACCCAGAGCACCTGTGTTTAAAGTTACACCCAAGGCGGTTTCCCATGGTAAAGATTTCTTAAGCCATTTATCAATGCCGTTTTACCTGATGCTCGTTATCAGTGCAGCAGGCTCAATTACCGGCATCTATCGCATAATCCGGACCCCTGAAGTGATGGACGCCATACTTATTTGCATGGCATGGAATCTCTTTAACATGGTTCTTTTGCTGGCCTGCCTCGGGGTGGTGTGGGAAAAACGCCAGTTGAGGAAACAGCACCGCTATGAAACCTGTGAAAAAGTGACATTGGAATATGATCATAAGTACATTTCCGGAACTATTTTTGACCTGTCCGTCTCCGGGGCCGGTATCAGGGTTAACAATGATGCAGGGTTGGGGGTCAAGGATCACCTCGTACTTCATGTCAAAGACAGCCGTGGGGAGGCTTATCAGATACCTGTAATCATTGAGCATATTATTTTTTCAGAGCGTCAGCTTAAACTGGGTTGTTCATTTGTAACGGATACGCTGACACAACTGACCGCAGTCGTCAATTTCGTATATGGGGACAGCAATCGGTGGAAATTTTACGGTCAATATAATCAGGATTCGCGCATTGGAAACTTCTTGGGATTTTTAAACCTTTTAAAAATAGGGGTTTCAGGATTTATGTCCAATTTTAAAGGTGTTTCATCCCTTGTATATCAAGGGATAAAAGTATACATTCATCATATCTATCGCTTAATTTCCAAACATCGTGAGGATCTGTCGTGAAAAAATTTTTTGTTTTTATTATCTGTTTAAATATATGGCTTCCAGCCGGCGTTGATGCGCGGACCGTTTCTTTACCGCTCAAGGATTTCATGGCAGTGGATAACATCCGGCTTAGCGGCATAGAGGCCAATACCCAGCGATTTGAACTTAAGCTGCCCATTCCGGAACGGTGGAAGGTCCATGAAGCCAGGCTGACATTTGGATATTCCAATTCAAGTGCATTGATAAAGGATCGATCAAAACTGACGTTTGTCTTTGATGGATTCGTACTGGCCCAGAACAGTCTGGATCCGTTGGTGTATAAAAAAAACCTGACCGTAACCATTCCGCCGTCACTGCTCGGCCCGGGATACCATCCTTTTGAAATTCAGGTGGCCCAGCACTCGGTGGAAAGCGGATGCGAAGACCCGTCCGCGCCTGAATTGTGGACATCCATTGAACTGGTCGATGCCGTACTTGAGCTTAAAATGGACTTGAAACCCATTCCGCTGAGGGTGTCGGCGGTAAACGATTTTTTATATGATCCCAAAAACATTTACCCGCCGGAGATTGATCTGGTTTTTCCTGAACTCACACCGGGCATCATGAAATCCGTGGCGCTATGTGCCTCAGGGATAGCCAACCGTTATGAATTTAGACGAACACCTTTTTTTAATACCGCCAATATCAGCCGCCGGACTGACACGATCGTGGTGGGAGATCCTGAATTTTTAAGATCTCAACTTTCCAGATTTAATCTGCCAGACAGTATATGGGAAAATATCCAAGGCCCGCATTTAAGTCTTCACCACCTGCCCTACCTGGAACAAAACGGGGCCTCAAAATCCAATCCAAAGACAGACCCTGGTTTTGCGTTAATCATTGTTTGCGGACGAAACGAAGAAGAAATCCTCAAAGCGTCAACGGCCCTGTCTCTTCTCTCCATGCCGTTGCCGGATGCCCCATCTGTCCACCTGACAGATATCCAGCTCCCTGTCCTGGCCCCCTATCGATTTAAAAAAGGTCTGGTACCCGGATGCACATACACCCTTAAAGCACTTGGGATGGACTCTTTTACCTTTAAAGGCATGACGCCCATCCCCAAAGGCATTGAATTTCGGCTCCCTTCCAACGCCCACCTGACACCCAACGATCAGGCTGTTCTTTCCCTGACCATTGCCTATGGCGCAGCCATGAGGGAGGATTCGGTTCTCAACATCCAATTAAACGACAAATTTGTCACCGGCATCCCTCTAAGGGATCCTGCTGGAGGAAATTATCGTGACTACGAGGTGCAATTTTTGATGTCATCCCTGAAACCCGGCATCAACAGGTTGTTGTTTGCACCGGAACTGGTCCCACTGATAACGGATCAGTGCACCTTGATCCAGACCGGTAATCTGAGAATAACTTTATTTGATAATTCAACCTTAAGCCTTCCTGAAATAGACCAATGGATTGAAATGCCGAATTTGGGGGCGTTCTTGACTGATGGATTCCCGTT
>KB226428.1_pt1 | contig 9952 bp, 12 predicted proteins | sample 524768 | NCBI WGS metagenome assembly AMQJ01 (sample SAMN00998488, study PRJNA167727) | sediment metagenome | isolation source: subsurface aquifer sediment | place: USA: Rifle, Colorado | collected Aug-2009
ATTCGCAGAAGATGCAAACACGTCCCTCATCAATCAGGTCAAACCTATTGAAGATGACAGACTCGCTTCCGTGCTGGTCGTTGACATGGACGGGGATCTGGAAGGAACAGATACTTTTGTCGTGCTCACCAATGATGCGGGCACAGTGATAACACAAATTTCGACACGAATTGGTGGATAACCATATGAATTTGGATGCGATTGATCGTAAGGCGGCTTCAGCATTCGAAGGCTACCTTGTTCGAAAAGACCTGGTTCGGACCTTCGTATGTACCCAAAATCAGCAAGGAGCTGCTAACCAATCATTTCGGATTGGTCAGCGACTTCCTTTCAGAGTGTTGGACCCAACTCCGAAATCAGAGCCGTGTCTCGCAGCTTCAAAACAGAGTTTTCTATGGTGGCGCACTGTCAGGTCGGGACACCAATGCCGTGAACAAAACCGTGAGCGGTCTGCTTAAACTTCTTCATCCTGACGGCACACAGCTTATTCCAGAGGAAGATATCGAATGGGCGGTCAGAATCGCCATGGAGTCTCGCAGGCGTGTGAAGGAGCAGCAAAAAAGGATTGGTGCCGCCGAATTCAGAAATACCCATTTCAGTTATGTGATGGGGACGGACGGTGTGGAGAAATTCGTTTCAACACCGGAACTTCAAAGCGACAACAGCATCGGATCAGATCCGCTGGAACCTGGCCAGGTATGGACCATCAGCCCTGGTGGAAATGGCGAAAATCCTGGACTATACCGGATCGAAGTTAATGAAGGCCCAGGTTCAGGGCTGAAGATCCTGAACAAACCTATTCCACCGGCATTCCGGGAAAGCATCGGGTGCGCGGAACAGAATCTTTACGCGCGGGCAAGCCAACTGGTTGGAGACAAAGACCCTAGGCACCACGAATTCACAGCTCAACTCAGGGCCTTTGATGCCTCAAAATCGGGAGCAAAGATCGGGGTTGCGGCATTGGTAGCTCTGTGCACCGCCCTGCTCAAAAAAAGTGTGCGGGGCGGGCTTATACTGGTAGGCGAAATAAATCTCGGCGGTTCAATTGAATCAATTCACAATCCAGTAAATATTGCCGAAATAGCAGTAGAAAAGGGCGCGACGTCTCTTTTGATTCCAGTCTCATGCCGAAAGCAATTATTTGATTTATCAGATGATATGGCGACAAAAGTTGATATTCAGTTCTATTCTGACGCTAAAGATGCGTTATTGAAAGCAATCATTGAATAAATTTAATAACTATCCAGAATTAAGACATTCATTATTTAATGATTGTCAAAGCTCTACGATCAGACTTCAATGATGATCACCACCTTGAGCTTTGGCGAGTGGACGCAGGTCTTCGGAGACGCCAATATGACGACGGCGCTGTTGGACCGCGTCATCCATCACTACACGAGGTCATCGAAACAGAGTACGAAAGCAGAGGCTGAGCCAAAGGACGTTCGCCCAGTAACGCTGACGCGGACACCACGTTCGGAGAAGGTCAAAATTGGAAGCTGATGATGGGTCAATTTTCGAAGCCGTTTGACAACGAACCCTTAAGCGGACCCAGTATGCCAAGACGCCCCAGACCTGCAAAAACCCGGCGCAGCGAACATTGGCTGCGCGTGATGGTCAACGAATCCTCCGACGTGCTCGACACGGCCATAGCCACGGCCTTCGGATGGCCCGACACGGTCATTGATTGGCGATCGCCGCGTCAGGACGACGACTACGCTGAATATTTCGATGACGCGTTTCTGGAACGTCTGGGCGTCACAATACTGACCATGCCTCTGGCTGAGTTCTGGCCCCGGAGTGGCCCGCGATGGGACGGCCTGGGCCGAACTTCAGACGGTAAACTGATCCTAGTTGAAGCAAAGGCTCACATTGCCGAAGCCGTAGACCACCGCAGCAAGGCCACAGGCAACGCTCTGCGAAGAATTGAAGGCCGGTTGAACGAAGCCAAGGCGGCTTTTGGTGCCGCACACGATGCCTGCTGGCACACTCCATTATATCAAATGGCCAATCGGCTCGCCCACTTGCATTTTTTGGCCGGAATCAATGGCCAGGATGCATACCTTGTCTTCTTATACTTCACCAATGCGCCAGACGTGCCCAAACCAGTTTCCCCTGAAGAATGGCGGGGTGCAATCCGACTTGCACACACTTGTCTCGGGCTCAAAAACAGCAAACTTACTCGAAGAATGGCTTCAATCATTGTGGACCTCCAGCATGGGAATGGTCTACCATTTTCGTCGAAGGTATGAAGTGAAGTGTTTACTGAGATTCAAGCATCCATCGACATTCAGACTTCGTACCCAACAATTCTCCGAGACAACGAAATCTCAAGACATCTTAAATTCATGATAGGAAAAGAGCATTTTTTAACATGGATAAAAAATTATGAAAAATCATCAGGCCAATCCTTCGCGAATTCTTTAGACTCAATTAAATGACATACCATATCCTTAAGTTTTTCAATTCTGCGTGCTTTTTTCAGTTTAAGAATGTTTTTATTGTATTCATCCCAATTAATACATAACAAATTTGTTTTATTTTTACTACACCATTCTTTTTTATACATATCATTATGTATCAAGCGAGAGTTATCACCAAATATTTTTTTAAAATGTTGAGGTCCTTGAACTTCTACCGCTATATTTAATTCTGGAATGTAAATATCGAATTCCAGGGGAACACCCTTGTCAGAACGTAACACGTCAAGCCGTTTATTTCTTTCGATCAGCACATCTGGGTAAATTTTTGACATATCCTGAAATATAATATCTTCTACGAACGATCTGCCCCCAACTTTAATTTTATTTTCGACAACATATGGCCTGACATTATATACGTATGATGCGATTGCATGTTTAATATATTCCATTCTATAGCTATTAACGTCCATCCTTCTCCAACTTTTTGTTTGCCATTTCAGATTATCGAAAATTTCTTCTGGCAAAAATTGAGAAAAACGAAATTCGACATTCAAATTCCCTGAAGTAATTGTAAAATTCATAAGAAATGGATCTTCGTGCGTGGCAAGACCAACATACCATGCATTATTGCAATAAGAAGGGGATTTCATTTGGACTTTCCAGACAAACAAATCTTCAAAATCACCTAAAATTTTTTTGGCAACCTGAGCATACTTGAATAATTTACTAGAATTAATATACTCTATAGGATCTTTTTTATCAATAGATGGGTAGCCATGTGTCGCCATATCGCCCTCCTTTGCTGCTAATAACCAAAAATCAATATCCAGTTATTATTGTCGATATCGACTGATCCGTAATTATTTTTCTCCCAATCATTTTTTCCATATCACTACAAAGCTTACTAATGTAATGACGAAATTCATGGTAATCTTTGCTTGTCAATATTATTTCGGCAGAATTTTTTCCTTGGCGATGCTTAGTTGTGCCAAAAATCAATGCATACTCTTCAATACAAGGTGCAATTCCTCGCTGTTGAAATCTTTTTTGCGCGTGTTTAGTTTTTTTCATTATCATCTCCACTATCTACGAAATCGTATCTATCAAGATCATATGAACTTTTGAAATTAAACTTATGCACCAAAACCCCATCAGTTATATCCTCATCTTTATCCTCCATATTTTCAATTTCTTTATTGTTAGAGAAAGCCCGCCCAGTTAATTTTTTTAAATTTTCATCAAGCACCCCTATTTGATCGAAGAGAATTTCATTCACAATACTGGACGGTGAAGACGAGACAAATGGTGAAACATTAACGATAAATGGATGTTGCGACAATGATTCAACAACATAATACAACTCCCATATTTCTTGCAAAAACAATCTTGTAACTTTACATAGATTAATATCACTTAAATTTGCAAACTTACTATATGTCGAAATAACGCCATCTATGCAAGAGTCAATTGAAACAGAATAACTTTCTGCTAAAATTCTAAAAAATTTTTCGGTTCTTTTTGACATGACGAAAGTTTTTCTTTTTTTCGAAAATTCTCTATCCTTATTCAACTCACTTAAAAAAATGTATGTGAATGATGTTGTATACATCAGACTATTTTCCTGTTCATTTCGTAAAAAAGATATAAACTTATCAGATGTAAGTTGATCAGTTAAAACCGTAGAGCTTTGATCAAAAATCTTCTTGATTGACAAATTTTCGTTAATATTCATTATGTTAAATAATGTATCAACTGTTTCATCCGTAATATACACTGACACCCTTGTCGATTCATTCGAATCCAGCGTCGGCGTGTCGTTGGCTTTCAAAACTTTTGCGAGCTTCAGATAATCAGGATTCATGGCAACCTCCGTTTGTTGACTAATTGCTAATCGCGTTACCTTGCTCAAGTCAAGATATTTTTTTTAAATTTGTTACTTTTTTTATTGTAAAAATTTTATAGTAACACAAAGACCCATTTTACTCCATTATTTTAGATACTTGTGAGTACACCTAGAAACATAACCGAATGAGCCATAAATATACAGGGATTGAGGCATTCCCATTATTTTTGCCGAGTGGGCAACGTCCTTTTTGTTTTGGCTATTGCCTGAGCGAAAAGCGCTTGAACAGGATCAGATTTCAAGTCTCTCTACACAGAGATGCTGATTTAGGCGTAAGACTCGATGTCTTCACCTAGCTTCGGAGGTGGTTTACTGATACACGCTGCGGAAAGCCCAGCACAGGGTTATATCCGGAATCAAGGCTAAGGGACCATCGACTTTAAAAATGCTGGCTGGCAGATGCTGCACGCCCAAATCTGGAAGAAGGAGTTGTGAACATAGTAATGCATGGTGGCGACATCGACACCAACGCGGCCATCTGAGGGGTTTTGCTTGTAGCGATCCAAGGTAAATCCGCCATGCCTACCCAATGGAAATAGAAAGTGCTGAACTGCCGACCGAAATTGGAAAACCAGGACTTGACGGGCAGACACCCAGGGAAGCAGCAAAATCACCCAGCGGGCGGGAAAAAGTCGATGCACTGATCCGTAGCGCGATCCACAACTCCGAGAGAAGCCCTGATCTCAAAGTTCAGAAGAAAGGAATCGAGCGTGCGCGAACGGAGCTTGGATTTTAACTCACTGTGAAGAGGAATTGTCGAAAGTGAACGCTATCCATCGCTAATGCATACCTGCCGAAGGTTCAGAAACAGATTATTTTGTAGTTACGATTTGATGTGAAGCTGGCAGCTCACTCAATTTCATTTTGAAAAAGCTGCCAACTCATTACACATGTCACCATCAAATTATAATCGACTCGTTTTCAAACCTATTAAATATAGCTAATGACAAAGCACACGTAAGCAAGGTCCTCAAGTGCTGAAATGATTTTTTCTTTTTCCAAATAATAGTCTCTTCCGTTTTCAATAATCAAATCTTCATCATCTTCATTAAGGAAAACCACCTCACCAGCAAGATACATACATCCGCCAAAATCAGTATAAATTGGACTTGATATTGAAAAACAATCATTGACAACATCAATGTCTTCAATACTTGTCTGCATATACATGTAGTACCAGACGCCGTTTCCAAAAAGCTTATGTGTAACTTCGTTAAAAATTTCATCTATAACTGGTCCATCCGAAAACTCATCTTCATCATCCAAATCTTCACTTTTCATCTCCTCAACATTAATAAAAAAAGACTCGTAATCTTCTTCATCAACGGAATCGTAAAGCAAATTTTCGATATTTTTAATTGCAGCTATCTTATCAATATAACTACCTTCACTAGCGTTTGTCGCGACAGAAAGAACATCAAACATAAGTGTTTTTTTATCCATGAATATCTCCTCATTAACTAAAATTAATTATTATTTGAATTCTAAAAATCCATTACCTATTAAAATTTCCAGACATCAAACTGAATGATTTTCTTAAAATATTTCCAGGAAAAAAGTTTTTCTTTACACGTCTAATGATTTTTTTTGTTGAAAATTTTAAACACGTGTTAATTTCATTTCTTTATTATAAAAATAACCAAAAAAAATCTGCGAAAAAACTTCTCAATGATGGCTCTAATCGATATAACCTCTTTTTGTGGGCAGATAATTTGTCTATCCAATTTAAAAACGTGGGAAACACATTTTTTTTAACACCTCATGAACCAAATATGTTAAAATTAATGATTTACGAAACATTAAAAAAAAAAAAGAGAATCGGAGAATCGGAGAATCGGAGAATCGGAGAATCGGAGAATCGGAGAATCGGAGAATCAGAGAATCAGAGAATCAGAGAATCAGAGAATCAGAGAATCGGAGAATCGGAGAATCAGAGAATACGATTTTTTCAATAGGTTCGGTTTTTTTTGATTCTTTTAAAACCGAGGCTATTACTGAACTGGAAGAGCAAGTCCTTATCCAATTCAATTTTTTTTGAATTGGTTTTTCCCCATACGATAGTACATTAGGATTTTTTAAACTGGAATTTCCCCATGAGAAGTCTTTTAAGGGGAATAACCAAACGCAAAACTATGCTATTATGATTTTTAATTCCAGTTTGATCAACATGAATTGGAAAAGTTATTAACACAATCAAATTATCTAATTCGCATATTCGCATAATTCGCATAATTCGCATATTCGCAAAATTCACAAAATTTAGACGCAAACATTGCGATAAGCAAAAAAATTGCTCACGCAGGCCTGCAATATTCCTAATGGTTTTACGTCTAAATTGAATATTTAAATAATTATAAAAATTTATAAATTTTATTGAAACTTAAGCAAAAACCATTCATTATTTATGCAATCTGATCGTTGATCAATAATTGATGTACCACCAATAAAAAAAGGTTTTCCTGAGATATTTGCCAGCACGTAGCACGCTCAGGAAAACCCCCAAAAATATTACTCACAACTAGAGGAGTAGACTTACAACATATTCAATACTTACTTATTATCCCTGCCCGTTAATTTTATTATACAGAGGCAAATCTCCACCATTATCATTTTTAAATTTATCAATATAAAATCTCTCCCACGCCAGCGCATCTTTTTCATCTTTTATAGTCGAATATTCAATTGTTTCAAACACCCAATTTTCACGTTTTTTTTCTGAAAATCTAGCCCTTACACAACCTTTACCTATGTATACTGTATCTCCACTTGAATTTATATACCTGTAAATGCCACTAACATTGGAGTCAATCTTACTAAATTCGCTTCGCAAAACCGACGTTTCGAAGGATGGAATTAAATTAATAACCCACAATCCATCTTCTTTTGCGCAAGCAAAACGATTCAAATCAGTATTTTGCGCAGCTTTTCGCACCCAACTTTTTGAAAATAAATCACGACTATAACACCAACACCCTCTATTCCCAGATTTTGACAATTTAAATGCGTCACTATCATTTTTTTTAATTAAAAACTTAAAACCAAGCCTCCTCCCTTCATCGTCGGAATAAATACACACATAACTATATTTATCAAGCTCAGCCAAACGATCTAACACAACATTAAATGTTATTCTATCATTTTTGATAATTACCTCCGGCTCATCACTTGCTGGACGAAGCCTCTTAACTTTTGCCCACTCCATTGTTTCTCCTTATAATGTAAAGGTTGTTGCTAACAACTCACCATGCTAAATTTTTAGCAATTCATTAATATCATTAATTTTCTTGTTCATACGATAGCAATTTATATATATGGATGACAATAACTCTGAATTTTCTTTTAATTCAGAAACAGTCAAACCAGCGTCATGATTCGATACAATATTTATGACTGCTTGAAATGTGGTTGTCGCCTTAATCAGGTTGACTATTTCTATATATTTGAGCTTATCATTATTACTTTTCAAAACTTCCTCCGCCAATTTCAACTCGATATTTTTTATAGTTTCATTTCTCATGCATACTATATAGCATATTCATGTTTTTAAAACAACCCCTAAAGACATTATTGCTATAAAAAATTATGATTCGTTTTTTTGATTGACTTAACTTAAAAATGCACTTCGCTTTTCAATTTCTTATAGCGCACATGGTTTTAATTTTTTTATGCACCCATGTTTATGATCATTGATTAGCTGTTTATTTTTGATCCTTCTTGAAACAGCAGCATACCCGATTGAGTACACTCATACCGGGTACGAAATGGGTACAAAAAATATGTACCGATAATAAGGAAAATTTTTATTCCGGGTACACTTCTCCTAGACTCCTAGAAAAGTTGCGGGTACATGACGGATATCAACCCTTACCAGTAGCAAAAATCATCAGGATTTTATGACTCACGGACACATTGCCTACATCCGAGTAAGCAGCACAGACCAGAACACGGGAAGACAGCTAGGCCCCGAGTGCGGCCAGCAGTTTACCAAGATTTTTCAAGACAAGACTAGTGGTAAGGACACAAACCGCCCAGCCCTTAGGGAATGTCTTGAATACCTCCGCGAAGGCGATACGCTCTGGGTGCACTCCATAGACAGGCTTGCCCGTAGCCTTCAGGATCTCCAGTCCCTGATTGACTCCCTGCTGGCCAAGGATGTGACCGTGAAGTTCTTCAAGGAGGGACTGACCTTCCAGAACCACGGCACACAAGATCCGTTCGCCAAACTTCTCTTTCAGGTGTTGGGATCATTTGCCGAGTTTGAACGGAACATAATTCGGGAGAGACAGCGGGAAGGAATTGAACGGGCCAAGGAGGCTGGCAAGTACAAGCACGGCAAAGGCGGCAGGAAGCCAACTATTGACCGGGCCATGGTGACGACACTTAGGGCGCAGGGCGTTCCATTCCGGAAAATTGCTGAACAACTAGGATGCAGCCTATCAAGTGTTCAGAGATGTCTAGGTGAAACATATTCTGCATCTCTTATTTCGCCTAGTGTAACAGATAAATTATAGATTTCACCAGAAATAGACTAAACCAGATATTATTGCATATTATTTTTTCATCCCGTATTAACTTTTATATATAATTATATTTGACCATATGTTTATTTAGTATATTTTATTCAAAACATTTATTGTAATGGTCTCTTGCGCAATATAAGTATTTGTATTTATGACATCAAGAATATCTTTTTCCAAAAGATGAAGCCAAGGCAAACTTTTAATCATCCCTATCCTTTTCGTGCTCTTCGACTGCCTCACTCCGTACATAAGCATATATTTATACATTTCAAAGCATGGCAAAACAGGCATTTTGTTTCTTTCCGCTCGTTTCTTGCTTAGTCCACTAGGTATTGCAATACCCTTACTGTCAATATCGCCGACGTATTCAATGCTGTTGGCATCGGCTTTGAGCAACACATGATCTAAATACGTCCATGACGCATGAATCCCATTTCCGCTCCCATAAACCACGCCTGCAAAATGGCAGTTTAATTTATTCCATGCACAAAGCGTCCACCACGAATCAAAGTTTTCGGAAATAATGATCTTTTTTGTTTTTGAATATTCGCATTTTTCAAAGAAAAGCGGGGTTTCTGGCACAAACGCGCCAAGGAGATCAAGGGGAACCATTTCTCCGAAACACGTACTTAGATTTTGGTCGGGAATAACTGCTTTTTCATTTCCGAATATTTCCAGACATCTTTCCTTGAACGGAATCTTATCTTTGGGTCTACCCTGTTCTTTAATCCATGTATTGAGACGAATGAGTAATGATTTTCGCTGTGTATCCTTTATTTGTTCTGCAAAAGCGAGTTCCGGTATCCAAATCACGTTCTGCTTTTCTTTTTTTTCGGTTGTCGTAGTTTTCATGACATAATTCGGACATCCTTTGTGGTAGGCATGCCAGCCATTGCCTTTATTCGATGGGAGTTTGATAATGTCGTCTTTTTCAAGGGTAAGCAAAGACTCAACAACAAGCCTGTGAAAGTTTGGGTCATTAGCCAGTACGGGGTTTTTCGCAGCAAACTCCTTACACAGATCCTGAAACCAAATCTTCTTGTTTTGATGAGCGCGAATATAATCAATCATAGTCTCTCATTGTGTAGCTTGCGGAATTAATGACG
>KB223965.1_pt7 | contig 9928 bp, 8 predicted proteins | sample 524768 | NCBI WGS metagenome assembly AMQJ01 (sample SAMN00998488, study PRJNA167727) | sediment metagenome | isolation source: subsurface aquifer sediment | place: USA: Rifle, Colorado | collected Aug-2009
TAATCGTTTATCCATCTTGAACGAAAACTATGTATATGCCGATTATAAATCACGCGTTTTGGGTAGTTACAATTTGCTCTTATCCATTTTGGATTATGCCTCGGCAAATAAAGACGAAATAAAGGAACTAATTGCTCAAGCCGATGCACATAGTTTAAATAGAAACCAAAATACCATTGATGTTGATTCGTTTGCTCTAAAATACGAAGGCCGACCTACACCACAGCCTGAGAGCATTATGACTTTTGAGGTGAAAGCTGTAAAAGATGAAAATGGCAGAATACAATATAAAAAAACCGACCATCAGGTAAATGTAACGGTGCCTTACATTGCCGATTATTTCGCTACCGAACAAACAGCTTATCCTTATGCGTATTTATTGGATTTTAAAGATCAGGATATTCTGGCACTTCTAAAACTTCATGGAATAGAAGTTTATCAATTGAAAAACAATGTCGAATTGGAAGTAGAAGGATTTAAAATAAGCAATCTAAAACCTGCCGATCGATTAAATCAAGGTCATTATTTGAACGAGCTTGAAGGCGAGTATGTACTGGAAACGAAAAAGTTTAATGCTGGCACCTATTGTGTTCGAACGAATCAGAAATTAGGAAGTTTGGCGGCTTATCTACTAGAACCACAGTCGGACGATGGATTGCTAAAATGGAATTTTTTGGATCGCTATCTGGTTCCTCAATGGGGAAATTATTACTTTCCCTACCCCATTTACCGTCTTCTGAAAAAAACTGATTTGTAATAGCAATTAGTCTTTTCGGAATAGCAATTAATCTTTTCGGAATACCTGTTCTATTCCATGCACTTTCTTCAGTTTATCAATCAGCAAATCAAGTTGCTCCAAATCGTGTACAAAAACTTTTATCTGTCCGGAAAAATTACTGCCCACAGTTTGAAATTTAGAGCTTAAGATATTGATTCGTAAATCGTTGGATATAACTTGCGTTACTCTGTTCAACAGTCCAACTTCATCAATTCCCTGAATATTTACAGAAGTTTTGAAATCGAGTTTCTGCTTCTGTTGTTTCCATGTAGCCAAAATAATTCGATAAGGAAATCGCTCTTTCATCGATTTGGCGTTTGAACAGTATTTTCGGTGAATGGTTATCCCTTTGGTTACGGTAACAAATCCAAAAATGGCATCGCCGGGAATAGGATTGCAACAACGGGCAAATTTATAATGGATGTGATCAATCTGATCGACAACCAAAATTTCGGAACTCGATTTTTCCAGTTTTTCTTCCTGAATTTCGTTGGAAACATTTCCTTCGCGTACTATGTTTATTTCTTCATTTTCAACATCATTCGTTTCATCCAAAAGCACTTTTTTTAGTTGAAGCGGGTCTAGTTTTTCGAGCGAAACATTTAAGAAAAGATCGTGAATTTGCTTAAATTTAAAATGATCGACCAACTTTGCAATGACCTCTTGGCTGAGTTCCATTTTCCAATTCTTAAACCTACGTTCGAGAATTTCTTTTCCTCGTTTTATTTCGTTCAGCCGTTCTTCATCGAGCGCCTTTCTGATTCTTATTTTTGTTCGGTTCGATACAACAAATTTTAACCAATCGGCATTTGGTTTCTGATTTTTGGAAGTGATAATCTGAATCTGATCTCCATTTTTCAAAACATGTTTGATGGGAACTATTTTTCCATTCACCAAGGCGTTGGTACAATGAGAACCAATATCGGTATGAATACTGTAAGCAAAATCGAGCACTGTAGCCCCTAAATTGAGTTTTTTCAGATCTCCTTGTGGCGTAAAAACGAAAATTTCATTTGCCAGCGGCTTTGCTCCCTTGGCTTCAAAAGTTCCGCTTACAATGCCTTCCTCTTGAATTACTTTTCGAATAAGACTCAACCATTCATCAATGCCGCCAGAAATTTTTCCACCCTTGTATTTCCAATGAGCAGCCATACCGTTTTCGGCTTCATCGTCCATCCTATTGGTACGAATCTGCACTTCCACGTCGCGTTTATACGTATCTTCTACAGTGACATGCAAAGATTCGTAGCCTGTACTTTTAGGAATCGTAATCCAATCGCGAAGGCGACTCAAATTGGGTTTGTATGTATTGGTAACGACCGAATAAGCATGCCAACAATCAGCCTTCTCCATCTTCGTTTCGCTGTTTAGAATGATTCGAATAGCCCATAAATCGAACACTTTCTCGAAAGCAATATCCTGATTTTTCATTTTCATGAAAATAGAATTGATCGATTTTAGCCGACTTTTAATATGAAAAGCCAGTTTGTGTTTATTCAATTCGTCCACTATGGGTTCCAAAAACTCCCGAATTATTTCTTGTCGTTGTTTCTCGCTTTCGATGAGCTTCTGTTTGATTCCAAAATAGATTTCGGGTTCTCGCTTTTGCAGCACCATATCTTCCATTTCAGACTTCATCTTATAAAATCCCAAGCGGTGAGCGATTGGAATATACACGGCATCCAGCAGGTTGAGCAATTGATTTTTCGATTCCAAATCCCTGATGGCATCAAAATTTCGTAACTTTTGAAGATGAATGGCCAATTGAATCAAAACCGCACGCATATCGTTCGAAACCGAAAGAATCAACTGCCGATGGAAATCGGGCTGACTTCTTGCTTTGTCGGTTTTTAGATTCTTGATATTATTGCTTCCTTCGATAATTCGCCAAATGGATTCGCTAAAATGATCGAGGATATATTTTTTTTCGGGCAATTTTTCTGTCCCAACAATAAAAACGGCACTTATCAAAGTATTGGAAAAAGTATTGAGTTCGGAAACCAAGATATCTAAAACCTCGATCAAACGTTCCTCTCTTGTTGAATCGACGGGCAAGATGCTTTGCCAAGCTTTTTCGAACCAGAGCGCATTTTCGATGCCTTGAATTTCTTCAAGATACTTTTTGTATTCGATGAGTTTGTTTTCCAATGACTATCCTATCTGACGCAATTCCAACCGCCCTTTACTAATTTTACAAACTTCGCAATAGATGAAATCGGTTGTAAATTCGGTGGATCTTTGAGCTTCATTTACAGTACGAATGCTTGTTTCATTTCCATCCGGGTCTTTCACCAAAAGCATCTGTCGTTCTTCATTAAACTTATCCAATTCGCTCGTGTGACCCAAAAATTCAACTTTTACCGTAGATCCAAGTCCATAGCGGGGATGTTTTGGCTCAAAGAAAACTTTTCCTTTACAATTAATTTTGTCTATTCGTATTTCCACAGATTCACCAATTTTGAAATCGTACGACTTATAAGGCTCCGCTTCCATCAAATGACGTTTCCCAAATGGATCTTTAATAATGAAATAGTCAATGCCGTCGGGCATTGTAATTATCTTGACCAAGAGAAAATTATAATAACAATTTAATTCCAATTCTCCTTGCTGGTTATTCACATATTCTGATGCTCCCATAATCGAAAAAAAAGCCCGACATTTATCGAGCCTCCATTTTTAAATTTTGTTGGCCATAGTGGCTTCGATGTCGTCTATTGTTTTTGGTATCGGTTTGCCAAGAATTCGGTGGCCTGTTTCGGTAACTAAAATATCGTCTTCGATCCGAATACCGCCAAAATCTTTGTACGATTCGAGTAATCCATAATTGATAAATTCCGCATTTTTATTTTCGGATTTCCACTGATCAATCAATGCCGGAATGAAGTAGCAACCAGGTTCAACCGTTAAAACAATTCCTGCTTTCAATTTTTTCCCCATTCGAAGATAAGCAGTGCCGAAAGAGGTAGCTCTTTTTGTATTTTCATCATAGCCTACAAAATTTTCGCCCAAAGATTCCATATCATGAACGTCTAAGCCCATTTGATGTCCAAGTCCGTGAGGCATAAACAAAGTATGTGCTTCGGCTTGTACGGCAGCGGCAGCGTCGCCTTTCATCAAGCCCACTTTTATTAAACCTTCAACCAAAACTTTGGCAGCGAGAAAATGGATATCGCGGTATTCTATTCCGGGCCGAATAGCTTCGATTGCGCTCATATTTGCATCCAAAACGGCTTGATAAATTCCTTTCTGACGTTCGTTGAATTTTCCGCCAACAGGAACGGTTCTGGTGATATCGCTGGCATAATGCATTGTCGTTTCTGCTCCGGCATCGGTCACCATCATTTGTCCGACTTGCAAAACATTTCCATGATAATGATTGTGGAGCGTTTCGCCGTGAACACTTAAAATAATCGGAAAAGAAACAGCACTCCCTTTTGCCAAACTGATACCTTCTATAGTACCTGCAATTTCTCTCTCGACGCGACCGGGATAAGCCATTCGCATAGAAGTTGTATGCATATCGTAAGCAATATCCATGGCTTTTTCAATTTCTTCAATCTCTATTTCTTCTTTGATTTCGCGTAGGCTAACGATGGCTTTTATCAATTCGACGGAAACAAAATTTTTGACTTCTTTGTGAGAAACGCCAAATAAATCGGCCAATTGAATGAGGTGAGTATTGCGATATGTTGGAGAGATGTGTATTTTCCGACCTTGCTCTTGGGCTTTGGAAATGTAACGTGCCAAAGCGGATAAATCAGCTGTGTTTTCTATTCCAACTTGCATGGCTTGTTCGGCAATACTCGGTTGAGGTCCCATCCAAATAATGTCGTCCATATCTACATCATTGCCAAAAATAAATTCTTTCTTCTCGTCTAAGTCGATCAATCCAACTAGATTGTATAAATCAAGTCCAAAAAAATACAAAAAGTTACTGTCTTGACGAAAATGATAGGTATTTGCTAGATAGTTGTACGAAGCTTCCTGATTTCCAATAAATAATAAGATTCCTGAATTTACCAGGCTTTTCAATTTATTTCTACGGTTTGTGTAAACGTGTGCTTGAAACATAATTAGGTCATTTTAATTTGTTTTCAAATGTACAAAAATAATTAGGTTGGCCTTTTATTTAAGCTTTTTTAAGGGTGAAAAAGTCCTGAATTTGATTTTTCTTCAGCACAATCAAAAACCGATTTGGAGCGATTTTGGAAGCTAGAATTACTTTGATAAAGGTTTAAAACCCAGTTCTTTTCCCTTCGAAAGCATAAAATCATACGCTTCCTGAAAGTCATTTCCAATAACTCCATCCAATATGGCATTTCGAATGGCATCTTTGATCCAGCCTACTTCTTTACTTGGTTTTATATCAAATACTTGCATTATCAATTCGCCGCTAATGGGTGGTTGCCAATTCCGAATGCGGTCTTGTTCTTCTATTTCGATTAATTTTTCTCTTACGAGCCGAAAATTGTTCAGAAATTTCTGCACTTTCGATTCGTTTTTTGAGGTAATATCCGCTTCGCAAAGCGTCATTAAATCATCAATCTCGTTGCCAGCATCAAAAAGCAGCCGTCGAATAGCACTATCTGTTACAATTTCTTGCGACAATACAATTGGTCGAAGATGCAGTAGAACCATTTTTTGAACAAAACGCATTTTTTCGTTCATCGGAAGTTTTAAGAAATCGAAAATCTTGGGAACCATCTTGGCTCCTCTGAATTCATGTCCATGAAAAGTCCACCCTTGGCCTTCAACAAAACGTTTTGTAGCTGGTTTTGCAATGTCGTGCAAAATGGCAGCCCAGCGCAACCACAAATCGGGCGAATGCAACGAGAGATTATCCAAAACTTCGAGCGTATGGTAAAAATTGTCTTTGTGTCCAATTCCATTAACAGTTTCGCTGCCTTTGAGTTTGAGCAATTGAGGAAAAACATAGGCAAGTAAACCTGATTTATCAAGTAAATCAAAACCTACCGACGGCTTTGGACTTAGAATAATTTTATTCAGCTCCTCCACTACCCTTTCTTTCGAAACAATTTGAATGCGGTGGGCATTTCGGTTGATAGCCAAAAATGATTCTTCCTCGATTTCGAAATTCAACTGACTGGCAAATCGAATGGCGCGCATCATTCGCAATGGATCATCAGAATAGGTAATGTCGGGATTGAGTGGCGTTTTGATGCATTTCTGCTCCATATCTGATAAACCGTCGAATGGATCAATCAGCTCTCCAAAATTCTTTTTATTCAGACTGAAAGCCAACGCATTGATAGTAAAATCACGTCTTTTTTGATCATCTTCCAAGCTTCCATCTTCGACAATTGGTTTGCGCGAATCCAATCGATACGATTCTTTTCGGGCGCCTACAAATTCTACTTCCCAGTTTTTTTCGCCCCGAAAGTGAAACATGGCCGTTCCGAAATTTTTAAAAACCTTCACCTGAATACTCGAATCCAATGCGTGAGCAACTTGCGTTGCCATTTGAATACCGCTTCCCAACACTACTATATCAATGTCTGAAGATGGACGATTCAGAAAGCTATCGCGAACAAATCCACCAATCACGTAGGCTTCAACACCCATTTCATTGGAAATTTGAGCAATGGTTTTAAATATAGTATGATTCAGAAAATCCTTCACAATTGAAAATATTGAAATTCGATTTTTTTTGCAAAAGTATAAAATAATGCCGCTTCTCTCCTATCTTTTAAAGTCGCCATTGCGTTTTGATCGATATCAAGCAAAAATGTTATTTTGTTCTTTATAAATAATGTTAGAAAATCGGACAATTCTGTTGGCAAAACGACGAATACTCGCTACTTTTGAACCAATCAATAAATAAAAAAAGAATGGCAAAAAGAACAATTGTAAGCTTGCCCGGCGATGGAATTGGCCGGGTGGTATTGGAAGAAACTTTGAGAATATTAGAAGCTGCTGGTTTTGAGGCAGATTATATTGAAGGCGATATCGGCTGGGAATTCTGGACAAAACAGGGAAATCCATTGCCACAGCGCACACTCGATCTGATTGCTGAACACAAAATTGCACTTTTTGGAGCCATTACTTCAAAGCCCAAAGAGGCCGCTTTCAACGAATTGGCGCCTGAATTGAGAACGAAAGGATTGGTGTATTCCAGCCCTATTGTTGGACTTCGCCAGCATTTTGGTTTGGATATTTGCATACGCCCAACAAAATCGTATCTCGGAAATCCGCTCAATTTCGTGCGAAGAGGAGCAAATGATCAGATTGAAGAACCTTTGGTAGATGCCGTCATCTTTCGTCAAAATACGGAAGGTCTTTATGGCGGTGTGGAATGGACAAATCCGCCACAATTGGTGTATGATGGAATGATGACTCATCCCAAATTTGTTCAAAATTTTGGAAATACGCCCAAAGAAGAAATTTCTATCTCCACCCGTATTTTTACAAAAAAAGCAACCGAACGAATTCTGAGAGCTGCTTTTGAACATGCAAAAAAATACAAATACCCATCTGTTACTTTATGCGAAAAACCCAATGTAATTCGTGAAACTTCGGGCATGATGTATAAAATGGCTCAAGAAATACAGAAAGCCGATTATCCAACGATCGAGCTGTGGAATACAAATATAGATGCTCAAATGATGTGGCTTACAAAAAATCCTGAAAACTATGGAGTTATTGTTGCCGGAAATATGTTTGGCGATATCGTTTCCGATGGATTTGCCGGATTGATTGGAGGCTTAGGTTTTGCCGCTTCTGCCCAAATGAATCCTGATTCCGGAATTGGTGTTTTTGAACCAACTCATGGTTCTGCTCCTAAATATGCCGAATACGACGTTTCAATTGTAAACCCAATTGCGATGATTGAATCGGCTTGCATGATGCTCGATTTCATTGGAGAAGCCTCTATTGCAAAAAAAATTAGAGCAGCCGTTGCCGAAGTAATTACCGAAGGAAAAGTAAAAACCTACGATATGCTTAAAATGGTTGGACGACCCAATGTAATTGAAAAGGGAGCTGCTTCTACCCAACAAATGACCGATGCAATTATTGAAAAATTGAACTAATATCTACCAAAATAGAAACTGTATTGGTCTGAAAATGGAATGCTTTTTAGCGGTCAGATTTTGTACATATTTCTTTTATTAAGCTAAATATCAATTTATTGAATGATTTTTTAAAAAACAGAAAACTATGACTGAAGAAGTATTCGCACTTTGGCCCGAATTAAATTGGATTCAGAATGAGGAGTTGCGCAATAAAACAGCCAAAACCTGGGAATTGGCATTGGAACGAAGCGTTTTAACTGCCCAAGATTTAAACCGCATTCCTTTCACTTTGTTGGCTGGCCCCGATCTAAAAGTAACTTTTATGGACCACAAACGATCCGTTGTTCATATTGTCCGCGATGCCGGTGAAAAAATAAACCAGATGTATCATGGCGAGTTAAAGGTGGACATGGATGTTTTGATAGCCGGAGCAATTCTGGCCGATGTAGGAAAACTTCTTGAATATGAACTTGATAACAATGGAAAAGTACTTCAGGGAAACTATGGAAAGTATCTCCGTCATCCGTTTTCGGGCGTTTCGCTTGCTGAACAGGCCGGTGTTCCGGCCGAAGTTTGTCATATCATTGCTGCTCATGCCGACGAGGGAAATATGATCAAAAGAACCACTGAGGCTTATCTGGTTCATCATTGCGACTTTATGACTTTCCTTCCATTTAAAGACCGACTGAAAATTGGAGGATGAAAGTCGAACCCAAAAACAAACTAAATTTATGAATCTAATTGAAAAAATTATAGCCAATCATTCCAAATACGATTTTGTAAAACCCGGTGATATTGTTGACATTGAAATAGATGCACGTGCTGCTCGCGATTTTGGAGGACCAAATGTTGTAAAAACGATTATCGACAAAAAGCTAAGTATTGAAAATCCTTCAAAAACTTTTTTTACATTCGATACAAACCCAACGGGTTCTGATCAAAAATATGCTGTAAATCAGCAATTTGTTCGTGTTTGGGCGCGAAACAATGGCATTAAAGTATATGATATAGATCATGGAATAGGCACGCATACGATGATCAACGAGGGAATTGTGGTTCCTGGATCTACTGCCGTAACCACCGATTCGCACGCCAATATTTTGGGTGCAATCGGCGCATTTGGTCAAGGAATGGGCGATCAGGATATTGCCGCGGCATTCAATCGCGGGAAAGTTTGGTTCAAAGTCCCCGAATCTATCAAATTAATTTTCGATGGATTTCCACCAAAAAATGTAAGTTCAAAAGACATTGTTTTGAATCTTTTGAACAAATTTGGCGCAAACTCCTTGCTGGGCTATTCCGTTGAATTATATGGCGAATTGATTGACCAAATGAGTCTTTCGGACAGGATTACAATTGCCAGCATGGGAACAGAAATGGGTGTGATTATTCTTCTCTTCCCTCCCAACGACGAAATTATGGCTTATTCTGAAAGAGCAAGCGGCGGGACTTTAGAAAAAATTGCTGCCGATCCCGATGCAAAATACAGCCAAGTGATTGAAATAGACGCTACAAAATTTGTACGAATGGTAGCACTTCCGGGTGCCCCACACGACACCGTTGCTATTCCGGAGCAAGCCAAAATAAAAATTGATTCCGCTTTTGTAGGAAGTTGTACCAACGGGCGAATTGAAGATTTGCGCGAAGTAGCCAGAGTAATAAACGGGCGCAAGTTGGCACCCGGCGTAGTTTTAAAGATAGTTCCTTCCACCGACGATGTATGGCGACAGGCGATGGAAGAAGGGCTTTTTTCGATTTTCAAAACGGCCGGCGCACTTATTTCAAATGCCGGTTGTGCCGGTTGTGCTGCTGGACAGGTTGGACAAAATGGAGTGGGCGAAATTACCATTAGTACCGGCAATCGAAATTTTCCGGGAAAACAAGGCAAAGGAAGTGTTTATTTGGCTTCTCCGGCTTCTGTTGCGGCATCGGCTATTGCAGGTTATATTACCGATGAAAACCACATTCCAGAAAAACCATTGGAATTTCATCCTGAAGAAAAGCTGGAGCGGATGCAAAAAGCACATCAAGAACAGAAAATAATTGAGAAACCAAAGATTGTTGAAGGCCGGGCTTGGTTTATTGATGAAGACAATATCGACACCGATATGATATTCCA
>KB225757.1_pt51 | contig 9924 bp, 6 predicted proteins | sample 524768 | NCBI WGS metagenome assembly AMQJ01 (sample SAMN00998488, study PRJNA167727) | sediment metagenome | isolation source: subsurface aquifer sediment | place: USA: Rifle, Colorado | collected Aug-2009
AAATTATCTTTGGAAGGGTCGTTTCTAAAGTGATCAACGATTTCTGGATTTGTAATTAAATTTTCAATATCATCAAGATAATCATTAAAAAAGGTTTCTTCATCAGCATTTCCAAGTCCATCCAAACCAATATCCTGCAATGTATTTGGATTATCGAAAGCTCCAACAGAATAATCATTGCCGGGGATCCTCCCCCATGCTGTAGTATCAACATCTTCTATAATATCAGTATTAGGAAGTCCGTCTTCAAATGATTTTCGGGAATCTCTAAGAATATCTTCCGAAACATTACCCAGGTTAAAATATAAATTACCCCCAGTTCTTGTTGAGTCATAAACGAAAGGATCCATTAACCAAAACTCAATGTATTCAACATTTGCTGATTCAAAATCGCTTGTTGGTATTTCACGCATAATACCAGCCCAGCGCGTTTCAGGATTTTTTAATTCTCCATTTTCATCTAAACCTAAAGCAAGAGGTAATGTATCTTTTACCACGTAATTATATGGTCCTATTTCCGTTGGGTAGTATGCTACATTTAGCACTTGTAAAGCATTTGGGACCGTAGTTTCTGATTGTTTATTCGGAAATATTTCATCTTCGTAAATTTCACGTACAAAGTGATTCGATTGCTGTTCTGCATCACTTTTTATGTGTCCTGGTGTTAAGGAATTATTACGTAAAAATAAAGGATCGATCTTATACCAGGCAATTTTTGCTCTGTTATAACCATAAACAAGATTATCTGCGCTCACCGCTTCTGGAAATAAATCACTTTGACCCTGAGGTGTACTTGCAATTACCCAGGCATTATAACTTTTCATATCCATGGAGGTTTCACTTCCTTCGAAATCATCTATATAAGCATTTCCTTCAGCTCCAATTGCACTTGAATGGCCCGGTATAAGTTGTGCAAATTCCGCATCGACTAAAATTGATGATTTCTCTTTGGTTTCTAAAAATGGCAATTTATCAACTAAGGAAGTTATAAATTGAGATTCAGTTCTATAAGAAGTGTTTAATCCCCAAATGGTGTTTGAAATAGGTTCTTCACCAATTGAAACCTTTTGAGTTAGGGGTCTTTCCGTTAAATTCATTACGGTAGCACCAATATTAAAATTATCTGAAACCTGATAATTTAAATGAGTACCAAGTAATGTTTTTGTTTGAATACTATATAAGGCTTGACTTTCTAAAGATATTTGAAGAGGAGTGCCAGATTCCAGTAAGCCTTGATTAATAATTCTTACCCTCCCTAAGTTATAATCAACTGTATAATCCTGATTTTCTACTAGTTGCTGTCCACCGGCCATTACTTTTACTGAACCCTGAGGAATATTAATTGCATTCAGTGTAATTTCTGAACTGGAAGCTGATTTGTATTCACCCTTAAGCTTAAATTTATTTTTTTCGGCAACTAATCGGGCATAGGTTAATGTGGTATCGTAAAGTTCCTGGAAAATATATTTGTCTGCTATTGTATTGTTATCAAATTGATCCTTTAAATAACTGCCAAAAGGCTCTAAAACCGGGAAGATTATTCGACCATTTGATGCATTAATCGTAATATCTTCAATAAAATCAAATCGTCCGTCGGGCGTAGCATCTAATTGCGAATTCAGATTATCGAGGTTTAAAACTTTTAATAGTATTTGTTTATTTATTTTCCCTTCGGGAATATAATTTAAAGCATTTCCCGTTTTATCATCCTGATATAAAACATTTAAAATAAAATCCTGACTATTTACCTGATAAGCGCCAATCGCATAGATGTTTTTCATCATCAAATCCCAGGTTGGGATACTTGGAGTAAGGTTCGTTCCTTTTAATAATTTCGCCATTAAATAAGGACTCTTCTCAGCATCTGTACCTGCATCTATTCCATCAGTAGAGAAATCCCCAACCTGATAACGGGTTCCCCCAACATCAAGTTCATAAGCTACAGCTAAAATTTCATCTGCATTTAATGCGCTATTTAGTGATATATAACCTAAACGTTCATTAAGCTGATATTCGTTTGATTTTAACTTTCGGGCACTTCCGATTTTTTCATAATCCTGGCCAGATTTAAAATTGGAGCTTCCCCAATTAGATTCAAGTTCATTTCCAATAACATTAAAATCGCGATCTCTGTTAAAATTTAAAACATTACCATATAAATTATTTATTCCATTGTCGGGATATGGCCTGTTCGTTAGAGGATCAATAACATCATCCGCAAAGATGCTAGAATCACTTTCGCCTAAATCAAGCAAAGCAAGGATATTTCTGTTTTCTTCGTTATTGTTAACTTTATTGGTTACCCAAACTTCAATTTTAGTAATCGTAACGGGCGATTTAATAATGGGTAATTCCTTTAGGGCATCATTATATAATTCTCTAAAATACTGTGCAAGAAAAAAGTGGCGGTTTGCATCATATTGGTCGGCTTGTATTTCAAATTGTTGGGTTTGTGCTCCACCTTTTACCTCAATTACCTTAGTTTCTCCTTTTTGCTGTGAAAAAACACTTGTTACAGTTAATTTCCCAAACTGGAATTCGGTTTTAATACCAAACAAGCTTTGGCTACCAGTAATTAAAGATCCTGGTAAAGGAAGAGTTACATTACCAGCTTCGACTCTCTTTACAATTTCGTCTTCTTTACCTATATATTCAAGTTTTGTTTGATTTTCGAAATCAAATGTTGCCTCTGTATTATAATTTACGCCTAGTTTAATTTTGTCGCCGATATTTCCGGTCACATTCATCATGATTTTTTCTTCAAAATCGAATGTGGTTGTTTTTCTTAGATTTTCCGAAATAGTGGGATTTTCATTATTGTTTATATTTATTTTGAAGATAAGCTCTGCTGATCCCATGGGAACAATATTGATCGCATTATCTCCAAATATTTTATCAAAAGCTTCGCCTCCCAATCTTAAATTTGGAAAAAGTCCGGATTGTGCTTCCATACTTTCCCCTTTAGCTCTTTGGCGCCAATAATTTCTTAAAGATTGTTCGAACTGATAATCCTGATATTCTTCAAGAGTCATTCTTTTTGCAGGGCGATAATCCTGATCACCAATTTTTTGTGTGATGATATATTCATTGGTTGCGGGATCGTATTCAACCGTATCTTTAATATTTGAAGGACTCTCTAAATAAAGCGGAGATGTTTCAGGTTCGTCATATCCATAATTGTCCTGATCATTAAATTGAAATTTTAAACTATCCTTTAGTTGAAAATCAAATTGATATAAGAATTTAGCTTGTACATTATTTGCACAAACCATAATTAAAAATATTAATAGTAGCCTATATATAAATATCCTTTTCAATTGCCAGCAAAAACATTCTAAATCCTTTTAAGAGACTCTTTTATAAGGCCTTCAACAGTAAGGTCTTTTTTCTCTTTAAGAATTTCATTAATAATTTTATCGACTTTAGCTTTTGGGAAACCCAACATTACTAAAGCAGATAACGCTTCCCCTTTAATAGTATTGTCTAAGTTAACAACAATTTGATCACCATCTGTTAATTTTCCAACTTTATCACGTAAATCTAAAACAATTCTTTCTGCTGTTTTTGCTCCAATGCCCTTAATGCTTTTTAATAATACAATATTATTAAGGAAAATAGCACTTTGTATTTCGTCAGGAGATAAGGATGAAAGCATTACTCTTGCTGTATTTGCCCCTACACCTGAAACAGAAATTAAGAGTAAAAATATATCTCTTTCTTTTTTGTCAAAAAAACCAAAAAGCTGATGTGAATCTTCTCTTATTACTTCGTAAATAAAAATTAAACAATTTTCTTTTCCTGATAATTTAGAGTATGTGTTAACTGAAATATTAATGAAATAGCCAATTCCCTGATTATCTAATATGATATGAGCAGGTGAAATTTCTTTTATTTCCCCTTTTAAATATTCGTACATATGTATAAATTAAAATAGTTGTTAAAAATACACAAAAATAAGGTATCCGAAAATTTGAATAAATAATAATTTGCTGTATTTCGATAAATGATAATTTCAATTAAAAATAATTTGGTACTTTTGATAGAACTCTCTTGGGACAGTATGAAATATTTTACTATCATTTTAATCTTTCTATTCGTTATTCCATTTCAGGATTTTGGACAAATTGCTGAAAAAGGGACTCCTGCATTTTACAATCAAAAAAGCGAAATCCCAATTGTTATTCTGCCCGAAGTAAATTTAAGAAAACTTGAAAGAGAGGATAAGCAGCATGCAAAATCCAGATTAAAATCATTACGATTTGCAACAATGATTGAGGTTGACCTAAGTCCGGAACATAATGGTGTTTGGGAAGAAAATTCCAATGGTGACAGAACATGGTATTTAAAAATAAAATCAGCAGGAGCGTATTCTTTAAGTATTTTATTCGGCCATTACCGATTACCAGTAGGTTCGAAATTATTTGTTTATAGCTCCGATCAAAAGCATATAAGGGGCTCATTTACTTACAAAAACAATAAATGGAATAATATATTACCTATTGCACCTGTTATGGGCGATGAAATTGTAATCGAGTATCACGAACCTCAAAGTGCTGATTTTAAAGGAGAACTACACATATCATCCGTAGCTCACGATTACAAAAATGTTTTTAATTATTTATCGAAAAGCACAAAAGGCTTTGGCGATTCGGGAGATTGCAATGTAAATATAAATTGCGATGATAATGAGTTATGGCAATTATTGAAGCATTCTGTATGTAAAATAACTTATAACGGATGGCTTTGTTCCGGAGCGTTAATTAACAATACTAACCAGGACGGATATCCTTATTTATTAACGGCAAATCATTGTATTAACAATTCCGTTGATGCTTCTGCAGCAAAATTTTATTTTAACTATGAAAGCATTGCTTGTGAAAACACAAATGGACCAATTGACCAAACTGTTGCAGGTTCAATAATTATTGCAACACCGCCACAAGAAACCATTGATTTCAGCTTACTTAAACTATCTGAAGATATTCCAGCAAGCTATAAACCATATTTTGCCGGCTGGAACAGGAATATTACAGACCCCACAAGCGTTACTTCCATTCATCATCCACAAGGAGATATTAAAAAAATTACAAAATCTTATAGTGGAGCAACAACGGGTGATTATGGTGAAGGATATGATTTATACAAACACTGGTGGATAGATGCATGGGACGAAGGAACAACAGAAGGAGGCTCTTCAGGATCACCTTTGTTTGATCAGAGTGGAAAAATAATTGGAGATTTGACAGGTGGTGATGCCAGTTGCACGTACAACTTTAACGACTATTATCAAAAGCTATATCATTCGTGGCAAGATTTTCTTCAACCAAATTATCAACTAAAAACCTGGCTCGACCCTATCAATTCAGAACTTGTTAGTATAAACGGTTATCTCCCATATGACACCATTCCTTCACATTTAATGGTATCATTAATTGATACAGTTGTACATTTATCATGGAATGAAGTTGTAGATAGTTCAGCTATTGAGTTTTATTATATTTACAGAAACTCAGTTAAAATTGACTCTACTGATGCCACAAACTATAATGATACTTTAGTATTTAAAAACACCTTATACAAATACTTTGTTACAGCCAAATATAACTTACCTGCTGATTATGAATCACTACCTTCTAATGAATTATATATAAATATTTTGACTCCATTAACAATACCATTTACAGAAACTTTCGAAGACCAAAATTTTATTCCTGATAACTGGTATGAAGAAAGATCGAATGATACGATTGGATGGGAATTTAAATCCGGAGGATTTGAAGGAATAATTGATACTGCATTTGAAGGCACTGTAAATGCGTATTTTTATAATGATTATAGCGAATCATCGAAATTAGTATTGCCAAAATTTGATCTATCCTCATATACGAATGTAAAACTTTCATTTTATATGCTAATGCCAGAGTTTAACAATGATTTTCACAATTTAAATGTTTTATATAAAGATGAAGATTCTTTAACATGGAAAACCATTAGAACCTATAAAGAAAGTATCGATAAATGGGAGAAGAAAGTGATCTCGCTTCCAAACTTAAGTGATAATTATCAAATTGCACTAGAGGGTATTGGATTAAGAGGTTTTGGAATTAGTATTGATAGTCTTTCTATTACAGAAGATAATACAATTATTGACCTTGATTTTTCACCAGATAAACAAGCAATTTGTATTTCTGATAGTGTACTAATTACAACAATATTAGATGATACTTATGATCTTTACTGGAACTTTGGCAATACTGCAATCCCACGCGATACCGTTGGAACAGGACCTTTTTGGGTAAAATACAAATCTCCCGGTATAAAACCTATTCAATTAATTGTGAATGACACGTATATAAAACAAGATAATGATGCTCTGGTGGTTTATGATTTGCCGAAAACTCCAGGTTTTACAAACATAGGGGATCAGTTAATTTCAACTTCTGAAAGCGGTAATCAATGGTACCTTGATGGATATCCAATAATTGGAGCTATTAATACAACTTATATTATTGAAGAAGATGGAGATTATTTTGTAGAGGTAACGAATAATTTTGGGTGTAAATCATTCTCAGAAAGTAAATACATGATTGTGAGCGACCTTGAAGAATTCATTGCTGAAGACAATAAATCTGGTAATATAAAAATTTATCCCAACCCAAATAACGGCAGATTTAATATTCAGATTGAAACAAACAATTCTGACGATCCAGTTTATTATAAAATTGTTGATATTGCAGGTACTGTAAAACAATCAGGAGTTATTGAATCCTATGAAGAAGATAAAATAATTGATTTGGATAAGCCCGCTGAAGGCATTTATTTTATTCAAATATTTTCAGCAAATGATAGCTATACCACGAAGATTTTGATAAAAAAATAGAGTGATTTTGAATCACCCTATTTTAATCTTGCCATCATATCTTTATTTTACAGCATCAACTGCTATTTTTAAAGCCTCTTCCAATATTTTCACATCAGGTTCTGGGATAAAATTATTCTTCATCATCATATCAATCGTATCTCTGGTTTGTTTAATATCAGCCATTGTACGATTAAATGCTTCATCCCATGTCATTTCAACACGAGCAACTCCATTCTTAATTGCTTCCATGGCAACGTCGGCAGCTTCGTGAGCAAACATCTCTGTTTCATCCATCTTAGGCATAATATAATCAGGACTTATTCCATTCTTTTCAGCGTAGTTTGCCATAGAATAAGCAGCAGTAATTGCCATTTCATCAGTTATTTTTCTTGCGCGAACCAACAAAGCCCCTTTTAAAATACCAGGAAATCCTAATGAATTATTAACTTGATTTGGGAAGTCTCCACGACCCGTTGCAACTATGTAAGCACCAGCATCTTTAGCAGCATAAGGATAAATCTCAGGAACCGGATTTGCACATGCAAAAACGATAGGTTTTGTGCCCATGTTTTTTATCCATTCTGCTTTTACCACGTCAGGACCAGGTTGACTTAATGCAATTAAAACATCAGCTCCTTTACAAGCTTCTGCAACATCATTAATTTTACCAGGGTTTGTTTTTTCACAAATCTCCCACTTACGATAAAATCTTGAATCAGCTTTTATATCACTACGATCTTTGTGCAAACCTCCTTTTGTATCGAACATGATCATTTTCTTAGGATCAGCTCCAGCTTGCAAAATTAATCGTGCAATAGTTGCATTAGATGCTCCCGCACCATACATTACAACTTTTATTTCTCCAATATCTTTTTTAACAATTCTTAATGCATTAATTAATCCTGCTAAAGTTACAGAACCGGTACCCTGAGCATCATCGTGCCAAACCGGAATATCACATTCTTCTCTCAAAGTATCTAATACTTTATAACAATTAGGCTGTGATATATCTTCGAGATTAACTGCCCCAAAACTTGGTTGTAACATTTTTACAAACTGAATAATTTTATCAGGATCATGTTCTCCTTTTTCATTATAGCTGTCAACACAAAGAGCTACAGCATCAACACCAGCTAAATATTTCATTAAATACGCTTTCCCTTCCATAACACCTAATCCTCCGGGAGGAGTACAATCACCATCGCCTAAAACTCTGGTTGAGTCCGAAACAACTGCAACCATATTTCCTCGATTTGATAACTCAAACGAACAATCATTATTATCGCGTATTGCAGTAGATACCTTTGAAACTCCAGGAGTATAATAAACATTAAACCAGTTAAAGCCGTAAACTCCCGCTTTGGGAAGCGTTTGCATTTTTCCTCCGTAAAACTTATGACTTAATAAAGCAAGTTCCTTTAAAAATATTGTTTTTGCTTTTGCCATTTGTTCCTGAGAAAAATCCTTAGGAAATAAGTCATCTAAGTTTTTTAGGGAAAGATCAATTTTTGACATAAAAACCTCCATATTTTTAGTATTGTAGTTTAGTTTTAATTGTAATAGGAAACCAAACAAATTTACTAAATAATTTGCCTTAATAACAGGGCTTATCTTAACTTAAACAATTGATTGTTATGTTGTATAACATTAAAGAAAAGAGGGTGAATTAATCTTCACCCTCTTTTTTCTATTTTATTGTTCAAATTCTTTTTCGGATATTTCATGATGTTGAAGAGGATTCTTACTTATTTCCTTATACTCAGATCTGCTCCTATAAATATCACATGCCAGATAAATGGCATTTCGGAACGAAACTTCAGAAGCCTGTCCCAAACCAGCTAATTCGTATGCGGTTCCATGTCCTGGTGAAGTTCTGATAAAATCTAATCCCGCAGTATAATTAACGCCAGAATTAAAAGCTAAAGCTTTGAATGGAGTTAAACCCTGATCATGATACATAGCTAAAATGGCATCAAACTTTTTGAAATTATCACTTCCAAAGAATCCATCGGCAGGATATGGCCCAAGTGCCAGGATATTTTCATCTTTTGCTTTATTTAAAGCAGGGATTATAATTTCAACTTCTTCTTTTCCTAATAATCCATTATCTCCGGCATGAGGGTTGAGTCCTAAAACCGCAATTTTTGGTTTTCTTATTCTAAAATCCTGTATAAGGGTTTTATTCATTATTCGTAATTTGCTCAAGATAGCTTCTTCAGTAATTGATTCCGGAACTTTACTTAATGGCATGTGACCAGTAACAACACCAACTTTCAGATTTTCACTAACCATTAACATTAATGATTCTTTGGAAGTTGACTCCTGAGTTAAATATTCTGTATGTCCGGGGAAATTAAATTTCTCTGACTGAACATTATCTTTGTTAATAGGCGCAGTAATTAAAACATCAATTTTACCCTCTTTTAAGTCTTTAACCGCATTTTCTAATGAAATTAATGATGATTCTCCTGCAATTTGGGTAGATTTACCTAGTTCAACACGAACATTATCATCCAAACAATTTATAATGTTTGCTCTTTTTACATTTGCTTCGTCTGCTGTTTTTATATTATTAAAACTGAAATTCACAATATTAAGAGCTTTACGATGATACGCTGCAACTTTTGCAGAACCATAAACTACGGGAATACAAAAATCAAAAATACGGTTATCCATTAAAGCTTTGATAATTACTTCGTAGCTCACACCATTAATATCTCCCTGAGATATTCCAACTACTATTTTATTCTGAATCATATCTTGAATTTTATATAATCAAACAATAAACACTTATAATGAAACAAAATTAATGATAATATTTTTAATAATTGATTTTATTAAAATTACAATTGGCTATTGAAAAAGTCGAAAAGTAAGCGAACACCAACTGCCGTTGATCCAACACCTCTGTAATTGTCCTGTTTGCCCAGAAATGCAGATCCTGCAATATCCATATGAATCCAGGGGTAATCGGTAAAATGTTCTAAAAATTTAGCAGCAGTAATTGCTCCTGCCTCGTGGCCACCAATATTCTTTAAATCTGCAATATCAGACTTTAACAT
>KB227900.1_pt5 | contig 9924 bp, 6 predicted proteins | sample 524768 | NCBI WGS metagenome assembly AMQJ01 (sample SAMN00998488, study PRJNA167727) | sediment metagenome | isolation source: subsurface aquifer sediment | place: USA: Rifle, Colorado | collected Aug-2009
CTATGAACGTTGTACTTCCTGAAAATGATTTTACAAAATGATTTTATGGTATTAAACGCTTAAAAACGCTTTCATGATTCATCCACAGAACTTTAATAATATTTACTCATTGAAAGCGAATACAGAAATACCCGCCATTGGCGGGTATCGATATGTTAGCAACAAGTGTAAAAAGACAGACAACCATACAGATACGATAGTGATAAATTGAAAATAGAAAGGATTTAGCTTATTTACAGGACAGTGCAGACAGGAAGGAAATTTATTTTGTTTTTTCTTCCCCCCACAAAAAAAGAAAGAAACCCTACCCACATTGCACACGACCTGTCCCGATTTTTCGGGAAGCGAACGCTGAAACCAAAGTTTTGCCAAAGAGTGCAATTTTGCCGGCCCACTTGGTGCTAAGTTGAAGCTTTATCTGTATTTTTAACTTTTAAAAAAAAATGGATTATTAAAATTTATGAGTGTAAACCTTTCATCAATACGGGACAATAAAAACAGAGGAACTGTAGGACAGTTCCTTGTTGACAATATAAAATCGGAATCTGACTTATCAATTGTTTCGGCGTACTTTACAATATACGCTTACAGCCATTTGAAAGGACAGTTAGACTCAATAAACAAATTGAAATTTCTATTTGGTGAACCAACTTTTATTAAATCGCTCGACCCGACCAAAATAAATAAACGTGATTTTAAAATTGAGGACGACAAAATTGTAATTCCTATTGAAAGCAGACTGACACAAAAATCAGTAGCAAAGGAATGTTCGGAATGGATTCAACAAAAAGTTGAAATCAAATCAATGGTAAAACCGAATTTCTTGCATGGGAAAATGTATCATGTTACTCAACAAAGTGGCGTTGAGAAAGCCATTGTAGGTAGTTCAAATTTCACTGTAAATGGGCTTGGACTTGGCGGTAGCCCGAATATTGAATTAAACCTTATTGTTGACAACGATAGAGACAGAGCAGATTTAAAAGCATGGTTTCAAGAATTATGGGAGGACAATACAGGGCTTGTTGAAGATGTAAAAGCGCAAGTGCTAAAATATCTTGAGCAACTCTATGTTGAGAACGAACCCGAATTTATATACTTCAAAACCTTGTTTCATATTTTCGAAAACTTTCTAAATGAACAACAGAAAGGTGGATTACTCTCCAACCAGACTGGTTTTTTTGAAAGCGAAGTTTGGGATATGCTTTATGAATTTCAAAAAGATGGTGTAAAAGGAGCGATTAATAAAATTTTAAAACATAACGGCTGTATTATCGCCGACAGCGTGGGTTTGGGTAAAACTTTTGAAGCACTTGCAGTTATTAAATACTTTGAACTTTTTAATGAACGATGTTTGGTTTTATGTCCGAAAAAATTAAAAGAAAACTGGAGCATCTACAAACAGAACGATGACCGAAATATCTTACTTGGTGATAGATTTGCATACGATATTCTTTGCCACACGGATTTAGGTCGAGACGGTGGATATTCGGGCGACATAAATCTTGAAACTGTGAAGTGGGGCAATTACGGTCTGGTTGTAATTGACGAAAGCCACAACTTTCGTGGCAATCCAATGGACAAAGTAAAGGAAAGTGGTGCGGTAAAAATGAACCGAGCCAAGTATTTGATGGAAAAAATAATCAAGAGCGGAATAAAAACAAAAGTATTGTTGCTTTCGGCAACACCAGTAAACAACAACCTTCGTGATTTGAGAAATCAGATTTTAATAATCACCGAAGGCAAAAATGAAGCATTGTTTGAAACTACCGGCATTAAAGACATTGCTCTTTCATTAAAAAATGCCCAAACCAACTTTACAAATTGGACTGATAATAAAAAGAATCCCAACAGAACAGTTAAGCAATTAATTGAAAAATTGGATTCTTCATTCTTTAAATTGTTGGATGAAATTACGATTGCAAGAAGCAGAAAACACATTATAAATTTTTACAATGCCGAAAAAGAAGTTGGGAAATTTCCTACTCGTTTAAAACCTATTTCAATCTATCCGAACATTGATTTAAAAGACCGTTTCTTTACTTACGATGCGCTTAACAAAAGAATACTTCAGTACAAATTATCAGTTTTCAATCCTTCGGCTTATATCAAAGACGATATGAAAAAGAAGTATGAAGATTTGGCTGCAACAACTGGTGTATTTGGCTTTAAGCAAAGCGACCGAGAGTATTTTTTGATTGGAATGATGAAAGTAAATTTTCTGAAACGATTAGAAAGCTCTATTGAATCATTTGAAATTTCAATGGATAGAACAATTCAGAAAATCGAAAGGCTTGAAAATAAAATCAACGTGTTTATTGAATCAAAACAAAAAACGCACATAGAAGTATTAGAAGCGTTAGAGCCTGATGAAGATGAATTGGAAGAAAATGCAGATGATTTGGAACAATGGCAAGTAGGTAAAAAATTGAAATTTGATTTGGCAGATTTGGAATTGACAGATTGGCTAAGCGATTTGGGAAAAGACAAAGAAGCATTAATAGATTTATACAATAACGCAGTTGCCGTAACTCCTGACAGAGACGCAAAACTAAAAGACCTTAAAAAATTAATTCAAGATAAAATCAACCAGCCTTTAAACATCAACAATAAAAAAGTCATCGTTTTTACTGCATTTGCCGACACTGCCAATTATCTTTTCGACGAATTAAAAAATTGGGTATTAAATGAATTGAAGTTAAACATTGCACTGGTAGTAGGTTCGCAGAGCAAAACAAGTTTTGGTAAAGCCGAGTATTCTCATATTCTTACTAATTTTGCTCCTATTGCAAAAAACAGAAACAAAATGAAATCAATGCCCCAAGATGGCACGATTGACATTTTGATTGCTACCGATTGTATTAGCGAAGGACAAAACTTACAGGATTGCGATTTTCTTATTAATTACGATATCCACTGGAATCCTGTTCGTATCATTCAACGTTTCGGTCGTATTGACCGTTTGGGAAGTATAAACGATAAAATTCAACTAGTAAACTTTTGGCCAACAAAAGACCTCGACAATTACATAAACTTAAAAGAACGTGTTGAAGCTCGTATGGCATTAGTCGATGTTACCGCAACTGCCGACGATAATGTTTTGGCTTCAGACCAAATAGAAGAATTGATTGAGGATGATTTGAAATATCGCAACAAACAACTAAAAAAACTTAGAGACGAAGTACTCGACCTCGAAGATATGAATGAAAGCATTTCATTGACTGACTTTACATTGGATGATTTCAGAATAGAGCTTTTGAACTTCCTTGAAAACAATAGAAAAAAACTGGAAGATGCCCCATTTGGATTGTATTCGGTAGTTCCGTCACCTTCAGGTACCTATTCCCGATACCTCGATTTAAAAATATTCTCAGAAACCGAAAAAGAAATCATTAAACCCGGAGTGGTATATTGTTTAAAACAAAAGGGCGATACCGAAGGTAATGAAGAAGTAAACCCACTACAACCTTATTTTTTAGTTTACATTCGTGATGATGGCCAGGTTCGGTTTAACTATACCAATGCAAAGCACATTTTGGAAATCTATCGTTCGATGTGTTCCGGAAAATCACAGCCTTTTGAAGAACTATGCGACTTGTTTAATACCGAAACCCACCAAGGTGAGGATATGAAACAATATGCCGATCTTTTGAAAAATTCCATCGAAGAAATTAGCAGAGTATTTAATAAGCGCAGTAGCCAAAAAATAACAGGTAGCGACAGAGGTGCATTGTTAATCCCAAAGTCGAAACGAATTAACGAAACAAATAATTTTGAATTGGTTACCTGGTTGGTAATAAAATAAAATTTAACTATGGCAGATTCGCCACAATTAAAAATAGGAATATGGCAAAGAATAAAACATTAAAAGTTGACAGAATTGAAATTATTCTTTACTCTCAAAACAATGAAGATTTCATTTCTTTAACCGATATGGCAAAATACAGAGATGCTGAAAGAACAAACTATATTATTCAAAACTGGCTACGCACCAGAAATGCCATCGACTTTTGCGGTTTATGGGAGCAGATATACAACCCCGATTTTAAACGCATCGAATTCGATGCGCTTAGAAATGAATCTGGCTTAAACAGTTTTTCCCTAACTCCTCAAAGATGGATTGAAACAACAAATGCAATTGGCATGGTTTCAAAATCAGGTAGATATGGTGGCACTTTTGCCCACCGCGATATTGCTTTCGAATTTGCCTCATGGATTAGCCCTGAATTCAAATTATATTTGATAACCGAATTTCAACGCCTTAAAACCGATGAAAACGACCGGTTAAAATTAGAATGGAACCTTCAACGAACCCTTGCCAAAGTCAATTACCATATTCACACCGATGCTATTAAAGAAAATCTGATACCTGCAGAACTCACCAAAACTCAAATTTCTTTTGTATATGCCAACGAAGCCGATATGCTGAATGTGGCATTATTTGGGAAAACAGCCCTGCAATGGAGAAGCGAAAATCCCGATACAGAAGGAAACATAAGAGATATGGCAACCATCGAACAACTGGTTGTTCTTTCAAACATGGAAAGTGTAAATGCAGTATTGATACATCAGGGTTTGCAGCAAAGCGAAAGGTTGGTGCAATTAAACAGAATTGCGATTACGCAAATGAAATCATTGCTTGGGAATAAAAACCTAAAGAAACTTAAATAGCATGACGGCTGAACAAATAAAAACGAATATAAAAGAGGACCTGCAATCATTTGCAAAAGGTAATCTCACAGAAAAGAGTTTAGAGCTTTTTGAAGAACTTGGGTATGTAACATCTCGCCGTGCTCCTTTATTTAAACCGACCTACACAGAATTTAAGGACACCTACATTGGCGACAGGAAATTTGATGAAACCAAAGCCAAAACAAGCGAATGGAAATACGTTGACTTACTTTTTCAATTGTCAAAGGAAGAGGTGTTAAAGCAAATGTCGTTATTCGACACCAAACAGGTTAACCGCACTATTATTGAAACATATTTATTCTTTGTTATTGAATTAAGCTGTGAGGCATACAGCAGAACAGAACTTTCACTCATTACCCGCGAAGTAAACCGCTTGTTTCCGATGCCAGCAATGATTCTGTTTAAACATGGAAAAACGCTCACATTATCTGTAATCAACCGAAGATTGCACAAAAAAGATGAGATCAAAGATGTGTTGGAAAAAGTAACACAAATTAAAGAAATCAATATTGAATCACCGCACAGGGCACATATCGAGATTCTGTTCGACCTTTCGTTTGATGAACTGAAAAGCAAGCATCAGTTTACCAACTTTGTTGAATTGCACAATGCCTGGCAAAAAACACTCGACACCAAAGAACTCAACAAACGTTTTTACAGCGAATTATTTAACTGGTATTTGTGGGCCGTTCAATCGGTAAACTTCCCGAATGACATTGATAACGACAAAGACGATAGGATTTATAATTCGGAAAGCGTTATCCGTTTGCTTACCCGTTTGATTTTTGTTTGGTTTATCAAAGAAAAAAATCTTGTGCCCGATTCGCTATTTGAATTGAAGAAATTGAAAGATATTTTAAAAGATTTTAAACCACAATCGGAAGAAACCTCAGTTTACTATCGGGCTGTTTTACAAAACCTTTTCTTTGCAACCTTGAATACACCAATGGACAAGGACATTACAGCCGAAAACAAAGATGAAAAACGCCGATTTATTAATACTTTACCTAAAACAGGAAACGACCAATACCTCGACCAAACAAAATACCGTTACCAAAACTATTTTACAACACCCGATAAAGCATTAGAACTTTTTTCAAGCATTCCGTTTTTAAATGGCGGTTTGTTTGAATGTCTCGATTTTAAAGAGGGAAACAAAGAAATAAGGTTAGACGGTTTTAGCAGTACCGAAAAACGGCAAGCATTTATACCCGACAAACTCTTTTTTGCAGAGAAACATCAACTTGATTTAAACACAGAATATGGCACAAAAAATAAAAAATATGAGGTTGAAGGACTAATAAACATTCTCGATAGTTATAAGTTTACCATTACGGAAAATACACCGCTTGAAGAAGAAATTGCGCTTGACCCCGAATTATTAGGTAAAGTATTTGAAAACCTTTTGGCAAGTTACAACCCCGAAACACAAACCACAGCGCGAAAGCAAACTGGTAGTTTTTATACGCCACGCGAAATTGTGAACTATATGGTGGACGAAAGTTTGCTGGCGTACTTTAAACAAAAATTGGAAAATACAGAAGAATTAGAAAACAAACTTCGTGCTTTGTTTACCCACGTTATAGACTTGCCAGAGTTTACAAAATCGGAAACAGATGTTTTTATAAAAGCCATTAGCGAAGTTAAAATACTCGACCCTGCCTGTGGCTCTGGCGCTTTCCCAATGGGTGTGTTGCACCGCTTGGTTGACTTGCTGAATAAACTCGACCCGGAAAATAAACGATGGAACGAACTACAAAAACAACGTGCCATTGCCGAAACCGCCGAAGTTTTTGAAAGTGGCGATGTGTCGGAACGTGAAATACGATTGAACGAAATAAACAAAGCGTTTGACTTGAGCATGAATTATCCCGACTATGCACGTAAACTGTTTTTGATTGAAAACTGTATTTATGGGGTTGACATTCAGCAAATAGCCATACAAATCTCAAAACTTCGTTTCTTTATTTCATTAATCGTTGACCAAAAAGTGGACGACAGCAAGCCAAACCGCAACATATTAAGTATGCCCAACCTCGAAACCAAGTTTGTGGCAGCCAATACGTTGATTGGGCTGGATAAGCCACAGCAAATGACTTTAATGGCGGGTGATGTAGAAAAACTCGAAAAAGAATTGGGCGGAATACGCCGTAAAATATTTTTTACCCGAAAATATTCGGAAAAGAAAATACTAAAGAAAAAAGAGAAAGCCAAACGTGAAGAATTGCAAACGGCTTTAACGCAAAGCGGTTTTAGTAAGAATGTTGCAGGGCAAATGGCAGGTTGGAATCCTTTCGATCCTATTCAATCAGCCAAATTCTTTGACCCGGAAACGATGTTTGGGCTTAAAGATGGTTTTGATGTGGTAATTGGAAATCCTCCATTTGTAGAAGCAAGAAAAATTGAACAAGCGGATGTCGATTATTATAGGACAAAGTTTCTTTCGGCAGGTAATAGAGTAAATACATTTGCTTTTTTTTCTGAAAAAGGTGTAACCCTTTTATCAAATAATAGTTTTTTAATTTATATTATTCATAGAAATGCGATTCGTTCAAACGATTACAACAAACTGCGTAAATTTATTCTCGACAATACTTCCATTTTAAATATCTTGAGCTTTAAAATTGGTGTTTTTGAAAATGTTACTGGTGAAATGACCGTATTGTTGCTCCAAAAACAAAAAGCCAATGCTACCCATAATGTAAAAATAGCATTTTTCGAAAACACTATTAATGACTTAAATATTCTATATACTACAATTCAACAAAATGTTTTTACAAAATTGCCAGATTACAGATTTAATATTTATTTAACCGATACAATTATTAATCTGTTGAATAGCATTAAGACTAAAACTGTTCAGTTAGAACAAATTTCAAGTATAACACAAGGTATAATTGTGGGTGATGAAAAGACCCTAATTGCTAATGAGAAATTGAAAATTAATTATCGTCCAATATTAAGAGGTAAAAATATTTCAAAATACAACTTAGCTTTTAATAATGAATATGTAAATTATCAAGCTGGCACTAAGCTTCTTACAAGAGGTAAAACACCTGACTTATTTGAAGTATCAGAGAAAATACTAACTCAGCATGTTTCATCGAAAATTATTGCTACACTTGACACAAAACAATATTACTATTTGCAAACTATAAATGGTATTATTTCAACGAACAGTAATTTTTCAAATAAATATCTATTAGCAATTCTTAATTCTAAGGTTTTAAATTTTTATTATGAATTCACCTTTAATATGGGTGCTGAATTTACAACGGCAGTTGCAATAGAAAACTTATCGCAATTGCCAGTGAAGCTTCCAAAAGACCAACAACCATTTATCACTCTTGTTGACCAAATTCTTTCCGCCAAAGCAGCAAACCCAAAAGCAGATACCAGCCAATTAGAAAAGCAAATAGACGAAATGGTTTACAAGCTATATGAATTAACGGATGAGGAGATTGCAATAATAGAAGGAGGTAGCCATGGAAAATAAGGAAACGGGCTTACAGCAATTTTCAAACTTTGTAATTTTTCAAACCTCCGATGGCAAAGTTAACATTGATGTGTTTTTTAAAGACGATACTGTTTGGCTCACCCAAAAAGCACTTTCCGTGCTTTTCGAAAAAGACAGAAGTGTAATAACCAAACATTTAAAAAAGATATTTGAATCGGGCGAGCTACAGGAAGATGTGGTATGTGCAAATTTTGCACACACCACTCTGCATGGCGCTATTGAAGGAAAAACCCAGGAAAAGGATGTTCGATATTACAATCTGAAAGCTGTGGTGGCTGTTGGCTACAGGGTAAATTCGCACCGTGCCATTGAATTCCGTAAATGGGCAACACAAGTTCTGCACGAGTATATCATCAAAGGCTTTGCAATGGACGATGAGCGTCTGAAACAAATGAAGCACTTTGGGCAGGATTACTTCGACGAAATGCTCGAACGGATTAGAGAAATCCGCTTAAGCGAAAGGCGCTTGCACCAAAAAATTACTGACATATATGCGCTCTCAGCCGATTATGATAGTTTGGCAGAAATAACACAGCACTTTTTCGCTTCCGTTCAAAATAAACTGCATTGGGCAATAACGGGCAAAACGGCTGCCGAGATAATTTATACCGAAGCCGATGCCACAAAATTGTATATGGGTTTAAAAGCTTGGAAACATTCACCACAAGGGAAAATATTAAAAAGTGACGTGGTGGTTGCTAAAAATTATTTAAACGAAGAACATATCAAAAATTTGGAGAGAATTGTAAGTGCTTATTTGGATTTGGCCGAAAGCAGGGCAATAAACCGTAATGTGATGAATATGAAAGATTGGGACGCTTTTCTGATAAAATTTTTAGAATTATCCGACTCTCCAATTTTAACGGACAAAGGCAAAATAACCATGCTTGAAGCCAAACTAAAAGCCGAAATGGAATACGACATATTTCGTGTAATACAAGACAAAGAATATGAATCGGATTTTGACAAGGAAATAAAGAAATTGAAAAGCAAATAGATGAAATGGTTTACAAACTATATGAATTAACGGATGAGGAAATTGCGGTGATAGAGAAATAATTAGGAATTGGGAATTGGGAATTAGAAATTGGGAATTTGCAATGAAAAAGGAAAATGTAATACAAGATAAAAGTTATGCTTTTGCCATACGAATAGTGAATTTGTATAGGTTTTTGTGTGAACAGAAAAAGGAATTTGTGCTTTCGAAACAATTGCTTCGTTCGGGTACATCAATAGGCGCTAATATAGAGGAAAGTATAGGCGGTCAATCAGAAAAAGATTTTTATGCCAAACTAAACATCTCCTACAAAGAAGCACGAGAAACTCACTACTGGCTTAGGCTGTTGCAAGACACAAATTCTTTATCCGAAAGCGAATCGAAATCTATGTTGGATGATTGTGATGAACTATTAAAGATTATCGGTTCAATAATAAAAACCATGAAAACAAATCAATTCCTAATTGAAAATTCGTAATTAAAATAAGTGTATGAGCGGCATAAAATTATTTGAGAGCAAAAAAGTACGCACCCACTGGGACGAAGAAAAAGAAACATGGTATTTTTCGGTTATTGATGTGGTTGAAATACTTACCGAAAGCCCACGGCCACGTAAATATTGGAGTGCTTTAAAAACTAAATTAATTTCAGAAGGAAGTGAACTGTCCCAAAAAATGGGACAGTTGAAAATGCAAGCGGAAGATGGTAAAATGAGAGAAAC
>KB228299.1_pt24 | contig 9919 bp, 9 predicted proteins | sample 524768 | NCBI WGS metagenome assembly AMQJ01 (sample SAMN00998488, study PRJNA167727) | sediment metagenome | isolation source: subsurface aquifer sediment | place: USA: Rifle, Colorado | collected Aug-2009
CGCAATTGTGCTTAGCATAAACAACGGAGTTGCGAAGGGAAGTGCTAGAAGTTTGGGATATATTGATATTTTTAAACTTATACAAGATAATAGATTCTACTTAACAAAGTTCGGCGGACATAAAATGGCAGCAGGGCTTACGTTGGAGGAGCATAGTATAAAACTATTTGGAGATGCTATAAATTTGTCGGCTTCACGATTTGATTCTGATGATTTTATACCTCTTGAAGATGTTATAGGAATATTGCCTAGTTCACAGATAGATTTTGAGCTTTTAGAAATTCTTGAGAGCTTTGAACCATATGGAGAGGCAAATTCTCGTCCTCTTTTTCTTATAAAAAATGCGAAAATCATAAAGATAGATACATTCGGGAAAGACAGATCCCACTCTAAAATCATCGTTGAAGATCTCCAAGATAATAAAAAAGAGATAGAATTTATCCTTTTTAAAAATATTTTAGAAATGCCGGATGATGAAAGGCTTACATGTAGCTACAGAGCTATAAAAAATGAATTTAACTTAAAAATATCTGTACAACTTATTATAAGTAAAATTTATTAAAAAAAATTTATTTTGTAGTTTACAGGACACATTTATTCACTTTAAAGAAATTATCTTTAAAAAAATCAAGATTTAAAACTATACTTAAGCTTCAAACTTGTAGAATTGATAATATTATCACATAAAGGGATTAATCATGAAAAGAATCGTTACGTTATCGGCTATCGCTTTTTTGAGTACGGCAGCGTTTGCAAATGCTGATGTTCAAAAACAGATAGATGAATTAAACAAGAAGATAGAGCAGTTGCAAAACAGCGATAAAAAACAAGATACAAAGATATCTACCGTAAACGCACTTGCTGCGCAGGATAATATTAAGTTTGATGTAGACTTTAGAACAGCATACGACAACTTAAGATATAAAACTGTAAATGGAAACACATATACAAACGATGCTCTCTATTCAAACCGTTTATGGTTAGGTATGGGTTATGCTCCTACTGAGAGTATGCTATTTAGAGGACAATTGGCATACCACAAAGCTTTTGGTGCAAGTTATGGACAAAGAGGAACAGGTTTTGGCTTTGATACTTTTGACTGGGTATCAAGTGAAACACTTGCAGATGATAAGCTAAGAGTAAGAGAAGCATACTGGTTGTGGAATTTTAGAACAGGTACTATCGGTTGGGCAGCAAGTGTTGGTCGTCGTCCATCAACAAATGGGTTCTTAAGCAACCTAAGAGAAGATGATGCAAAAGCAAAATCTCCTATGGGTCATGTTATAAATATGGAATTTGACGGTGCATCAGTAACTATGAAGCTCGATAATTACGTACAAGGTATGTATGCTAAACTATGTCTTGGTCGCGGGTTAACAAATGCAGCTGGCTGGGCAAGTGAAGCAACTGCGGCACTAGGTGCTCCGATGGGTGGTTCAAGCCAACCGAATTTTACTAAAGTTGACGGCGAACTCGATACTGTAGATATGGCAGGATTCATATTTGTACCATATGATGATGGACAATATTCGGTTGAAACTACATGGTATAGAGGACTTAATGTTCCAGGTATGTATGCTACTTCTATAAATGGTGCAACAGGTCAGCCGACTGCATATGAAATGTTAAACGGCGGAGATATGGATGGTATGGCAATATCATTTAAAGTTGACGGCGTAGGTGATGGAATCAATGATTTCCTAGATGAAACAACCCTCTTTGCTTCAGCTGCTATGTCAAAATCTCACCCTAACATAAATATCACAAGAAGTGTAGATATGAGTTCTATGGGTATGGGAACTGTAAATATGGTTGGAAACAGTATGCTTGGAAGCGATGAGTCTGAGACTGGTCATTCTATCTGGTTGGGTGCTGTAATGCCAAATTTAACAGGCGGTAAATTTGGACTAGAGTATAACCACGGTTCAAAATACTGGAGACCGTTTACTTACGGTGAAGATACTATGATAGGCTCTAAACTTGCAGCTCGCGGTAATGCTTATGAAGCTTATTGGTCTCAACCAATCATCAAAGACGTATTCTCTATGCAACTAAGATATACATATTTAGATTATGAATATACAGGTTCAAACGGCTTCTTTGGTGACGGCGGTACGCCGATGAGTATGTCTGAAGCAAAAGCAATGGGAATGGATCCTGTTGAAACTGCACAAGATATTCGTCTATATTTCAGATACAGATACTAAAAATTAAAGAGCTTTTTTTAGCTCTTTAATAAACTCTTTTTTTATAAAATTTCCAAATTAAATCTCTTAAAAATAGTTCAGAACTTCCGGCTATAAAAAGTTAACAATCAGCAACAAAAACTATAAAAATAACAAATTTTTAATCATCACTTTAACTTATCATAAATAAAACATATAATTATTCAATAAATTTCTAGCTTAAAAAATTGATACATAAACAGAAAATTAGAGATTAAAGTTACTAAAACAGTGATATTTAAAACTCTCTTAAGCCTCAAGGCTGTAGAATTGATAACTTTATCACAAAAAAAGGAAAATAGATGAAAAAGAACAAAATCTTAGAAGAGATTTTAAATGAAGTTGACAAGCATCCGGAGATTATGTCTCGTCGTGAGGCTCTAAAATATTTAACAATGTCTCCATTAGCGGCATCTGTACTTGCAAGTGCAACTGTCGGAACAACTGCTGTTAGTGCATCAAGCAATGTTAAAGGTAAAATAGTAATCGTTGGTGGTGGTTTAGCTGGTATGAGTACAGCTGCGCTTATCAATAATACTATATCAAATGCAGATATCACTGTAATTGAACCTGACCAATATTCAGTATCTTATCAACCGGGACAAACTCTTGTGGCTGCAGGTGTTTGGGATAAAGAAGATATTATGTATAAAAGAGATGATTTCGTTCCAAGCGGCGTAAAACTTATCAAAGGAAGCGTAACCGCTTTTGATCCGGATAACAATAAAGTAACTGTTGATGGAAAAGAGGAAGTTTCTTATGATCAGTTAATCGTTGCTACTGGTCTTATGCTGAACTACGGGGGAATCAAAGGCTTAGAGGGTGTTATCACTTCTTCAGGTGCTGATAACGCTGTTGTAAGACAAAAAATCGGTAAAAATGGTACTCACTCAATCTACTTCCGTGATGGTGCAGTAGATACTTGGAAAGGTATACAAGAGTTAGTCGCTCAAGCGAAAGCACATAAAGGTCCAGAAAAACTTCAAGCTCTATACAGTATGCCTGCAACTGCTATCAAGTGTGGTGGTGCTCCAATGAAAATTATGTATCTTACGCACGCTCACTTAGCAAAAGCTGGTGTTGCTGATAAAGTTGAATTGACTTTCAACACAAACGGCGGAGCATTATTCGGTATTCCTGAATATAACGCTGCAATCGTTAAACAATTTGAGAAGAGAGGCTTTAAGTGGAACTTTGCTCATAACCTAGTTGAAATTGATACTGCTGCTAAAGTTGCAACTTTCGATAAATTCTGGAAAGAAAAAGGTGAATTTGACGAAGCGTTAGATGAGTATGTAATGGTTACAAAACATGAGTACAAACCATACAAATACGATTTTATCCATGTAACACCTCCAATGAAAGCTCCGGATGAAGTTGCAAAATCTGCAATCGGTTCAGGACAAGGATGGGTACCTGTTGAAAAAGAGACTCTTCAACACGTTAAATACAAAAATGTATGGTCTCTAGGAGACGTTGCAGCACTTCCAATGGGTAAAACAGGCGGTTCTGCTCGTAAAGAGTACAGAGTGTTAGTTGAAAACTTGGTAGCTTCCATGGAAGGCAAAACTACTCTACCGTCTAAATTTGGCGGATATACTGTTTGTCCACTTATCACAGGTCTTGGAACTGTTATGCTTGCTGAGTTTGACTGGAGCAAAAAACCAACTCCTTCATTCCCACTTGACCCAACACAAGAGAGATGGATTTGGTGGTTGCTAAAAGTTTATGCTCTTAAACCAATGACTATGTACGGTATGCTTGCTGGTAAAGCATAATTTATAGACTAGATTCTGAGGTTAACCTTGGAATGATAAAAATAAGTCATCCTGAACTTTGTTCAGGATCTAGTTTACCAATTTCTTCAAAAATTCCGCAATAAACTTAAAATCTACAAGTCTCAATTTTATTATATTTTTTATACAGATTGTACTAATTGTTACATCTTGTAATAAATAATATATATTAATTTTATAATATATATTAATTTTATTTTTTATGAGCTAGAATAACGCAATTCAAAAGGAGATACTATGAATAAAATCGTAAAAGTTGCATTAAGTGCAGCATTAATATTAAGTGTTGGTTCAGTAACTGCAAGTGCAGATGCTGATAAAGGTCTGAAACTTTATGCTAAAAAGTTAAAAGATGCTTGTGGAATATCAGGTGCGGCAATGGCTGGTAAACATACTCAGGCTCAGTGGGAAGAGATTAACAAAGGTGGCAATCTTGCAAAAGAGATTAAAACTATTTGTCCAAAAGCAGATGATGCAGATTTAAATGATAAAATTCTTCCTCATTTATATGACTTCTTCCACAAATTTGGAAGTGACAGCGGGAATGTTCCTTCTTGCTAATTAGCTTTTAATTTTACTCCTTGCAATTTTGCTTGGAGTAAAACTCTTCACTGCTTTTTATTTTATATTTTCACTCTCATTTTTAATTTTTTCTTATACTGCACACTTGTAAAATTAACCCTATATCAAGTATAATAACCACCGCTATAAATCAAATAATAACAGGAGACAAAATGAAAAAAGCTGTGCTTTTGACTTCAGCTGCTATGATATTTTCATTATCGCTTAGTGCACTTACATTAGGAAAGCTTGGTGATTTTAAATTTGAAAAAGCAAACGACAATGTTTATATAATGCACGGACCTGAAAAGGAACCAAGCAAAGAAAACGAAGGTTTTATGAACAACCCGGCAATAATAGAGAGTAAAAATGGTCTTATCATAATTGATCCGGGCGGAAACTATAATGTTGGTAAAAAGATACTTGCAGAAGTTGAAAAAGTAAGTAAAAAACCTGTTATTGCGATTTTCAATACGCACAAACATGGAGATCATTGGTTTGCAAATAAAAGCTTTCAAGAGAAGTATCCAAATGTGCCTATTTATGCGCTCAACTACATGATAGAGCAGGTTAAAGACAACTCTGCCGAAACTTGGTATGGCATACTTGATAGAATGACTGGAAATTTAAATGGTACGAAACCTTTTGCTTTTCCTACAAAAGGGATAGAAAGCAAACAAACCGTAGTCGTAGATGGACAAACTTTTATCATGCGTCACTATGCACGCGGGCATACTGATACTGATATGCTCATAGAGCATACAAACTCAAATACTCTATTTATTGGTGATAATCTTATCATAAACCGTTTTGGCGCATTTGATGAGTCATCTAGCATACATGAAAATATTACTCTTTTAGAGAAGATAAAAAAGCAAGAAGACGGATTTAAAAAATATAAACTTTATGTTCCGGGTCACGGTCCATCAAGCGGCAGTACTGAAAAGACAATAGATCCTTTTCTAAACTACATGAAAATTATTGTAGCAGGAGCACAAAAAGCATATAAAGACGGGATTGAAAGTTACGAGATAAAACCTGAGGTTGATAAGCAGTTAAAAAATTATCACTCTTGGGATGCTTATGAGGGTCAAATGGGCAAACACCTTATGAAAGCTTATGAAGAAGTAGAAGCACTAGATTTATAAAATATTTGAGCCATTTCTTATGGCTCAAAATCTACTTTACAACTTTCAGTTCAAATACCTCTCTTTTTATTTATAATGCCGCATGTTTAAAATATATGAGTGCCAAAATGCAAAATGCAAAATCCAATATCATTGAACTTAAGGTTTTAAGCGATTCGCGTGTAGCCTATTGCACCGAATTTCATGGAGTGGAAATATTTAATTTCAATAGTTGCAAAATTAAAAAAACTATAGCAAACTATTGCCTTAACTCACCAATGAATATATGTTCATTTAGCCCAAATTTAAAGCTTTTTGCATTTGTAAACAATCAAGTCTTGTGCGTGTCAGATATGGAATCTAATGAACTTATTTATACTATTGAGATGCATGATGAAGAGATAGAGATTATAAGTTTTGATCTCTCTTCAAACTACATAATTGCAGGAACAAAGCACGGTAAAGTACTTCAATATAAAATAAACTCTTCATCCCACCTCTTTAAACTCTACACTTTTACATGTGACAGATTTGATTCTAAAAATAATGAGATAGAGAATTTTGTAACTGCTTTTGCTTTTTATGAGAAAAAATTTGCATGCAGCAGTTATGACGGTACGATATTTGTCACGGATCTCCTGACAAAAACAAACAAAAATCTAATCAGTTCCAATAAGGCTCGTATCACTGCTCTATGTTTTTTAAATGAGAACACTCTTTTATCCGCTAATGAAAATGGAAAAGTTGATATTTTTTTACTTAATAAAGAAAATAGTTTTAGAAGCATTGCAACACCGATACTTGACATAAAACAGATTATTATAATGCCGAATCCAAACTACATTATGATAAGCGGCAACTCAAATGTAACCACAATTATTGATATAAAAAACTTTAAAATTGCCCATAGTAAGTACATAAAGTTTCATGCAGAGATAAATAAGATTGCTTTGCTAAATAATAACTCTCTCCTTGTGGCACTTCGCAATAACAAAATTTTACATGTAGAACTTCCCGGAATTGCGACATTAAAATCACTTATACTTCATAACTCTTTCGAGAAAGCTTTTGAGCTTATAGAAAAAGAGCCTATGCTGCAAGGCTCGCAAGAACACAAAAAATTAGAGGAGATGTTTCAAAATAGCTATGAAGATGCGCTAAAAGCACTTATCGATCAAAAAAATATCTTAGCTATACAAATTCTAGATGCCTACAAAGATATAAAATGCAAGCAGGCAATAATCAGAGATCTCTATCATGCGTTTAAATACTATCCCCGATTTCAAGAGCTTTTTTTAGAAAAAAAGTATGCTCTAGCCTATGTCATAAGCTTTAAATTTGAGCCGCTTAAAAAAACTCCCGAATATAAAAAAATGGAAGACATTTTCAAACTTGTGTTCTTAAATGCACAAAGACATGTGATGCAAAACAATCTCTCCAGAGCAAAAGATTTGCTGAGTGAATATAGCACGGTAGTCTCAAAAAAGCCGCTTATAAAACTTCTTCTTACACAAAATAGGGAGTTTGTTAATCTCTTAAAAGCAATCCAAAGAAGAGATTTTCAAACCGTTTATCAGCTAGTGGATAAAAATGAGCTACTAAAGCAGATCCCAAACTATGTTGCCCTAAACACTCAAATCCAAGAAAGCTTAAAAGAGATAGAAGCAAATATAAAAATCGGTGAGATAAGCAGAGCAGAGGCTCTTCTGCTTACATTGGAAAATATTGAACATATTTCTGAAAAAGTAGAAGATCTGCAAAAAAAATGCCGATGTGTTTTATTGCTTCAAAAAGCTTATGAAGAGAGTGATTTTAAAAGCTGTTACGAGATTTTAGATATGCACAACTATCTAAAGTCCGTGGAACTTGGGCTGTTTCTTGAAAAACATTGGTTTAAACTTGTGCTGAAATGTGAAGAGTTTGCACTTATCGGCAATATTGAAGATATACAAAAAACAGTCGGTGAATTTATAGATCTTCGTGAGAGAAGCGATAAAATAAGAGATTTACTAAGAGTCGGCTTTCATGTGAGAATCGGCATATTAGCAGATAAAAAAGATTTTAAAAATGCTGAAAATACCATATATGTCTACATTGATGAGTTCGGCGTTGACAAAGAGATTAAACAAATTATGAAAAAATTTGAAAAAATTTCATCACATAAACTAGCTCTTACACAGACAAATGATGAGATTATTGTGGAACACCGGTAATCTTCAAAAGGCTTTCGAGTGTATCGCTAAACTCATTTATCATAGTTGACTTTTGAGTTAAAAATTTCTCCATCTCCGCTTTTTTGTTTATCGCTTCGTCAAGTTCAGGATCACTTCCTTTTTGATATGCTCCGATACGGATAAGCACCTCATTCTCTTTTAAAATAGTATAGAGTCTCCTAAATTTAAAAACCGCTTTTAAATGCTCCGGAGAGATGATGTCACTCATAACCCTAGAAGCCGAGTTTAGTATATGAACAGGCGGATAGATACCAAAATCCGTAAGCTCACGTGAGAGTACGATATGTCCGTCTAAAATAGAACGGGATTGATCGGCGATTGGGTCACTCATGTCATCACCCTCGATAAGAACCGTAAAAAAGGCTGTAATTGAGCCTTTGCCTTCCTCTTTTCCTGCTCGCTCCATAAGCTGAGGCAGAAGCGTCAATGAAGATGGCGGATAACCCTTTGATGTCGGAGGTTCGCCAAGTGCCAAACCTATCTCTCTTTGAGCCATGGCAAACCTTGTTACAGAGTCCATAATAAAGAGAACATCCAAGCCCTGCTCTTTAAAAAATTCCGCTACACTCATCGCGGCAAATGCACCGTACTTTCTCATAAGCGGCGAATCATCGGAAGTTGCAACGATTATAACGGTATTTTCCAGATTTCCGCCTAGATTTTTCTCTATAAACTCAGGAACTTCTCTACCACGCTCACCGATTAATGCAACTACTTTTATAGGTGCATCCGCTCCTCGTACAATCATTCCCATGAGAGTTGATTTTCCGACCCCGCTTCCCGCAAAAATACCGAGTTTTTGACCTTTTCCACATGTTAAAAGCCCGTCGATGCTTTTTACTCCGACACTGAAAACCTCATCTATCATACCACGTTTCATCGCTTGAATCGGCGCTTTTATAATTGGAGAAAGATGTGGGCTGTCTATGTTTCCTTTACCGTCAATCGGTCTCATAAAAGGGTCTACAACACGTCCGAGCAGTGCCGAGCTTACCGGAATATTTAAACCCGTCTGATCCAAAAACACTCTGTCACCTGAGCAAAATCCCTCGACAAAACCAAAAGGAGTGATAAAAAAGGTGCTGCCGTCTATCTCCGTAACCATTCCTATGGTCTCTTGATTTGTATCGTTTGAGATTATTTTTACTATATCGCTGATACTCACCTTTAGTCCACGAGCGGTAATAACGGTTGCATTTATCTTAACAACCTCACCGAATGCGACTGAGTATTTTTTATCTGAGATTTTTTCTTTAAGTGAAGAGAGCGGCACTAAAAACCTCCTTGATAGGCAACGAGTCTAATAACGTGAGCCGGTAGGAGAGTTTATTAAAGAGAAAAATTCGCTTCTTGTTTTCTCATCTTTTTTAAACAGACCGCGAAGTGCCGAAGATGTCGTGGTTGAGTTGATTTTCTCAACGCCTCTCATCTCCATACACATGTGCCTTGCTTGAATAACGACTGCAACGCCTTTTGGCTGAATCGTATCCATAATCGCATCGGCTATCTGCTCCGTCAACTGCTCTTGTATCTGCATACGGCGTGCAAAAACATTTACAACACGAGGAATTTTCGACAGTCCAACCACTTTTCCATCGGGTATATACGCTACATGAACACGACCTATAATAGGCAAAAGATGATGCTCACATGTAGAGTAAAACTCTATGTCTTTTAAAAGCACCATCTCATCGTTTGAACTTGTAAAAAGTGCAGATTTAAGTATCTCATGCGGATCTTCTTTGTAGCCGCCAAAGATAAACTCATAAGCCTTTTTAACCCTTTGCGGAGTCTTTAAAAGCCCTTCTCTGTTTGGATTCTCTCCAACATGAAGCATCATATATTTTACTGCATTTTCAAATTCTGTATCTTGTTTATCCGACAATGTTACACCTTTTAGACTCTTTTATAAGCGATAGGGTATCAAGATATAGCTGAGAAAATGATGTAATGAATCATTTAGCGCATATACAGCA
>KB224422.1_pt1 | contig 9899 bp, 11 predicted proteins | sample 524768 | NCBI WGS metagenome assembly AMQJ01 (sample SAMN00998488, study PRJNA167727) | sediment metagenome | isolation source: subsurface aquifer sediment | place: USA: Rifle, Colorado | collected Aug-2009
TATTTGACTCGGAGTTTTGGGGAATTTAATTAGGGTGTCGCATTGTCAAAGTCAGGAAAAGAATAAAAGGCACACATTTGTCATCTTTCTAAATCTCATCACAGGAAGTCTCACATCTTTCGTTATCGTGGCTAAACTCGAGCTGGATGGTGGAATGTTCGATATTGAACTGACTTCGCAAATGCTGCTGAATGAGCGAAATAAATCCGACATCTTTTGGAGTTTGGGTAGATAAATGCACCGAAAGAGCTGTATCTGTAGTGCTTAAAGCCCAAATATGCAAGTCGTGGATACCGATTACTTCATGTAAATTTTCTAAATAGCTTCGAACTGCTTCAATATCAATATTTTTAGGAACGGCATCCAATGCCATATTTACGGAATCAATAAGCAACTTATAGGTGCTGTAAAGAATCACGGCAATGATTAAAAAAGAGATAAGTGAATCGATCCAAACAAGGCCGGTCAGCAACATTATAATACCGGCAACAACCACACCCAGCGAAACCAATGCGTCAGCAATGAAGTGTAAAAAAACACTGCGAATGTTTAGGTCGTGTTTATTTCCTTTGGCAAATAGCCAAGCCGTTGCACCATTCACAACTATCCCAATTGCGGCAACGAGTATTACAGTAGTTGAGTTTATTGTTACAGGGTTTTTCATTTTTTCGATCGTTTCCCAAACAATAAAAGCAACTGCTGCCAAAAGTAAAATGGTATTGAGCAGTGCAATCAGAATGGTGGAGCGTTGCAATCCATACGTATATCTTTGTGTCGGTTTGCGTTGTGAGAGAAGTATTGCAATTCCTGAAAATGCCAGCGCAATTACATCGCTCAGATTGTGCCCTGCATCCGAAACCAATGCCATTGAATTGGAAAGAAAACCAAAAGTTACTTCTACAACAATAAAGATGACATTTATGACAATTCCTATTTTAAAAGCATTGCCTAAATTTACATGATGGCTGTGATTGTGGCTATGTTCCATCTTAAAAGGTTAAAACCTTGTCGCATTCCACAGTCCACTGCGAAAATTCTTCCATATTGCTTAGCTCAATTCCTTCCAGAAATGGTAGTTTGTCTATTCCGCGTGCTTCGGCACATATTCCGCAGGCTTTTACTTCGCCGCCTCTTTTTATCACATATTTCAGCATCCGCTCAATATTGTAATATCCATCGGGCGTTTTTTGATTCGGCAAGGCGCAAAAAACAGCATCGGCAAGTAGAAACAGTTTTATTTCAACTGTTTCGCTGTGATATTTAATGATATTCATTGCCAATCGGGCAGCATTGTAAGCCTTTTCTGTTCCGTAAGGAGCGTCGTTGATAACAATTAAGATTTTTTGCATTTTTAAAAGATTTAAATTTTCATGCGGTTATAATTTTATGTTTCGGTCACATGTTACATCCACGATAATCATCCTCTTGTGTGTCAGAATTGTTTAGTCGTGGATGTTTCATTAAATGTCATGTCCTCGTTTTCGCTTTTGTCAAGTTCTATTTTGAGATTTTGAACAATCGCAATTTGTAAATTGACAACGCTCATCACCCCAAAATCTTTTCGTTAACAAAATAAGTTGTTTTTTTTGATTTCAAATCAATGTCCATGATTTATTATCTTTCCATCCTGCATTTCAATCACCCGGTCCGAAGCAATGGCAAAGTCGTTGTCGTGGGTAACTGTTATGATTGTTTGATTCAATTCGGCGGAAATACGCTTAAAAATATTGAACACGATTTCGGTATTTTTGCTGTCCAAATTTCCGGTTGGCTCGTCGCACATGATTATTTTTGGGTCGTTTATCAATGCACGTGCAATGGCGATGCGTTGCTGTTGTCCGCCCGAGAGTTTTGAAGCCGGTTTCAAGGCTTGTTCTTCCAATTCGAGCAATTTTAGCTTTTCATATGCCTGATATTCAATTTCTTCGCGCGAATATTTTCCTAATTTGAGTGCCGGAATCATGATGTTTTTCAGGCAAGAAAATTCGGGCAATAGGTAATGAAATTGAAAAACAAATCCGATACTGCTATTTCGCAGGCGGGCTAATTTATCTTGATTTAATCCGGTAATGAGGTTTCCGTCTATGTAGATTTTCCCGCCATATTCGGTATCCATGGTCGAAAGAATATAAAGCAAAGTGGATTTCCCGCTTCCCGATTTTCCGATAATTGAAACAAATTCGCCTTGTTGCACTTCAAAAGCAACATCGTTGAGTGCCTTAAATTCTACCGGCGTGTAGAAAAATTTTGTGATATTTTCGGCTTTTAAAATGGAGTTCATACTTAAAGATTTCTAAAGATTGAAACAGGATCTACTTTGGCAGCGCCTCGTGCAGGAATATAGCCGGCAATCAGCGTTACAAATAAGCCAACCATCAATCCCATGAGCATAATTTGAGGTTCAAAATGAATGGGAAAATAGCCTTTGTCGCCACCAATATATACTTTGCTCAAAGCTTTTATCAAGATAGCTCCCAAAACCATTCCCATAAATGTTCCAAGACTGCCAATAATCATTGCTTCGGTAATGAATATTTTTACAACACTCTTGCCGGCAAAACCTTGCGCTTTCAAAATGGCGATGTCTTGCATTTTTTGTTTTACGGTCATATTCACAATATTGTAAATAGTAAATGCGGCCACAATCAGTATGATTATTGAAATTGATCCCATCATTACGCCTCTGGTTTTTTTATTGGCTTCGGCCGATTTATTGGCTTCTTTCCAATCTTCGGCATTGTAGCCGGTTATGCTTTTAATAGTCGAAACATATTGAACAGCCTTGTCGCTATCTTTGGTGTTCACATAAATATCGGTAATATAATCAGGACCTTGTGCCATAAGTTGCTGAGCAATGGAAAGATTCATATAGGATTTCGTTTTATCAACAACCGAATTGCTCGTTTTAAACAGCCCAACAACCTTCATTATTTTTACAATTCCAAGCGGGGAAACAACACTGATATTGTCGTCTGTTTTGATATTTAAATTTTCGGCAATCCCAACACCTAAAATAATTCCGTTGGGCGTGCTAACTAGATTTTGAATATTGCCTTCTACAATTGTGGATTGAATATCAAACATAGCGTTTGCTTCGGTTATATCGACACCTGAACTGCTCCCATTTAGTTGGGAACTGCCATTGTTGTAAAATACATTCACGTTTAACCAAGTGGTGGCGGTGGTCACCGATTCGATGGATTTAATTTGTTCAATGATTTGTGCCGGATTGAGAAGTTTTTTGTTTTCGTTGATTATTTTAGGATTCACAATTACACTTGTGGTTTTGCTTGATGGGTCTTGCAAGAGGGATTGACTTATTTTGTCGTCCACATAAATACGAATATGTGGTGTAGATTTAAAAAGGGCCGCATCCGAATCTCGATTGAAACCTACAACCAAGGAATTTAGGAATATAAATGCTGCAATACCTATTGCTACTGCAAAAGCTACAATAATTGTCTGTTTCTTTTTTGCCAAAACGTGGGTAAAGGCGATTTCTAAATCAACATTTAGGTGTATTTTATGTGCTGTTTTTGACATCTGTAGGAATTATTTGTCTTCAAAAATAATGGTGGTGGTTTCGTCTATTCCGCTCAATATTTCTACCCAATTTGTTGAAATAAAACCGGTTTCAATTTTCTTTTTGGTTCCACCTTCGAGGGTTACAGAGTTTCCGAAATCGAGAAATTTGCGAGGGATTACCAAAACATTTTCTTTTTGTTGTGTGATGATATTGGCTTGCAATTGTGTCCCGGAGATAAGGAAGTTCAAGGAATCTACAAACACTGCTTTGCAGTAGAATGATTGGGATTGCTTATCGAAAGTTGGATAAATTTCTTGGATAATCCCTTTTAGATGGCTGTTTTTATTCGTGTTTAGCTGAACAGCAACTTCTTGATTTATTTTTATTCTCGAAATACTCGACTCGTCGATGCTCAATTCGGCATACAGATTCGACGGACTGCCGATTATGGCAATTACTTCGCCTTTTCGCACGTAATCGCCCAATTCCTTTAGTTTTGAATATACTTTTCCGCCTATCACTGCTCGCAACTCGTTGTTTCCTTCCAACACTTTATTTACATCGCTTTGCGCTTGTTGACTTATTAATTGTTGCTCGGCTACTTGCTTTTGTGCGTTGTAGTTTTCTTTCAGAGCCAAATAATTCGCCTTTGAATTTTCGTAAGCCAATACCATGTTTTCATATTCAAGTTTTGAAACGCTGTTGGTTTCGAAGAGTTTTTTGTAACGTTCGGCTTGTAATTCGTCTTGTTTCATTTTTTGCTCAGCGGCTTTTGCATTGGCTTCAATTTGTTTGAGGGCAGGTGCATTAGGCGAGGCATTGGTTCTGGCAATTTTCAACAGCATATCTGCACTTTTTGCGTTGATATTGTAGGTTTTATTGTTGATCACAGCAAGCAAATCGCCTGTTTTTACTATGTCTCCTTCTTCAAAACTCAAGGTAGTCAGATAGCCATCGCTTTCGGCCGTGAGGTTATATTGGTTTTCGGGAACTAAAACTCCCGATGCAAACACAGTTTCGGTAATGTTTTTTCTGATAGGATTTGTAGTTTCGGTTTTCCTTCCGCACGAATTAAGCAAAAATAATCCTGCTATTACTGGAATTATAAGTTTTATTGTCTTCATTTTATTGAATTATTAATGTCGATTTTTGATTTTGAGAAAAGTAAGTTTGCCAACGAATTGCTGTAATTCAAGCGGCTTGTAATCATATCATTGAAAGCAATCAGCAATTTGTCGGACGAAAGTATGTTCATCTTAAATTGATTTATAGCCAATTGATAATTCTGTTGCTTCAGTTCGTAAATGTGTTTTGTGGTCACGAATTGCGAATATGCTTTTTCGTAATCCAAAACAAATTGCTTGTTGGCAAAATCGTTTTGGAGCTTTGTGTGTTCGGCATTTTGCAGCGAAATGGTTGCATTTATTTTCGCGCTTTTAGTAACAGTGTATCTGTTAAAATCGGGAAAAGGCATACTGATTTTTAAGCCGGCATATTGTGAGTTCAACCATTTCTTATTCGAATCAAAAAACGATGCATTGCTATTTTGTTGCCACGCATCGTAATAGACAAGCGAAACGGTTGGCAACTGCGAAAACCGATTCAGATTTACATCCGCTTTTGCCATTTCAGATTTCAGCAACGAAGATTTATACTGAAGTTGATTTTCGACTTCTAAACCACCGATAAACTGCTGATTATAATCCAATTGTTGAAGAATGGCAATTTCGGTATTTTCAGGAATATCGCACAAAATTTTAAGACTGTAATCGTTTTGTTTTAGCGACAATTTCAGTTGTTCCAGTTTATCGGTAAGCGAAAGTTTGTTGACCAGTGCATCGTTTAGATCTTGCTGCCTAACAATTCCTTCCGTATATTTATTTTGCATATTCACAAGCAAGGTATCGGCAATTAGCAGGCTTTTTTGTGTAAGTTCAATTTGCTCCTGCAATGAAACAATGTTGTGATAAGTTGCCGAAATGGACTCGAAAAGCAATTTTTTGGCAATCCGATTGTTTACTTCCGATAGCTGAGCATTTACATTCGCAGATTTCAGTTTTGACCAGCTCGCCGGATTTATAATATCAATTTGCGGCATCATATTTAGGTTTCCGACATATTGTTGTCCCATCGTTACTTCTTTAAAAGTGCCGGGAGCGCCGCCAAACATTTCGGCTGGCAAAAAGCTCACAGGCAAAGCCAAATTGTCGGTCAAATTGAAGTTGGTTTGCATTCGGAAATTCACCAATCCCGCTTGTGCCGAAATCTTTTGCCATTTCGCCAAAAGCATTTTTTGTTCGTCGGTTTTTATCGAAATACTGTTGGTTTCGGCATATTTCAGAAGCGAATCGAGATTGTTGAAACTTAAGTCGGTTTGTGCAAAGCTTGTTTTTATAAACAATGCGAGAAGAATGTAGAGTAGATGTTTCATTTTAAACGGGTTTAAGTACTAATTTCAATGTTTCGAGTAGCTCATTTCCTTTTTGAATCAAGTCGAAAGAATAATCCGACATTTTCCAATGTTTTACAAACATTCGGATGGTTCCGGTAATTAGAATGGCAAAATATTCGGAGTCTATGTCTTTTCTGATTTCCCCTTCTTGTTGCCCTTTTTCGATTAAGGCAATCATATTCGCTTTTCCTTGTTTGATCTTCTCTTTCGTTTTGTTTACCAAAGTCTCTTCGTTTTGAAATAATTCTTCAGCAAAAACCACCGAAACCAAAGCCGGATTGGCAGCAAATGTTTCAAAACGCTTTCGAATGTTTTGCTCAATAAGCAAAATCACTCCAATATTTTTCGGCAATTCGCTTGGCATTGCTTGCATTTCAATGGAATTCAATATTGAAACCAGAATTTGAGTCTTGCTTTCGAAATGCCTATAAATGGCCGATTCTACTAGCCCTATTTTCTTCGACAAGTTTTTGATTGTTAAAGCTTGTATCCCATTTTCTGAAATTAGTTCGAGAGAAGCCTTAATAATTTCCTTTTGTCGTTCTGATAATTCTGCATTCATTTTTACATTTTTAAATAATAGAGTGAATATTCGCTCACAAATATAGAATTATTATTCCGGGTCACCTCGACTTGTTTTATAAAAGATGTTAAAATCAATAAAACAGGCTAATTTCTGGCAAAGGCGCCTCTTAAAGTTCGATTTTGCGTAAACGGTTTCTTTTAAGGCAAACTTTCTTTGCTTGTTCAATATCCTAAATATATCTCAATCATATTTAATCTTTTGTTAATTTGCGCTTTCCATTTCAATAATTCACAAAATATTGTTGTTTATTGAAAATCAAATAGATATATAAATAATGAATAATAAATTATTCCTCAGAATAAGCATTTTGCGCATTAAGAAGCTGATAGGAGAACAGTTTATTTATTACGTTAGCATTCTTATCGGAATCTTGGTAGGAATTGCAGCAATGGTGATTAAAAGAGGTGTGGAGCTCGTTCAATATTTATTAGCCAAATTAAGCGAAAATACTTTATCGGACTATTTGTACTTCTTTTATCCTATGATAGGTATTGCTTTGGCTGTATTGTATATCAATTATATTATTAAGAGAAAGGTTGGCCATGGAATTCCTTCCGTGCTATATGCTATTGCAAAGGAAAACGGAATTATTCCCAAACACACTATTTTTTCTAGCATTATCACTTCTGTTTTCACAGTTGGTTTTGGCGGCTCTGTTGGGTTAGAAGGTCCAATTGTTGTGAGCGGAGCGGCAATAGGAAGTAGTGTTGGGCAGGCTTTCCGATTGAATTATCGCCAAATTACTCATTTACTGGCCATTGCTAGTGCGGCAGCAGTTGCCGCAATTTTTAAAGCACCTATCGCGGCTATTGTGTTTGCCATGGAAGTCATAATGATCGATTTGACCATGGTTGCGCTTATTCCATTGTTGTTGGCTTCGGTTTCAGCGGTTATTACGTCCTATATTTTTATGGGACGAGGCGCCGTTTATGCAATACAAAACCTCGAACCTTTTGCTATTTCCGATTTGATTTGGTATGCTTTGTTGGGAATTTTTGCAGGTTTTATCTCTATCTATTTCACCAAAGTGTATATCTACATTACAGCACTGTTTTCTAAAATACATCGTTGGACTGTCCGATTGTTGATTGGAGGAACTATTCTTGGGCTTTTGGTTTTTCTTTTCCCTACTTTGTTTGGAGAAGGCTATCATTTTATCAATGCTGCTTTGCATGGCGATATTTCGCTCATGTTTGCAAATACACTTTATTCCGAATTTGAAAATGAGATTTGGATGATCTTGGGAATGATGCTGGTAATTATTCTGATGAAGGTGGTTGCAACAGCCGTTACCTTTGGTGCGGGCGGTGTAGGCGGTGTATTTGCTCCTGCTTTATTTTTAGGTGTTTATGCCGGTTTGTTTTTTGCTAAAGCAGTAAATATTTTCGATTTCAATTCGCTCTCCGAAACCAATTTTGCTTTGGCCGGAATGGCGGGATTGATTTCGGGCATTATGCAAGCGCCTTTAACCGGCATCTTTTTGATTGCGGAAATCACAACAGGGTATCATCTTTTTATTCCGCTCATGATCACTTCTACATTGGCCTACGTTACCACTCGCTTGTTTATTCGCAATTCAATTTATACTTATGAGCTGGCAGCAAGAGGCGAACTGATGACTCACGATAAGGATAAAACAGTCATGCAGTTGCTTCGAGTAGCAAAAGTGATCGAAAAAGATTTCAAAACAATTGGTCCCGATAAAACTTTAGGCGATTTGGTGAAAATAGTCTCCCAATCAAAACGAAATATTTTTCCGGTTGTCGATGAAGAAAATGTATTTTACGGTATTGTTACTTTGGATGTTATTCGAACAATTATGTTCAAACCCGAACTTTATAATGAAGTAAAAATCAAAGATATTATGTTTACTCCATTGGCTACTGTTGGTCCGGATGAATCGATGGAGGAAGTGGCAAATAAATTCAACAATACAGGAAACTTTACAATGCCTGTAATCCAAGACAAAAAATACATAGGCTTTGTTTCCAGAGCCAATGTTTATTCGGCTTATCGAACATTATTAAAAGATTTTTCTGATGATTAAAACTCAAACAAGATGACTAAATTAAGTGTAAATATCAACAAGATTGCTACGCTGCGCAATGCGCGTGGAGGAAATATTCCCAATGTTTTGCAAATGGCTTTGGATATTGAGCGTTTTGGAGCTCAGGGAATTACTGTCCATCCGCGTCCCGACGAGCGGCATATTCGTTACCAAGATGTGTACGACTTGAAACCTCGTCTAACAACGGAATTTAATATTGAAGGCTATCCTTCCAAAGAATTTATGGAATTGGTTTTATCCGTTGTTCCGGCTCAAGTTACACTTGTTCCCGATCCGCCTCATGTTTTGACTTCAAATGCGGGCTGGGATACAATCAAACACCAAGATTTCCTGTATGAAGTGATAAAAGAATTGAAAACTGCCGGAATTAGAACAAGCATCTTCATCGAAACCGATGAAAAAATGATTCGAAATGCCGTAAAAACAGCAACGGATCGAATAGAACTTTATACCGAAGCGTACGCATCAACGTATTCAATCAACAAAGAACTAGCTGTAAAGCCGTTTGTTGAAGCAGCTATTGTTGCAAACGAAATGGGTTTAGGAATCAATGCAGGACACGATTTGAGCTTGGACAATCTCCGCTATTTTGTAAACAATGTGCCTGGAGTTTTGGAGGTTTCGATTGGTCATGCGCTCATCAGCGAAGCCTTGTACTTTGGTTTGGAAAACACTGTCCAGATGTATTTGAATCAACTGAGAAAATAAAGACGATGCAACTTTTTTATCGAAAATACGGTGAAGGTCAACCTCTTCTTATTCTTCATGGATTGTTTGGGATTTCGGACAATTGGGTGAATTTTGGAAAAAAACTGGCCGAGCAAGGCTTCGAAGTTTATATCTTAGATCAACGGAACCACGGACAATCGCCTCATAGTCCCAACTTCAATTATTTGGCATTGGTGGACGATTTGTTTGAGTTTATCGATGAACATGAATTGGATGAGCCAATCATTTTGGGTCATTCGATGGGTGGCAAAGTGGCCATGCGGTTTGCATTGGAAAACCCCAATTATATTTCGAAACTGATTGTTGTGGACATTAGTTTGCGGCAATATCCGCCACGCGATTATCATAAGAAAGTAATTGCAGCTATGCAGAAAATGAATTTTTCGAACGTGAAACGGCGCGAAGAAGTGGATGCTGTTTTGGCCGAGGCAATCGATTCGGTGAGGGTTCGGCAATTTATCATGAAAAATCTGTACCGCAATGAAAAGGGAGAATTTGCTTGGCGATTGTGTATCAGTGCCATTGCCAACAACATCGA
>KB228669.1_pt45 | contig 9892 bp, 3 predicted proteins | sample 524768 | NCBI WGS metagenome assembly AMQJ01 (sample SAMN00998488, study PRJNA167727) | sediment metagenome | isolation source: subsurface aquifer sediment | place: USA: Rifle, Colorado | collected Aug-2009
GCCTTGAAATGCAGCTGTGGAGGCAATATTTAAAATATTGCCCTCACCTTGTAAAGCAATCTGAGGTGCTATCAGCCTACACAATTTGGTTAGTGTAATCATATTTAGCATCATCATCGATTCTATTCTTGATATACTTTGCTTACAAAACGCACTATAATCGCCAAAACCTGCGTTGTTTACAAGTACATCTATCGATAATTTTTTTTGCTCAATAATTTCCGACAGTTGTTCGGCACTATTTTGTTTGGCCAAATCCAGAACAATAATAACGGGTTCAATCGAAAAACTTTTCTGTATGTCTTCGGCCAAATAGTTTAAAAGATTTGCTCGTCGCGCTACTAAAATGGGTAAATAATGATGCTCTGCAAAAACCCATGCCAATTCTTTGCCAATACCACTTGAAGCGCCCGTTATGAGAACTGTTTTCATAAAATGTCAGATTACGTTAATTTGCAAAAAAAACAAAAAAATGAAAGGGGATGATCATTCTTTTCTTTTGTACCGCTAAGATAAACAATTTTGATATTCCGTCGCAACCTTATACTACAATGTTATTTTTAAATTAGTTTTTCTCCGCCAGATTCTTCGATTCGGATATAGGGAACGCGTTTTGCATTCAATCCCAATTCTTTCCAAATCACATTTGCGGCTACTTCCCACTTCAAAGCACTTACTCCCGGATGCGAGCCAACAATACGATAAGCATCTTCTTTATAGAAAATCTCTAATCGTTCGTTGGTTTGAGGATTAATGGTTTTTAGATCGTGAAAATTGAATTCCAAGCGGAGTCCGGTGTCGAAGACCAATTCTATTTTTGCGCGAAACAAATATACATCGGCTTTGCCGAGAAGGGCTAGTTTTCCGCTGGAATTGTTTTTATAGATCAGCATATTTTTGTCCGAGAAAAAAGCTTCTTCGGATTGACTCACATATTTTTCGTGAATGGAATGCACAAAAGTTTTTTCTTCCCAATTATACCAGTCGCGAATATTGTTGAAATGCAATTGCCCTTTCCCCTTGCGTTCAAAAAAACCGTATTCGTCGATGTGGATGCTGTATTGGCATTGATCGCACCGAAAATCGTTTCCATTCGCCTGAAACGAATCAATAGCCATACATTCGGGACACAAATAAAGCGCATGTCCAATGTGTTGAGCACGTTGCTGACTTCCTATTTTTATCATTCTTTGCTCTTGATAAGCTACTTCATCGTGGGACAAGGCGTTGCTTAGCTTTTCGAAAAGTTCTTCCGTGCTTAGTTCAACGACTTGTTTTTGAGTAAAAAGGAATTTGTATTCCACTTCCATGGGATAGCGCCTCATTTTGTATGCCCAGCGTGGATGCATCAAATTCATGCCTTTTAGGAGCGGAACAACAACCGGCACTTTTAGAAGTTTGATCAATTTTCCAATAGACGGATCCATTGGAGAAGTGTTTCCCGACCAATTGCGAACAGCCTCCGGGAAGATGCCCACATTTTCGCCTTGTTTGATAACAGCAACAATGTCACGGATTACTTGACTATCGCGCATATTTTTCTTTTTTGGAATCGTGCCCAATCGTGTGAGAAAAAAGCGAAGAATAGGATTCCGAAAAACAGCGTCGGAAGAAACAAAATGGATGAAATGAGGCATAAAATATCCGGCCACAAAAGGATCCCAAAAGCCAACGTGATTGGCCAAAACCAAATAGGGCGGGCGTAATTCTTTAACTTCCTTTGGCATTTTCTTTTTAATATGGAAATAGCGGGTAAACAAAAAGAAGAGAATTTCGACCAGAAACCGAACGCCCAAATTTGTTTTGTAAAGTTTCTTTTGATTCATCCGTTATTATTTTTGATCAAAAAGTTGTAGAACCGCAGCGGCCATTGTGGAAACTCCCGTTTTGTAGGTTGGCTCAAAATCGGGGAAAAACGCGGCATTGTGAAGTCCCGGCAAGACTTCGCCATTTTTCAGAAAACGTTGATATTTTTCTTCATTCACTCCACCAAGCCAAAAGATGGCAATCGGAATTTTCTCTTCAGTACGTCCGTATTTTCCGAAATCTTCACCCACGGTGAGCGGTTCAACCAGTAGAACATTCGCATCGCCCAAATGGTTTTTCATGGATTGAACCACATTCATCACCAAATCGGAGTTGTTCATTACGGGCGGCGTAAACTGATTGGATGCTTTTACGAGCGGCCATTTTTTCTCGGGTAAGCCTGCCGAAATAGCAATTCCGCGTGTAATTCTATTCAGTGCTGCAAGGATTTGCTGATAAACGGCATCATCAAAAAAGCGAACTGTCAATTGCAAATCAACTTCGTCGGGAATAATATTGTGTTTGCTGCCTCCATGTATGGATCCAACAGTAACCACAGCTGGATGAACAGGATTTATTTCGCGGCTCACAATGGTTTGAATATCCAAAACAATACGTGAAGCCAAAACAACGGGATCGATGGTTGTATGAGGCATTGCGCCATGTCCACCTTGCCCAAAAACTTTTATATCAATGCTGTTTACTCCTGCAAAAATGGAACCTGGAAAATAGCCAATTGTGCCGCTTGGAAGTTCAGCGCTCACATGGTAAGCCAGCGCATAGTCCGGTTTCGGAAATCGTTTAAAGAGGCCATCGGCAATCATCGCATTCGATCCACCACTAATCTCTTCGGCTGGTTGGGCAATTGCTATAATTGTCCCTTTCCATTCGTTTTTCAGTTTTACTAAGATTTCCAATGTTCCCAACCAAGTGGTCATGTGTAAATCGTGACCGCAGGCATGCATGGTGGGCGATTCTTTGCCTTCGGCATCTTTAGCAATTGTTTTACTTGCAAAAGAAAGACCGGTATTTTCTTTTATTGGAAGTGCATCCATATCCGTTCGCAACAGTATTGCCTTTCCTTTTCCGTTTTTGAATACGCCTACAACGCCATTTCCGCCAACATTTTGACTTACTTCAAAACCCAATTCAAAGAGTTTTTGAGCCATTATTTTAGAAGTTCTAAACTCCATCAACGAAAGTTCCGGATTCTGGTGTAAATCAATATAGACTTCTTTGGCTATCAAAAGCTGTGCTTGTGCCAATTCATTGATTTTTTGAGTTTGGATTGATTGCGCACTCAATGTAGAAGAGAAGAATAAAAGGCCAATTAGTACATGTGTAGTTTTCATCTTTGTTTGTGTTTTTAATTTAATTCGTCTGCTGAATTGCGCCCCGAATTTTTAAATAAAACCAATGAGCCATTCAATCAATATTCATAAAATCGATCTTTAACGAATCGGTTAATAATTTTATCAAAACTAATAAAATATCAGCATCAACTAAAACCAAAATAATGAACAATTTCGCTTATAAAAACTAAAATTGATTGGAGCGATTTCCGTAAGCTGTTAAATGTGAACTGTTAATTAAATTAGTAAAGCGGTATTTAAAAGGCATTTTAAATCAGTATCTTTGTTTTGCTACCCCTATTCTAAAAAATAATATGGCAGGCAATCTAAGTATCTGTTTTTGTTTGAATAAAATATTTATAAGAAATTGATATTCAGATTTATGATTAAATATTCGATTGGATATTTTATCAGTAAATAAACCGAGTTTAGACAGGGAAAGCACAAATTTATCGCAAAACATAATCGCATGAAAGAATCCACTTTAAAGATCAGCCGAAACTTGAAATCGCAATTCAAGTTGTTAATAATATGGATAAACTTGAGTTTGTTATTCTACCCATTTCTAAGTTATTCTCAAGCAATTAATAGTCCCTATTGTATAAAGGAATTTTCCTCTTTTTCAGATAGAGCTACCGAAATGACCGTGGATTGGAATTCTAAACTTATTTATTTTACTGGAGAGAATGTGTTTGGCACTCTTTATCAGGTTGCGGCGGATGGCGCAGAAGTGAAAATTTCGACCAACTTTGCCAACAGTGCAAGTTCGGAATTGGTTCATAATTATGTATCGACCGATATAGCCTATTATAGCGGAAACAATTCTATCTATACCAATGCCGAAGGCAGTCTGATAAAAATAAATTTAAGTCCGACGGTTAGTTCTTCGGTTGCCTATGTTTTTCCCTACGACATTGGCGCAAATGCGGGAATGGCAATTATTGGAGATAAAATATATACTACCGATGGAAAAGGAAGCGCAAATGCGGTTTTTGAATACGATATTTTGGCCAATACATCACGCATTGTCGTGAGCGGATTGCCTGCTGATAGCTGGCATGGTTTGGAATATTGCGACGCCACCGGAAAATTATATTTGGCCATTAGCCCGTTGGGGATTTATGAAGTGAATATTGCTGCCGGAACCTACACTTTGGTTACAGCTACGCTTCCCACAACCAGCCGAAGCAATTTTGCCATTGATCCTACTGGAGCTTATGCTTTTGTACACAATGGAACAACTATTTACAGATACAATCTTACCACCGGTGTTGGAGAAATATTCGCTTCAAGTTTGCTGGCAGACAATACTTGCGATTTAAAATTTGCACCATCATCCAACGACCCGGCAAAATACAGCTTGTATATTGGTGGAAAAGACCGGATTTATGAAGCCACCGGTTTTGTTTTGGCTACATCTTCTGACAAACCAACACTGACGGCAACTCAGCCCGTTATTTGCCCTTTGGGTTTACAAACGACAACGATATCGACTTCATCTACTGATAAACTGAACGGCGCTTCTGCTTGGTATCTCTATTCGGGTAGCTGCGGCGGAACCTTGGTTGCTTTCAATACAACCGGAACATTTCTTGTTAGCCCAACAATTACAACAACCTATTACATTCGCGGCGAAGGCGCTTGCAACGTGGCTCCCGGCGACTGTGGCGAAATCACCATCATTTATGGAAATATTCAACCACCTATTACCAATATTACACATATTATTTGCAATGGAGAGGCGAATGGAGAAATAGAAATATTTGCTTCGGGCGGAACGCCACCCTATGAATATTCTATCGACAATGGAGCGAATTTTCAAACGGGAAACCTTTTTACTGGATTGCTTGCCGGAGTTTATGAAATTGTGGTGAAAGAAAGCAATGGCTGTATCAATAAAACAACGGTAACCCTTACTCAGCCTGCACCTTTGACATTTACCTATACAGCTACAAATGTGAGCTGTAATCTGGGAAATGATGGAAGTATTCTAATTACAGCCGTGGGAGGAAAAGGAGAAGGTTACGAATATTCTATCGATGGCGGTACTTCATGGCAAACCAAGAATTCTTATACTGGACTTACGGCAGGCACGTATTCTGTTCTGGTTCGAGACCGCGTTTATGATATCTCTAAAAAAGAAAAAAGTTCTTTGGCTGCCACTTGTGAAACAGATCCCGTTTCCGTTGTGATAGCGCAACCTACTCCAATTGTTTTTTCAAGTTCAAAAATTGATGTGAGTTGCAATGGAGGAACTGATGGTTCCATAACCATAAGTGCCAGTGGAGGAATAGGCGGAAACGGAAGCGGAACTTATCAATACAGCATTGATGGAGGATCGACTTGGCAAGACGCTGCCTTATTTTCAGCGCTGAAAGCGGGCAGTTATCCTTTGGCTGTTCGCGATAAAGAAAGCGTTTCTTGTATTGTATCCGGCGAAACTGTCATAATTTTGGAACCAACAGTCATCAGCTTTACTACATCTCAAACAAATATTAGTTGTAATGGAGGAAGTGAAGGTGAAATTAAGGTTACAGCAGCCGGAGGAATTGGAGGCGCCGGAACAGGAACGTATTCCTATTCAAAAGATTCAGGAAGCACTTGGCAAACATCCAATACATTTAGCAATCTCAGCGCCGGAACATATGCTATCGTTGTAAAAGATCAAGGTGTAGCAAATTGTCAAACGGCCGCAAAAGATGTAATCGTCACCGAGCCAACGCCATTGAGTTTTACTGCCGAAGTGCAAAATATTAGTTGCAATGGAAACAACGATGGTCAAATAACGTTTACTGCATCCGGCGGAGTTGGCGGAACAGGAAGCGGAACATACGATTATAGTATCGATGGCGGTTTGATTTGGCAAAGCAGCAATGTGTTTGATAGTTTATATGCAGGAAGTTACAATGCAAGAATTCGGGATAAAGTAAATACAACCTGTACTTCTTCCATTCAAAGTGTAACCCTCACTCAAACAGACCCTTTGTTGTTTACAACAGATCAAATAAATGTTAGCTGCTCGGGTGGTTCTGATGGTTCCATTACCATTACTGCAAAAGGCGGTTCTGGAACGGGATACGATTATTCAAAAGACAACGGCGCTCATTGGCAAAGTTCAAATTCTTTTTTGAGTTTGATTGCCGGCGATTATCAAACAATTATTCGCGATCAAGCCAATACGGCCTGTCTATCTGCTTCTAAAACAATACGAATAGAAGAGCCTACACTCATCACATTTTCAGTTTCTCAAACAAATGTAAGCTGCAACTTAGGCGCTGATGGGGAGATAATTGTGACTGCCAATGGCGGTATTGGAGGAGCCGGAAGTGGAACGTATCAATATAGCAAAGACAATGGAAGTACTTGGCAAGATCAAAATACATTTTCGGACTTAAAAGCTGGAACATACAACATTCGCGTTCGCGATGCTGTAAATACAAGCTGTCAAACAGCAGCGAAGCAAGTCAACATTACAGAGCCCAGTCCAATTCTTGTTGAAACCATTCTTATGCATATTGACTGTTTTGGTGGAACAAACGGGCAAATAGAAATCAAAGCCAGCGGAGGCTTTGGCGGAGCGGGCAGTGGCATTTTTGATTATTCCATTGATGGTGGAATACAGTGGCAAACGCTCAATAAATTTAGCAATCTGGCTGCAGGAACGTATTCTGTTGTCGTACGCGATCAAGCCAATACTTCTTGCACTACAGTACCCATAAGCGTAGCGATTGAACAACCAACACAGATTGAATTTACCACTCAAGTATTTAATGTTTCCTGCAATGGCGGAAACACAGGCAAAATTATCATTTCTGCAAGTGGAGGTATTGGCGGATTGGGTAGTGGAACCTACCAATACAGCACCAATGCAGGTTATAGCTGGCAAGACAGCAATACATTTGAGAACCTATTTGCCGATACTTATCAGGTTTTGGTACGCGATAAAGTAAATACAAACTGTTCGACTACTGTTCAGGAAGTAGTGGTTTCCGAAGCAGCGATGCTCTCATTTACCTTTACCCAACATGATGTAAGTTGTTATGGTGGCGATGACGGTCAAATTGTATTTACCGCATCTGGGGGAAGCGGTTTAGGATATGTTTATTCTATCGATGGAATCAATTTTCAGGAATCCAATACGTTTAGCAATCTTTCTCCAAATCGATATTCTTTAAGCATTGCCGAAAAAAACAATCTCGATTGTAGATCAAACTCGGTTCGTATTACACTTTTGCAACCCACACAAATTTCATTTACTACTACTAAAACAGATGTGAGCTGCTTCGAATGTGCGAATGGCGTTATTTCTGTTAGTGCGAGTGGAGGCATTGGTGGCTCCGGATCGGGTACTTATCAGTACAGCATTGATGGTGGTACTTCTTGGCAAGACGCTCCACTTTTTAGCGATTTAAAAGCGGGTATCTATCAGGTTATGGTACGCGACAAAGTAAATACAGCGTGTTCAGTTGGTCCTCAAGAAGTTATTTTGACTCAACCAACACCAATTACTTTCACAACCGAAAGTTCCAATATCAATTGTTATGGAGCTGCTGCCGGCGAAATTCAGATTACGGCAAGCGGCGGAATTGGTGGAGCCGGAAGTGGATCGTATCAATATTCGATTGACGATGGAAATTCATGGTTTGATTTAAATATTTTTACTCGTCTTATTGCGGGATCTTATAAAGTTCGTGTGAGAGATAAAGTAAATATAGTAAATTTAACAGATGCTCAAATTGTTGAAATTACTCAACCAACGGAATTGGAGTTCTCCTTTTCGAAAACAGATGTAAGCTGCAACGGCTCCAACGATGGAACAATAGTGTTCACAGCTATTGGCGGTGTTGGCGGCGAAGGAAGCGGAACCTATAGCTATTCGATAAATGGCGGAATTAGCTGGCAAAATGCTGAGACATTCCAAACGCTTTCGGCTGGCGAATATCAATTGATTCTTCGCGATGCAATTGTGTCGAGTTGTACTACTGCGGCTGTGGATACAGTATTGACCGAACCAAGTTTATTGGTGTTGATCTATTCTAAAGTCGATGCCAATTGCAGCACCAACGATGATGGCGAAATCCAATTGATTGTAAATGGAGGAACCGGTGGAGCAGCAAGTGGCGTTTTTGAATTCAGCATTGATGATGGCTTGAAATGGGTTGAAAGCAGTTTATTTACTGATTTACCTTCGGGGAATTACCTGATAGGTGCTCGTGATAAAGAAAATCCAAATTGCGGTACCGATTTTCAAAATGTTTTCATCGATTTAATAAGCCCAATCAAACTTTCTTATACTGCCACAGAAATAAGTTGTAATGGCGGCAGTGATGGAGAAATTAATTTAGTTGGACTTGGTGGCGTTGGCTATGAGTTTACGATTGATGGCGGCGAAAAATGGCAAGATCAAAATTTGTTTCAGAATCTTTCGGCCGGCGATTATATTTTAATTACAAGAGAAAAAACAAATATACTGTGCGGATCTTTGCCGCAGGAGCTAAGCCTCAATGAACCAACAGAGCTTTCGTTTTTGTTGTCTCCCAAAAATGCTACTTGTGAAGTTGGAAATGATGGAGAAATAAGTGTTCAGGCAAGTGGAGGCATTGGTGGCGAAGGAAGTGGAACCTACGAATATTCCAAAGATGAAGGAATAAGTTGGCAAACTTCAAATCTATTTTCCAATTTAGTTCCGGGCTTGTACAAAATGCTTGTTCGGGATAAGGAAAATATTGACTGTCTTGCTCCTCTTCAATCGATAACCATTTATGAATTCTCCACAATTGCTGTCGCCGTTTCTTCAACGGATGTGAGTTGCTTCGATGGTACGGATGGACAAATAGTGATTACTGCCAGCGGCGGAACCGAATATGAGTATTCCATTGACAACGCTTCAAGCTGGAGCATTTCAAATACTTTCGATAATCTGAAAGCCGGTACTTATACAATACTTGTGCGCGAAAAGACGCTTCCCGACTGCTATACATCTCCTATCGTATTGGAAATAGCTCAGCCAACGGAAATTACTTTTACCATTACCCAAATCAATGTTAGCTGTTTTGGAGGAACCAATGGCTCGTTTATCGTAAAAGCAACCGGTGGAATTGGTGGATTGGGTACGGGAACCTACGATTATTCTAAAGATGGCGGCCTCACTTGGCAATCAGTAAGCCGTTTTCTGAATTTGGCAGCAGGAACTTATGCTGTTGTAGTGCGCGATGCCGGAAACACATCTTGCCAAACAAATCCTAAAGATGTGGTAATCACACAGCCTACTGCAATTAGCTTTACAGTAAATAAAACGGATCTAAGTTGTTTTGAATCAGCTAATGGAAGAATTGAACTTCTGCTCACCGGCGGAATAGGTGGCAGCGCGAGTGGAGTTTTTCAATTTTCCATTGATAATGGACTCAATTGGCAAGATTCAAATCTATTCAGCGACTTAAAAGCAGGAACCTATCAAGCGGTTGTTCGTGATAAAGACCTGACTTCTTGTTCGAGCAATGTCCAAGAAATTATTTTGGCTGAACCTTCGGAACTTAGCTTTAAATATACAACAACCGATGCCAGTTGTGGTATTGATAACGATGGAGAAATCGTATTTTCTGCAAGTGGTGGAATAGGGGCATCGGGAAGTGGCACATATCAGTATTCCATCGATAATGGAATTAGTTGGCGCGACAACGCTACCTTTAGTGGTTTGTCAGCAAATACATACAATGCTCTGATTCGCGATAAAG